>Ga0194128_10008019_pt1 | contig 13541 bp, 13 predicted proteins | sample TA2KigCa65mmetaG_FD_148650 | JGI IMG/M metagenome (GOLD analysis project Ga0194128, IMG submission 148650) | Freshwater microbial communities from Lake Tanganyika, Tanzania - TA2015037 Kigoma Deep Cast 65m | ecosystem: Environmental > Aquatic > Freshwater > Lake | place: Tanzania: Lake...
TTAGGCGCCGGCCCCCCACTCGCCGCCAACCCCGCCAGCTCCGCTTGGGTCCCGCCCATCGCGCCCTTCCGCCACCCGTTACCTCGCTGCCCAGATTGTCCCACACCGAACTGGAATACTGACCCAGGCCCCTAGGCGAGCCGGGCGGGCGCTCTGCGTAAGGTGCCCGGCGCGCCCTGTCCGGGGACACATCGGCCCCCCTCCAGGCTGGGCCCGGCAAACGGGGCGCCCCGGGGGCTCCGTGGGCCATGCCGCGGGCCGCCGGGCTCCAGGCCTCCCGGTCATTCGATCGGGCAGGCGCCGACGCCCAATGCCGCCGGTGGATGCGGGTTCTGAATATCCGCCACCGATGGGAATCCCAGCCACACGGCGGCCTGCCGCCCGTTCCAACTCACGTAGCGGGGCAATAGCCGCCCGTCCACCGGCTCCTGCACCACGATCACCCGTCCGCCCCCGGGGACCCCTTCCACCTGGTCGGGGAACGCGTTTGGTGAGAACCCTGGCAGCAGCTCGGCCACCCAGCGCCCGTCGCGCTGCGTCAGCAGCCACATGCTTTGCGGGTCAGGGCCGGCCGTCGCGTGGACCTGGTAGGGAACGGCGTAGACGCCCTCGAGCACGCCGTCGCCATTCAGATCGGCGATGGTCCACGCGCCCACGGCCAGCTCGGTGGCGAGGAAGATTTCCGTGAGCTGGATCTCGGCGAGCCCCCGTGCGGCGGTCGCGGCGATGGCGGCCTCCAGCGCTTTCCCGATGGCCAGGACAGCGTCCGCCACGATGGGGAATTCCAGATTGCCCGCCTTGCCGAGTTCGAGCCGCTCGGCCAGGTCGGTCCGCTGCAAAGCCGCGAACGCGCGTAGGACATCACCATCGCCCATGCCGTAGCGCGTCGCGAACGCCGTGGCCAGCTCGCCCACGCTGCCGCCCCGCCGCTCCGCCTCCGCCAGCTCGAAACGCGCGTAGGCGGCGTCGCCCCGCAGGGCCGCAATCATGCCCAGGCGCAGGTGCGCGAATCCAGGCCAGTCCACCGGTTCGCCACGCGCTGCCGCGGGCTGCGCAACCACCTGCCGATACCGCTCCGCCGCCAACGCGTAATCGCCGCGCGCGAACGCCGCCTCGGCCCTATTCACGTAGTCGTGCAGGTCGACCGGTGGGCCGGTCACTACCGAGCGCAGGCTGAACCGGGATCCGTCCCACGCGTACACCCGGGTCTGCTGCGGGTGGGGCAGTAACTTGTGATCGAACGTGCCGAGCGCCGTGCACGCGATCACGAATTCGCCGCTCCGGCCCGCGGGACGCAGCTTCCACGAACCGGGACCGGCCCAGGTGTCCACCGGCCATTCGAAGGCCTTCACCGGCGCGCCGGCGCGCCAGACGTAGGCCTGCACGACCAGCGTGATCGCGCTGGCCCCCGGGACCGTCGTGACGACCACCGCATCCGCGACCCCATCGCCGTCCAGATCCGACGACGCCGAGATCTCCGGCATGCCCTTCAGCGCCAGCATCGCCGGGCTGTCCAGTGCGGCGAAGGCGTTCGCCCGCCATTCCCCTTGGACCTTCTTGAACCAGATGGCCTGCCCACCGTATTGCCCGAATGCGGCCAGTACTTCGGTGTGACCATCGCCGTCGATGTCCACCGCGTGCAGCGGGCGGATGGTCGCGGGGAAGTTGTAGGCCAGCCGGGGCACGCGCAGAATCGCGTCGTTCAGCAGCGCCAGGCCTCCGGCATCGTCGGCCCCACGCTGCACCAGGAACTCCTCCACGGCCGCCCGCAGGCTGCGTTGCACGTCAGCCGCAGCGGTCGCCAAATCCGCGGGCGCGTTCGCCGCTTTCACGCGCACGCTGGCCTCCTGGAGCGACTGCAGGACCTTGGAAGGGAGCGTCGCAGGCGCCGGTCTGGCGATCAGCGTCGGGACGGGCGTGGGGGTGCTCGTCGGGGTTGGGCTTGGACGGGGCATTGCGGTGGCCGTGGGCGGGGGCGACGCGGTGGCCGTGGCGGACGCCGTCGCGCCGGGCGTAGCCGTCGCGCTCAGCGGGGCGCTGGGACTTTGCGCTGGCGCCGAAGCCTGCCCAACTACCGCGGCCGCCGTCGGGGCGACGGGCGCGGGGCCTGGGGCGGCCGGGTCGCACGCCACTATCAGCGCAAGCGCCCCGATCAGGCCCAGCACCCCCCCGGCCACGTGGCCTCGGCGGCTCGCAGCCCCGTGCCCGCGCAACCAGCTCCCTGAGGCGACGACCCGCCAGTGGCAGGTCGTCGTGGGCGCGGGTGAGGTGGCTGCGGCTTGACCAGCGCGTGATCCCTGGTCGTTCGCGGGCGTTGCGCGCCGTTGCGAGGGCGCACCACTCCGGCGCATCGCGGCGTGCGTCTCCTGGGAAAGGGCGTCTCCCAGCCTAACGTGTCGCGCGCGAAAAATATTCCGCGCACCCGTCGATCTTGCTTGGGGCGCTCCACCAGCGACGCCAAGGAGCAGCCGTGACCCAAGCGCCGCGGCCCGGCCCCTCCTGGTATCGCCGGCCCCGAAGCGCCAGGCGGCCGTTCGATCCGAGCCCGCGACCTGTTCCGCACCGGTGAGGCCGCCGCAGGTACGATGAGGCGCGCGTGCCGACCGCACAAGGCGCAGCCTGGCGTGGAAAGCGTCGATCCGGGGGCATTGCTCGCGATCGTCATCCCCCTGGCGGCCATCGAACTGGCCCTCTGGGCGTACACGCTGACCGACCTCCTGCGCCGGTCGTCCGCACAGGTCAATGGCAACAAGTGGGCGTGGGCGGCCGCCATCGTGCTGATCAATCCTCTAGGCGCCATCGCCTATCTCGTAGCTGGGAGGCGGGAGGGATAGACGCCGGGATCCGGATCGACGGCCTCACGAAGCGCTTCGGGGCGGTGGTGGCCGTGCAGGACCTCAGCCTCACCATCGGCACCGGCGAGGTCTACGGTCTGCTCGGCCCCAATGGCGCCGGCAAGACGACCACCTTGGGCATGCTCGCGGGGCTCTTGCGGCCCAGCCGGGGCGCCGCCGTCATCGCCGGCCAGCCGGTCAGATCCAGCGGCGAATTCCGGCGTCGCTTGGGGTATCTCCAGCAAGCCCCCGCCTTCCCGCGCTGGCTGAGCGGGCGTGAGTTCGTCGAGTTTGTGGCCGAACTGTTCGGGCTCGATGCGTCTACCCGTCGTGCCCGGGCTGGTGCACTGCTCGAACGCCTAGGTCTCACCGAGGCCGCCGGCCGCCGCATCGGTACGTACTCCGGGGGCATGCGCCAGCGGCTGGGGCTGGTCGCCGCCCTGGTCAACGATCCCGACGTGCTCTTGCTCGACGAACCGGTTTCCGGCCTCGACCCGCTCGGACGACGTGAGATCCTGGACCTCATCCGCGAGTTTGGCGGGCGCAAGACCGTCGTGATGTCGAGCCACGTGCTCGATGATGTCGACCGCATCGCCACCAGCGTCGGCATCCTGGATCGCGGCCGGCTGCTGGCGCACGCGCCCATTGCCGACCTGCGGGCACGCTACGCGCAGCCGGCCTTCGAACTCGAGTTCGAGCGGCCGCCGGATGGTCTGGCCGGGATGCTGCGCGGGCTGGCGTGGGTCCGGCACGTGCTCGACGCGGGCACGCTCCTTACCGTCACCGTGTACGACCCCGAGCTGGCCGCACGCGAGCTGCCGGCGCTCGGCGTCGCCAACGGCCCAGCGCTGCGGCGCTTTGAGCGTCGCGCGGCCTCGCTCGAAGACGTCTTTGTGCAGATCGTGGGCGAGGCGCGCCGATGACCCCCCTCGTCAAGCTTGAGCTGCGCGGGCTGTGGCGCACCGGCCGCGTGGCGGCGGTGGCGGCGGTAATGCTGCTCTTCGGCATCGCGGGGCCCGCGTTCACCAAGTTCCTGCCCCAGATCCTCGAAGGGCAATTGCCGGAGGGGATGCGCGTGACCATCCCGCCCGCTACCGCCGAGCTGGCCTTCCTGACGTTTCTCCAAAACATCTCGCAACTCGGGTTCGTAGTGCTCGTGCTGGTCACGATGGGAGCCGTGGCTGCCGAGCGTCGCAGCGGCCTCACCGCCATGCTGTTCGTCAAACCGGTTTCGACCCTGCACTACCTCATCGCGAAGCTCCTTACGATGGGAGCGCTGGTCGTCGTGTCCGTGCTGGTGGCCGGGGTGGTGGCGTGGGGCTACGCGGTGCTGCTGTTTGGGCCGCTCTCGTTCGGCGCGGGCCTCGCCGCCACGGGCCTGTACGCGTTGTGGGGCCTCGCGATCGTGAGCTGGACGCTGTTCCTCAGCAGCGTCGTGCGTAGCCAGCTCCTGGCGGGCGTCGGCGCCATCGGCCTGATGTTCGCCTTCCCTATCGTGGAGGCGGTGACGGGGCGGGCGGGCGACTTCACGCCCTTCGCGGTGCTGGCGCATGGGGACGCGCTGCTCAGCGGTCGCTTCGACGCGGCGCTGGCGGTGGCGGCGGACGGGAGCGTGGCGCTCGTCGTGCTCGGTGTCGTGGGCGCGTGGCAGGCCCTGCGCCGGGCCGAATTCGCCTAGCCACGGGCGCCGGTTGGCGTTCGCTGGTGCGGGCGCATCCTCCGGCGCCCGCAACCTCGAAACCCAACGCAGATCTAGGCCGGTTTGGATGCGGCCTCGGACCGTGCGGCCGCGCCGAATCGGTAGGCGTACACCGTCCCGTAGGTGACTTGCACGTGCAGGCGCACCGCTTCGCCGTGCAGGCGTCCGAGCTCCGCCCGGCCCTGCCAGGTCACGGGGTGGTCGATCCGATCGCCCCGTATCTCGTCCGCTTCGGCCAGCGTGTAACCGGGAATGGGTTCGCCCAAGGCCCCCCGCAGTTCGACCGTGGCCACCCCGTTTGCCAGCCGCGCGTTGAGGAACAGGCGAGGTCCGCCTGCCCGCACGACTTCGGTTACGAAGCGTCCCTCCTGACGCCCGGCCACCAAACCCGCAAACCGGTCCGCTCCTAGCACGAAGGACCCGATCGCGCCGTGCCGGTACGGCAAGCCGTGTCCCGTATCGCGGCCCATGTACCAGAACCGCAGGTCGTCCCCCACACGCACCGGCGGATTGTTCGTGACGTTGATCCAGGTGTCGTCCCAGCGGCCGTCCGGCCCCAGGTCCAGGATCGGTTCCCGCCGCGGACGGTTCCAGCGGACGCCATCGAGGCTCGAGGCCAGCGTCACCCACATCTTTTCCACATCGGCGTCGTAGAGATCCACGAACGCCAGGAACCGGTTGCCATAGCGGAATGGGCTGATCGAGTAGAACTGCGTTCCAGGCGAATCGAAGTCATCCATCCGGAGCACCGTCGTGAAGCCTGACCAGGTCAAGAAGTCGCGGCTGGTGGTCCGGGTGATCAAACGTTTGTAGGGCAATCGCTCGCCCAGCGGTTGCCCGGGGATCTCTGGCTGGGGGTACGACGGCGAGGATAGGGCCGGACTGTGCGGTTGCCGGGTGTACACGATGTACTCGCCGGTGGCGGCGTCCTTCAGCGCGGCGTGACGGTCGCCGGCGCCCAGCAGCAGCGGCGCCTTGGTTCGAGTCCAATGCAATCCGTCGGGGCTGAAAAGCCCGTACAGGCCCTTGGGGGTGGCATCGGCAAAGTTGTGATACGCCACCAGCTTGTAGCGTCGCTCCGGCGCGCCCACCTCGTCGACGATGACCCCGTGCGTCTCCATGGCGGTGTTGCTGGCCACGTCCTGGGGCGAGTACACGACGTTGTTGGCCCGCGACCCTCCCACTTCGACCAGCCCCAGCTCCGGCTTCTCCCAAGTCACGCCGTCGCGCGACGTGGCGTAATTCAGCAGGTTCTGCCGGTGCGGGGGCTTGCTCTCGTCGAAGCTGCGGTACCACAGCCGATACCGCTGCGACACCGCATCGAACAGCACGCTGGCCCACAGACCCGCCGCCGCGCCTTCCCAAGGCCGGTCGGGGCGCAGCACCGGGTCCTCGGTCCGCTGCGCGGGCCGCGCCAGCACACGGCGAAGATTCCAGCGCGCATCGATCTCGTCGTCGTCGACGAGCAGATGCAGGTTCGGGTCGTACATGCAAGGTCGTCTCGTCCCGGGTGCGAAGTGGCCGAGTGTACGCGGCGCGGTCTCGCCGGGCAGGCCCCCGCTGCATACCATCGGCACGCAATTGACCATGTCGGCCCCAGGACCCGGCGGAGGCCTTTGGTGCGGCGTCCAGCTCGCGGGGTGGCGTGCGCGTGCATCCTCGCCGTGCTGCTGAGCGTCACCCTTGCCGCCTGTGGCGGCGACTTCCAGTTCAAGCCGTCCGGCCCCAGCCGGCGCTTCACCGAGCCCGAGCGCCCTCTGTACGCCACCCCAACTCCGGAACCCACCCCCACGGTCACCCACGCGGGCGTCTGAGGGGCAGGCGACCGCCAGCCCGCGCCGTACCCGCCATGCACGCTGGCCGGCTGGGCCTGCCAGTCGGGACCCCGCGACTGACCGTGCTGGAACGGGTATCGACCACCTGTTTCGAGTCCCGGGCCTGGTGCGGCCCGGGCTAGATATGCCGGGCCCGGGGGATTCAGAATCCCGAGACCTCCGGTCCGGGCAGCCTGCGGTCCAGACCACCGCCCCCTCGGAGGTCGCTCGGCCGCAGGACGGGAGTTCGACCGTTGCCGCCGCAGCGTGGCGCGCCTAGAATTCCGCAGACCTAAGTGCGAGGACCGGCGGGAGGCGCGCGTCGCGCGCAGGGATGTGGCCGATGAGACGACGCATAGCACGAGGGCTGGCGATTCTTCTGTCGGGAGTGGCGTTGAGTGCGTTTGTGGCCGCCTGCGGGGGGGAGTTCGAGTTCAAGCCGGCGGGTGAGGGCCGCGGCCAGGGCGCGGTGTTCAACGAAGCGCCCAAGCCCCTCTACGCCACGCCGACGCCGACCAAGGGCGCCTAACGCCGCGGCATCCCCGCCCCTCGGACGAATCGCCGTCGCGATCCCCGGCGCCGTCGGTTAGTGGGACGTCCGCCCCCACGTTGGGCCTGGCACCACTCCCGAACTCGCCTGCACGCACGAGAGGGCCCCAGGAGGGGCCCTCTCGTGCGCAGCATGCTTCGCGCGACTACCGCTTGACTTTGCCTGCGGCTAGATCGGCTTGGGCCTTTTCCAGCTTCTCGTTCACCTTGGCCGTGGATTATTCGATGGACTTTGCCGCGGTGATGTCGCCCGCGATGGCCTTGTCCATCGGCGGCCGCCAGAACGAGCGAATCTCATCGTAGCTACCACCCGGCACGTACCACCGCATGTGGCGCAGGTGCTTGCTGTTGATGTACTCGTAAAGGTACTTCATGCCCTCCGGCGGCGCCGCAACGGCCTCCGGCAGCTTGGCGACGTCCTTCCAGATGAGCAGGTGGCCGCGGTAGACGCTCACGCGCCCCTGCACCGCCGGCCCAGCGAAGGACACTGCCAGATTCACCGCGTCCTCCTCAACCGCGGTGACCTTGGCACTCGCGGCGATGATGTGGGGCTGGTCTTTCCACGCAAAGTTCGCGTGGTCGGTCTTGTTCCCCCACACCATGGGCGCGAGCGTCCACTTGAAGCGATCCTTGATCGCCGTATTGAGCGCCCCCGCTTTGTAGACGGAGCTGCCGATTTCGAAGATCTGCTTGGCCGCCGCTAAGGGGTTGCCAAACTAGCCCGAGAGGCCTTTGCGCGCCTCGGGCTTGTAGGCGACCTTGTGCTTGTGGATCAGCTCGATGATCCACTCCCACCCCTTCACGCCCTCGCCCAGGAACGGTCCCCAGATTTGCGCACCCTTGGGGCCCATCACGCGCGCCTGGCCGTTGTTGTACCCGTAGGCCGCCGGGAAGGCGTAGAACTCCTCCGCCTTGTCCGCGTTGAGGCCGAAGATCTGCTTGTCCGCGTTGGTGACCTTCTTCGCCGCCTCCAGCAGATCGTCGTAGCGCCAGCCTTCCTTGGGCGGCGCCACGCCCGCCGCCTCCACGGCGGTGATGTTGTACACCAAGCCGCCCGTTCCGGCTTGATACGGCATGCCGAACTGCGGGCTGAGCATGACGCGGTTGTACGGGTAGTCCTGGTCCCGGATGTCGGTGTAGACATCGGGCATGAAGTGGTAATTCTCCGGGTTGAAGTCCTTGTTCTTCTTGAGGATGTCGTTGATCTGCAGCCAAATGCCCTCGCCCACCCATTGCTTGAACGACACGCCGTCTCGCAGGTTTACCTCGGACAACGTGCCCGCCAGCGCCTCGGCCGCGATCTTCTCGTAGAAGATGTTGTCCTGCGGGATGTACTTGACCTTCACGTTGGGCTGGAGCCTGCCATACTGCTCGATCGCCCACGACAACGCCTTGCCGCGCGGCCCGGACGTGTGGTCGGTGGCCAGCTCGATCTTGATCGCCCCCCGCTGCGCCTGCAACTCTTTGATGACCTCGACGGTCTTCGTAACGATCTTCTCGACCGGTGCTTCCTTGGTGACGACTTGGGTCACGACCTTCTCGACCGGGACCTCCTTGACCACCGTCTTCTCTACCGGCACTTCCTTGGTGACGACTTGCGTTTCGCCGCACGCCGCCAGCACCGCAGCGGCTCCCGCCGTCGCGCCCGTCGCGGCAAAAAGGCGCATCGCCTGCCGCCGCGTCAACCCCTTCATCGAACCATCCTCCGCGCACCTGGCCGCAATGTCAGCCACTCCAATAACGTCAGCGCGGCACGGCACTCTGCCGTAGGCCGTCGCGCCTCCGCACCACCGAGTCTCCGCCCGTCGCGTCCGTCCCGCGCCGGGGGGCGGGGTGGGGTGCGCCCGCGCCGCATCGCCGTCCGCACGCGCGGCCTCGATCCGGCGGCGAAGCCAACCAAACCGATCGCACGGGACGACCGCCGGCAGGGCCGGCGCACCGCTCGCCCGTCTGACCGAAGCCGGCGCACAGGCATCTGACGATTCGGCCGCCATGCGCCACAATCGGCCTCACGGCCGCCATCGAGCGAGGAGCTCAAGCCATGCGACTGCCCAATCCCGTGCGCGAGAAATTGCAGCGGGGCGAAGTGTCGATCGGATCGTTCTTGAACCTGGCCTCGCCCGTCGCCGCCGAGGTCATGGCGGTGGCCGGCTACGAGTGGCTGGTCGTGGACGCCGAACATGCCCAGTGGGACCTGGGTCTGATCGTGGAGGGCATCCGCGCCATCGAGGCGCAGGGCTGCGTGCCGCTGGTCCGGCCCTGGTCGCACGACCCCACGGCGTTCGCGCGCATCCTCGACGCAGGCGCGCAGGGCCTGGTGATCCCGCACGTCAGCACGGCCGAGCAGGCCCGCGCCATCGCCAAGGCCGTGCGCTACACCCCGCACGGCGAGCGTTCGGCGGGCACCGGTCGGGGCACCATCGCGCCAGACTGGCGGGCCAAGATCAACGATAACCTGCTGATCTGCCCGCAGATCGAAGACTTGGAGGGTGTGAACAACGCCGCCGCGATCATGGCGGTAGATGGCATGGATGTGGCCTTCATCGGCCCGTCCGACCTGGCGCTGTCGATGGGACTCAGCACGGCGGACGCGTTCAAACATCCGGACCACGTCGCGGCCATCGCCAAGATCCTGGCCGGCGCCAAGGCCAACCGGAAGCCGGCGGGCACGCCCGTCGGAACGGTCGAGATCGCGCGGAACGCGATCAAGCAAGGATTCCAATTCATCGACTACGCCAGCGACTTCCGCATCTTGCAGGCGGCCGCCGCCGAGCAGTTGAAGGCGATCAAGGCGTAGCCTGCAGCGTCCGCAGTTCGCCAGTCGTGCGAGGCGGCGGCCCTCCGGAGGGGAAGAGCCTCTGCAGGAGGCTCCTCCCGCCGTGAGGGAATCCCACCGTATGAGATACCTCACCTTGTCTACCGGAGTCGAACGATCGCCGTGCGGGCGGACCGGCACAGCTTGGAGCTGGGCACGGTGCGGGCGGCGCCGCACCAGCGCCCCGCGTACCATGGCTGTCTTCATGCGCGTCGTGTGGGCATGGGGCGGCAGACGGTATGAAAGTCACTGGCGCCGAAGTCTTCGTCCTCGGGGACCCTGCACCGTCCGGCAAGATCGATGCACGCACGCGCGAGCTGCCGTTCTTGCGCATTCACACCGACGCCGGCCTAACCGGTCTCTCCGAGATGTTTCATGTGCCGGGCGGGGTTGCTCGCACCGTGTTTGCGGCACCGGACGCCTACCTCGGCAAGCTCCTAGTCAACCAGGATCCGACCTCGCCCGAGCGTGTCTCGACGATGCTCTATGACGCCATGATGCACAACAACCGACGCGGCTGGCTGGCGATGTGCATTGGCGCGGCCGACGTGGCGCTGTGGGACATCTATGGCAAGGCCGTCGGGCGCCCGGTCTTCGAACTCCTGGGAGGCGCCGAACGCAGTCGGTCGCAGCGCATCAGCGTTTGGGAGGGCCAGGCAGTGACGCCCTACGCCACGGTCGTTTCGACCGACTGGGACGAGCCCTCCATGATCCAGCAGCAATTGGACCGCGTAGGTGCGCTTCGTGACCGGGGGTTTCGGGCCTTCAAGATTGAGCCCATGAACTCGACCCCGGGCGCAATCGTGAAGCTGGCGCGGCTGGCGCGCGCCGAGCTGGGACCCGATTGCCTGCTGGCGGTGGACGTCGGCTACTTGTGGAACGACGTTCCCACCGCGGCGCGCGTCTGCAACCAGCTCGCCGAGTACGAGATCGCCTTCGTCGAGACGCCATTCCCGGTGGATGCCATCGAGGCGTACGCCCGGCTGGCCGAGCTGACCACGGTGCCGCTGGCGGCAGGGGAGCACTCGGTCACCCGCTGGGAGTTCCTCGATCTGATGGACCGGGGGCGCGTGCAGGTCGTGCAGCCGTACATGACCACGTGCGGCGGACTGACCGAAGCCAAGCGCATCGTCGAGCTGGCCAAAGCCCGCGGGGTATCGGTCTGGCCTGGCAACTGGTCCACGCAGGTGCTCGGCGCGGCCACCGTGCACCTGGCGCTGCACTCGCCCATCACGCCGGCTATCGAGTACCACCCCTGGCAGGTCTCCTGGTCACCGCTGCAGCGGGCCATCGGCGAGATCGCCTTCCCGGTGGTGGATGGGCGCATCCACGCCCCGACCGCTCCAGGCATTGGCATCGACCTGCCATCCGAGCTAGTGGCCGCCTTCAGGCTTGCCTAGCTGGCAGTCGACGGGAGCTTGCGCATGCGCCTGGAGCCACCGGCTGACGAACTCATCGAGCTCACGCCCCTCAACCCGTTCGGGCGCTTCCCGTCCGGACGTCCTCGCGTTCCAGACGGGCTCATCGAGCGCCTCCGGCCAGCGACTTCGGAAGAGGTGTGGGCGGTTCTCCGACGGCACGGCTACAACTGCCAGTTCGAAGGCGGGTGGTTCGCCACCCAGCCAGGCCGGGTGCTGGTGGGCAGGGCGGTCACGGCGGTGTTCGTGCCCAAGCGGCCCGACCTCCACGACCTCGTTGCGGAGGCCGGCACCCGCGATGGCCGCGTTGGCGGCCAAAACTCGTGGGTCATCGACACGCTGCAGCCGGGCGACGTGATGGTGGTTGACATGTGGGGCAAGGTCGAGAACGGCCCGTTCGTCGGCGACAACCTGGCGAACTCCCTGTGGGCGCACACCCACGCCGGCGCGGTCATCCACGGCACCATCCGTGACTATCAGGGCATCGCGCAGCTCACGGAACTGCAGATCTTGTGTCGCGGCGTGCACCCGTCCGCTATCGCCGACGCCACCCTGTGGCGAATCAACGGCCCGGTGCGCATCGGCGATGCGACGGTGCTCCCGGGCGATATCGTCCACGCGACGCCGACCGGGGTCACGATTGTGCCGCCGCATCTTGTCCAGGCGGTGGTGGAGGCATCCGAGGAGACTCGCATCCGCGACCGCTTCGGCCATCGGCGCCTGCGGGAAGGGCGCTATACGCCGGGGCAGATCGATCGCAGTGTGTGGGAGCCGGAGATCGAAGCCGATTTCCAGGCATGGAGGTTGACGGAGCGGAGCTAGGGGCGATCATCCCCGGCCCGACGCTTGGTGGCGAGGCGGCACTGCTGTCGACAACGGCGAAATTCTGACCCCCTTCCACCGGTTGAAAAGTGCCCCCCCCGGGTGGCGCTTGATCGGGTGGGAGGTCTTGAGGGCCCCTGCGTCGACCGGAGGTCGACGCAGGAGGAAGGGGGATGCAGAGCGTGGAGGAGTGGGCGGAGATCCGGCGCTTGCAGGGTGCCGAAGGGTTGAGCATCAAAGCGATTGCGCGCCGCGTCGGGCTGGCGCGCAACCCCGTGCGGGCCGCCGTGCGGCGGGGCACGCCGCCGCAGTACCAGCGGGCGCCGCGGGGCTCGCTGGTGGATGTCGTGGAGCCGGCGATCCAGGAGCTGCTGCGCGCGCACACCGACCTGCCGGCCACGGTGATCGCGGAGCGGCTGGGCTGGACGCACGGGCCGACGGTGCTGCGGGCGCGGGTGGCGGAGCTGCGGCCGGTCTATCAGCCTCCAGCGCCGTACCAGCGCAGCAGCTATGCGCCGGGGGAGCTGGTGCAGTGGGACCTGTGGTGGCCGGAGGGTGAGCTCCCGGTGGGGTATGGCCAGAGCACGCGGCTGCCCGTGCTGGTGGGGGTGGCGGGCTGCTCGCGCTATCTGGTGGCCCGCATGATCCCGTCGCGCGAAGCGCCGGACGTGCTGGGCGGGCATCTGGCGTGTCTGCAGGACCTGGGCGGCGTACCGCGGCTGGGGGTGTACGACAACGAGCCGGCGATCGGGCGGCGGCACGGCCCGCAACAGGCGTTCAGTGCGCTGTTTCAGCGCTTCCGGGGCGCCTTGGGGATGGGCGCGTACCTCTTGCGCCCCCGGCACCCCGAAGGCAAAGGCCTGGTGGAGCGAGCCAACGGCTATCTGGAGACCTCCTTCCTGCCAGGGCGCGCCTTCGCCTCGCGGGACGACTTCAACTCCCAGCTGCGGAACTGGCTGGCCCGCGCTAATCAGCGGTGCCGCGGGAGCTAGCGCAAGCGCCGGCGGAGCGGCTGGCCGAAGCGCGGCGGCGCATGCAGTCCTTGCCCCCGGTCCTGCCGGACGTGGCGTGGCGCCACCGGGTCAGGTTGGGCCGGGATCACTACGTGCGGGTGGGCACCTGCGACTACTCGGTGCACCCCCGGGCCATCGGCCGCCAGGTTGATCTCCGCGTGGATCTGGACACGGTGACCGTCGGCCTCGCCGGCCAGGAGGTGGGCCGCCATGCCCGCTGCCTGGCGCGGCACATCACGCTGACCGATCCTGCGCACGTGGCGGCCCGGGCGGCCCTGCTGAGGGGGCGCTCCCGGCCGATGGAGGCGCAGCCCCTCGTCGAGGTCCGCGACCTGGCCGTCTACGACCGGCGTCTGGGGGGAGCGTGATGGCCGCCCCGAAGGACCTGCGGCATCTGTGCCGGGCGCTCAAAGCCCCCGCCCTGCTGGCCGCCGTGGAGCGGCTGGGGGAGCGGGCGCGCGCGGACGCCTGGAGCCACGAGGAGTTTCTGGCCGCCTGCCTCGAGCGCGAAGTGGCGGCCCGCCAGAGCCACGGCGGCGACGCCCGCATCCGCGCCGCGCGCTTCCCCGCCCACAAG
>Ga0194128_10008022_pt1 | contig 13535 bp, 18 predicted proteins | sample TA2KigCa65mmetaG_FD_148650 | JGI IMG/M metagenome (GOLD analysis project Ga0194128, IMG submission 148650) | Freshwater microbial communities from Lake Tanganyika, Tanzania - TA2015037 Kigoma Deep Cast 65m | ecosystem: Environmental > Aquatic > Freshwater > Lake | place: Tanzania: Lake...
CTCGCGCGTCTCCGGTTTCGGTTCTGCCGGCGCTACGGCTCGCGCCGCTGCTGTCGGCAGGGTCACGATGGAAGCCTTGCGGGCCTCCTTGTCCGAAACCGGGCTGGTGGGGCTCGGTGCGGTCCCGGTCGTCGCCGGGGCCGGAACGCCAGGCGGCTGGGAGTGTCGTCCGGTTGCGTTCCGTATCTGCGTTGCGATTGTACTATAAAACCCGTTCCAGTCCACGGGTCCGGGCGCTTTCGTTTTGCGTAGCTGTTCCATGCCCTGCTGCTGCAGGGCGTGGGCGAGGACCCCCAGGGTCGGGTCGGAGAGGATGTCGGCATTCGCCTTGGCGAAGGATTCGATGGCGGTGTCGTGGCGCCACTTTTCCGTCGTCTGCGCGATCAGGGCGTTCACGTCCACGGGCTTTGCCACCCGCCCGATGACCTCCTGGAACGCCGACACGGCTTCCTCGTCCGTGCCGAAGCGCACCTTGTCCAGCCGCGCCTTGAGAAATTCCACGTCCGATACCGGGGCTTCCTGGGGCTTCTGCGCCTCCAGGAGCTGCGCCATCATCCGGCGGGATTCTTCGAGCGTCTGCCGGGCAGCGGCGAGCCTCTTTTCCGAAGCCTTTTCGCGCTGGTAGGCCCGGACCCCGCCGGCTTCGTTGACCTCCTCCTCGGGGACATCGAACTCCTCGCCGTCCACCTTGACGCGGATCGTCTTGACCGTAGGTTCCGGGGCGGGTTCCTGGACGGGTTCGGGAGCGGGTTCGGGTTCCGTGGTTTGGGCTGCGGCCGGCTCCGGTTCCGGCGGCGGTTCTTCGTGCCGCCTGTCGGCGCGCCCGTAGAACTCCTGCATCAACTGGTCGCGCTCCGAGGGCTCATCCCGGAGCTTCTTGAGGGCCGCCCTTGCGTCCGCCTCTGCTTTCCCGGGGTCCTTCTTCGGCTCTTTCGATTCCTTCGGTTCGGGTTCCTGCCGGACATCCTGCCCTCTTGCCTGCAGGGTCCTTGCGGCCTCCGAGGCCACCCGGGCTGCTTCCTCGGCCATTCTTTCGGTCCTACGAGTCATGTTGTGCCTTCCATGCTTGTTTGGCGTTCTCGCCGATGGTCACCAGTAACCGCAATTTCGCGCGCAGTTTCTGCGCGGCCTTCAATTCAACCTGCCACTTCATGATCTCCCCGGTCTTGGTGGGGTCGGTATCGGCGAGCCTCGCCACCGCCTCGGCCTCGTCGTGCTCGATCTCGCGCAGGATGGACAGCCCCACGTCGCTGTCGAGAAAGCGCTTCGCCTGCTCGCCAAGCTCGGCGGCGTCGATCAGGTCATCGTTGGTCATGCAGGAGTTCCATGGCGGCCTCGGCGTTCTTGAGCCGCTGCCTTTCATTGGCGAGCCGCGCCGCCTCGATGTCGGTCGATAGCTCGATCAGGCGACCTTGCTGTTCCTGCTGCCCGGCCTTGGCTTCGACCAGCGTTTGCAACTGCTCCAGGGAGAGCCGCTGCGCGTCGATGCGGTTCTCCACGTCGCGCAACCGCAGGTCCCCGCCGATACGCTGCACGTCCACTTGCAACTCCCACTGCTTGATCCGCTCGGCGGAGGCGAGCTTCATCTGCGTATCCTGCAGCCCGGCCTGCAGTTCCAGGCCCTTGGACTTCAGGGCCCCCTGCAACTGCTCGACCATCTGCATCGCCTTGATGAGCCGCGGGTCGCCCTGGGCGCCGAAGAACCTGGAGCCGTCGCGGTAGCCCGCCTTGGAGTACATCTCCTTCACCTGTTCGGCGACGTTGAACCCGGCGGGCGCGTTCTGCACGATGGCGATGGCCGTTTGCGTGACGGCGATGAACTTCTGCAACTGCATCCACGGGTCGGAGGCGCCGAAACCCACGTTCACCGTGAGCGTCATCTCGCCCTCCAGCATGTCGTCGGTAATGCGCGAGATGCCGAACCTCGGAAAAAGCCCCGCTTTGCGCGCGCAAATCCCGAGCACCGTCTGGTCGGTCTCGTACTTCGCCTCCAGCAGCACCAGTTGCCGCAGGACCTTCTCCCACCAGGTCTCGAAGATGGTGCGCAGCATGTAGTCGGTCATGATCCCAGCGGCCTGCGTCGCCATGCGCGAGCCCCCCAGGGTGTCGTTCATGGCCTTGTTCGCCACCCTGGTATTGGGCGAGAAATTCCCCGCCAGGTCGTCGCCCTCGGCCCGCAGGCGGTCGTGCTCGACATAGGACGAGGAGGTAACGTCCGGGGCTCTTTCCAGCCGGATATCCGTGTTGGGGTCCGACGTGAGCGTGACCCCGCCGGGACGATTTTCGACCAGCGATTGCACATCGACCTGCCGGCCCGAGGCGACGAGCCAGCGGGGATTCATGGCGAACTTGACGTTGTCCAGCCGTTGATTGCGAAGGTCCGTGGATTCCTGCTGCAGCGGCTTGAGCAGCATCGGCAGGCTGGTCTTCATGACCCGGTGAGTCTCCAGGATGGCGTAGCCCATCTCGTAGGGCCGCAAGCCGTGGAAGTACACCTCCGCGAGCGGCTTGGGGTCGGTGAGCAGCGCCTCGGTCCCCAGGCTGTAGTAGGCGTGGTCCTCCCCCTGGGAGTCCTTCATGAACCAGCGCATGACCCATATCACATCGAACGCGCCGATGGGCTTGGGTTCCTCGTGCGGGTCCTGGTGGCGCGTTCTTTGCGTCTGCCTGGGTTCGGGTCGCGCCTTCTCCAGCACCGCGTCGTCGTACTTTTTCCACTTCGGCCGCCCGGTCTTGTCGTCCTGGGCCTTCATCATGGCGCGCACGTCGCAGACGTACATCGGGATGATGTCGGCGAAGTAGGGCGAGGTCCGCACCGGGTCGATCCAGGAGGCCCCTGGGTCCAGGCGGATGTTCTCGATGGGGCGCAATTCGACGCAGGGCCGGTCGATCTTCTTTTTCTTGTCGTACTCCCAATACTGGTAGGAGACGACCACCCCTTGCGTCTGAGCGTCCTGGATGCCGCCCATGCAGACCTCGAAGGTCGGGATGGTCTTGTGCAGGCGGTATTCCAGCACGGCCTTCATGGCTTCGGTGGAGGCGACCGAGTACGGATCATCCGGGTTGCCCGCCTCCAGGTTGACCGTTTCCATGTTGGAGAAAAGCGCCACCGCCCCGGCCGCCTCGTTCTTGCGGATGATCGAGCGGGTCTGCGGGCTGACGATGCGCGAGCGGGCTTTGAACGAATCCGAGAGATACTTGGACCCCTGGGCGTGCTCCAGGCGGAAGGTCCGCAGCGAGTAGTCCCACTCGGCCCGGAAATTCGCTTCGATGTAGGCCGTGGAGGCTTCGTAGGCTTCCTGGGTCAGCTTCAGAAAATCCACTACCCCTTCTCCTTGTAGTGCTGGTCTTTGAGCGGGACCCCCTCGACGTAGTAGTGGTCCTGGTCATCGTCGTAGCGGCCCCGTTTCAATGCGGCGCGCTCCAGCCACTCGCCGGCCTTGATGATGACTTCGCGCTTGAACGCCGAGGAGGAATACGTCGCGCCCTTGCAGTTCATGCCCCAATTGCCGGGGAAATCCAGGTGGGTTATGAACACCCCCCCACCGCTGTCGTTGCCATAGACCCGCACCGCCCAGGGGTGGCCCGGGTAGGCCACCCCCAAAATCTCCAGGACCTCGTGCGCGAGGGCGTGTTGTGCGGGGGTCGCCCCTTCCTGATAGAGGATCATGACTTGACCTCCCAGGGCCTTTGCACCCCGCAGCGGGGACAGGTCACCGTGTCCTGGTCTTTCGGGGCGCGTTCCTCGACGTTCGCTTTGCAGCCGCGGCAGTACCACTGCCGCACTTCGGTTTCCGCGATGGTTTTCTTGATAACCTCACTTGGTTCCTTCATGCGTGATTCCATCTGAGCAAGAACCAGCCCCGCACGTTTCAGTATTGCAGTTAATCGCCCTTCGTAGTGCGCGAGGGCTAATAGACGAGCAAATTCTGGAGATTCAGACTCTCTTACGTCAGCATCATGCAGATATTTCGTAAGCCGATTCATGTCTCTAGCATCTTGGCGCACCCGATCCCACCGGACGTTCTTGAGCAGCTCAGTGCCGTCAAGCGCAGCCAGTTTCTTGAAAGCTTCCTCAAGAACTGGCGATGGGCCGAGTGACGTTGCGCCGTCGTTAGCCACGGCATCGCTCATCAGAAGTCCGGGCTCGACTCGTAGATGGCCGCGTCTCCCGTGCGCAGCACGAACTTGCGCCCGTTGGAAAACTCGTAGGCCGGTTCGGGCTTGTTCCATTCGGGTCCCCACAGTTTCTTGATCTCCGCGGAGAGGTCGATGGTCCGGTATTTCACGTCGGAAGTCTCGGGCATGGAGCCTCCTTATGGCTCGGGTGAGTTCGCTGCACTGCCGCGCCGCGTTCAGTATCTCGGCCTGGGGTGCCGTTTCATGGGGTGTTTCTTTCCCTTCATGGCTGCCTCCTGTCACGAATCGTCGAAGATCGGCGGATTGAGCATCATCCCCACGTCGGAGAAATCCGCCACCGGGTAGGCAAAGGTGAGCGCCAGGGCGTCCGCCTTGTCGGGGCTCCAGCCGTGCTCGGCCATGATATCCTGCTTGCGGTCTAGCCGGATTCGCCCCTTGTCGGTGTAGTCGTATTCCACCGCGGTCAGCTCGTCCTTCAGGGTCGTCCCGGGACCCTTCTCCGGGGGCAGTTCGCACAGCCCCTCGATGAACTCTTTCATCTCCCACCACATCTCCGCGCGCTTGTTGAGGAACCGGGGGTTGAGCGACTGGTTGCCGCCGTTCACGTCCGTCACGGTGAAATTCAACTGCCGCAGCCGGTCCACCACCCCGGCCCCAATCCCGGAGCCGTCCACGAACACCTGTATGGGCCTCTCCCGGCGGATGGCTTCGGCAACGTGGTGCGCGGTCTGCATGAGGTCCATTTTCGGCAGGACCTCGATGGGGAACACCTTTCGACCTTGCCGTATACATATGGTGGAGGAGTTTTCCCCGAACCTTGCCACGTCCACCCCCATCAGCTTGGGCAGATGATCCCAGCCCTCGGCCTGGTGCTGCTGGGCTTTCTGGACCGCCTCGGTGGAAATCAACTGCCGCGTGGCCGAGCGCGGGAATAGCCCCCGCACCCGCACCCTGGCCTGGTCGGTTTCCTCCCCTCCGTACTGCTCCACGAGCCGCTCCAAATACCCCTTGTTGGCCGCCCGACAGGCACGGGAATCCACCTGCCAGGTCCGCCAATACTTCTTGAACCCGTGAAAGCAGGCGTGAAACCGGCCTGTGTTGCGGGTGCCATTGCCACAGACCAGCCAGATGTTCTTCTTCGTCGTGAACACCCCATCGGTGACCTCCCAAATCCGGTCACTGATCTTGGAGGCCTCATCGAACACGACCAAGACACTCTCTTCGTGCGTCCCGGCAAACGCCTCCGTATTGTTCTCGCTCCACGGGATCGCATTCGCCCGCCACGTCTCCGGGTGCGCCTTCAGGAAGAAACTGGTCGCCGTCCACTCGAACCAGTCCTTCACCGCGCTCAACTTGTGCCACTTCGCCAGTTCCCGCCAGGTCTTCGTCGCCAACTGGCTTTCCGTGTTCGCCGTACACACCACCTGCGGATGCCCCCGGCACGCCATGAACCACTGAATCACCCACGCCACAAACGCCGTCTTCGCCGCCCCGTGCCCACTGGCCACCGCCAAAAACAACGGCTCCTCCTCCGGCCCCTCCAGATACCCCCGAATCACCCCGAACACCTCCCGGTGCCACCAGTCCGGCCCCTCCCACCCCTTCAACCCCCCCTGACCCCAGTCGTACATCACCAGCACCCACGACAACGGATCATCCGCATACCGCTCACACAACTCCTGCAGCTCATCATGCGCACTCATTGCACCGCACCATCCGCACCGGTCTCAACCCGGGATTTTTCGATACCTTCATAGGAGGTTGCAGCGCAGCAAAATGCGCGGCGCGCATGCCGCGGTCGCGTCTGGCACCCATTACATGCCCGCAAAACTCAGCAGCCAGGCCGTCTGCGGGCCTCACAAGGCACTCCGCTGGCGTGCCCTCACCCGTTCCACCGCTGCCCGCGATGGGACCCGTCGAGCGGCACCGGCCGGCCTCAGCCAGGGAACGCCAGGGGCCCCCCGCGCGGTTGGCCAGCCTGGAAGTTTTAACATATTGAACATTATGCGATGTGCGTTTGCACAATCCCACTATGATCAATACTTTAGGCCACTAGATGAGAACGATTCTACGGATTATTTCGGGGCTTGCACCGCAACAACTGGCTCGGAGACGCCCTCGATTACCCGCTCGCGAGCCCGACGCAGCCGATCACCCAGGTCTGCGTGCTCGACCGTGACGTGCGAGCGCTGTCCCCACCGATGTGGGCACTCACGCTCGGCGCGCCACCGGGCATGGCTCAACAGTTCCCGCGCGCGCGCGACCGTTACAGATTCGGAGGCAGCCTCTAATTCCGCCTCGCGCGTGTCCATACGAGCTTCCAGGCCGGTTTCGCGTGCCTCTCGGTATTCCGGGTCATCGGCCAGGATGCGGCTGATCCCGGCGTGGGAGGCGTAGCCTAGGGATAGGGCTATGTCGTGGAGGCGTTCACCCAGGGCGACTCGGGTGAGGATTTCGGTCCGGTGCTGGAGGGCGATGGGCTGTCTAGGTGGGCACTCCGCCGGCAGGGTGAGCGGGCGGGAGGAGGAACCGAGCTCTGCCGTACCGGCGGGTGCCATGTCGTCCGAGTGCGACATGGCCAGCTATGGTAGCGCTCCAGGCCTGTCAAGTAAGCCCGAAAAACTCCCTCGCCTGAGTCACTGTCGGGCCTTGCGTCTGGCGCGGTAGGCACGGGCGATAGCCGCAGCTCGAGCTCGGTTCCGCCGTCGCCACCGGGCGCAGGCCCGAGTATTCGCCGCGCGGGCCTGGAGGCGGCGCTCCTCTTCGGTCAGGTATCTGCGGCCCATCCCACGAATCGATGCACACCGCGTGCCAGCCGGGCGTTCCCCTATAGGGCGGAGGCTGGCATGTACGTTGCTTGTATGCGCTTACAGTGACGAAAGCTCGTCATACATGACGACTTTTCGTAATATTTCAGTAGAGTGCATATGATACCCGCGATCAGGGCGTCAAGTAAATCAAAGATGTAGGTATGTATGACGGCAGGCACAATCCGTGCGTGGGCAACAGCACCGGAGGAGCCGGGTAAGGAGCATGAAGGACCGCGCCAGCCGAGAGAGCGGCTGCGTCGCATCGTAATCGGATAAGTTAGAACGGGGAAAACGATGAAAACCGAGCGCCACTACTACCGCTGCAAATCCTGCCTCGCCGGTGCTGGAATGTCGGGGTTCAGGCGGTCGATCGCGTCTTGCAGTCGCTTGATCAGGAGGACTTCGCGGTAGTCCTTGCGCTCAGGCGCCGTGCCGTCGAAGGCGATGTCCGGGCCATAGAGGTGGGCGTAGCCGAGATCGGTCAACCAACCGAGGGCTTCCTGTTCAAGCTGGTCTTCGGTCATGCAGCGGCCTCGGCAATGGCGTCTTCGGCGTCAGGCAGACGAAGTTGGCCGGAGATCAGGCGGGGGAGCAGGGTGTCGCGGAGGGTAGCGAGGGTTCTCATTTGATCGATGTTCGTCTGGTTTCGCTTCGCCAGAGATTCGGCCACCTCAGAAAAAGCATTCACCGTGTCAACCGGAGGACATGCGAATTGGAATGACCCTACACCGTCCTTAGCCAAATGAAGTACCGTCGTTCCAGATGTAAGGGAAAAGGTGTGGCTCTGGAAAACCTCTGTTCGGAACAGTCCATAAAGAAACTGTCGGCTGACCTGTTCTTCATCGGGGCGGATAATCCCCACATCAAGAGACGCAACGAGTGTCGAATAGTCTTCAACACCAACCACAATCGCTGGCTTGCCGATCAATTCCGCAGCCTGTGTCACGTCGGTATAGGCAACGATCAAATCACCCGGCTCAACAACTTGGGCAGGTTTATAGCCGCCTGTATAAGGCTTAAAGCCATCAAGCCGGAACCCACCTCCGCGCTCAAAAGACTTCAGCGTAACGAGGGCCGTATGGTGCGAGTCCGTGAGGTCTTTGCTTGAGTACGATTTGCCCTTAACGACCTCCGCAACTTCAGAGATGGCTCTAACCCGCCACCCCCTCGGCACCAACCCCAACGCCGACTCCTCGAAGCTATCGGGAAACAGCGCGGCGGTGGCTTCGTCCATGCCTTGCGGGGCGCGGCCTTCCTGCTTGGCGCGGACGGGGTCGAAATCAACAAACCACGACTTGAAGATCGCCTGCGCGATGGCTTCCAGCGTGGCATTGGTTTCGCGCAGGAGGGTGATGCGGTCGGTCAGCGCCCTTGAAAATTCCGATATTGATGTGACTGTAGCCCTATCCGGCAGAGGAATCGGAAGCTGCTTGATGTCCTTCAAGTTGAGCGTCTTCTGGACGGTTGTATTCAGCACCGCATCAATCAAGTGTTTGCCTGCTGAACACTCAAGGATCGTCTTCAGAAATACACGGAGCGACGGGTCTCTGAGCCGAGCAACTGCAATTGCCCGGGCAGGGTTCCAACCTGCCATGTGTGGCTCAACTACTACGCATTCCCCGGGTGTTCCTACAAGCGTAATCAGTAACTCATCGCCCTGAAGCTGCGACCTCTTGTATTCCTCGTTTGTCTCAGCGGAAATGCAGTAAGTGGGTCTCGCCGGAATTGCTCCTTGCTTTATGTCACCTACTTTGACTAGCGGAATGCCGCCGGGCGTTTCGGTACCGGGATACATTACGCCAACGACGATGCTCTTCTTGTCGCGGAGTAGTTCCTCAAATGGAACAATTATCCCAATGAGCCGGAATCGTTCCCCCGGCATGTTCCCAACGCAGCCGAAGCTCAGAACTCATACCCCAGCCCCCCCAGCTTCTGCCGGATCAACTGGTCAAGCTCCGCGCCTTTTGCCATTTGTTCGCCCAGCTTTTCGGTTAGCGCCTGCATCTTGTCAGCGAAGGCTTCGTCGTCGTCCTCGACCTCCTCCGCGCCCACATAGCGCCCCGGCGTCAGCACATGACCGTGCTGGGCGATCTCCTCTAGCTTTGCGCTGCGGCAGTAGCCGGGAGTATCTGCATAGTCGCCACTCTCGCCGCGCCATGCCGCTACCGTCGCGCCGATACGGTCAATCACCTCATCGGTTAGTTCGGACTGCACGCGGCTGATCATGCTGCCGAGCTTACGGGCGTCGATGAACAGCACCTCGCCTTTGCGTTTGGTTTTTTGTTTGGTGAGGAACCACAGGCAGGCAGGTATCTGGGTGTTGAAGAACAACTGCCCCGGCAGCGCGATCATCACCTCCACCACGTCGGCCTCGACCATCGCTCGACGGATGTCGCCCTCGCTGGCCTGACTGGAACTCATCGACCCGTTTGCTAGGACGATGCCAGCACGCCCGCTGGACTTGAGGTGGTAGAGCATATGCTGCAACCACGCATAGTTGGCGTTACCTTGCGGCGGGGCGCCATAGACCCAGCGAGGGTCGCCCTCAAGGCTGCCGTGCCACCAGTCGCTGACGTTGAACGGGGGATTGGCGAGGATGAAATCGGCCCGCAGGTCGGGGTGCTGATCGCGAATAAACGTATCAGCGGGCTCGCGACCTAGATTGAAGTCCAGCCCACGGATCGACAGGTTCATGGCTGATAGGCGCCATGTCGTCGGGTTCGATTCCTGCCCGTAGATGGAGACGTCCCCCACCTTGCCGCCATGTGCTTCGATGAACTTCTCGCTCTGAACGAACATGCCGCTTGACCCGCAGCAGGGGTCATAGACCTTACCGTGATCGGGCTTGAGCACAGCAACCAGCGTCTTCACGATGCTGGTCGGCGTGTAGAACTGACCACCCTTCTTGCCCTCGGCGCTGGCGAACTGGCCGAGGAAGTATTCGTAGACCTGGCCCAGGACATCGCGGGCCTGGTTGTGGTCGTTGCCGAAGCCGATCGTGGAGATCAGATCAACCAGCTCGCCGAGCTTGCCATCTGGCAGCTGGGCGCGTCCGTAGCGTTTGTCGAGGATGCCTTTGAGCTTGGGGTTTTCAGCTTCTATTGCAGTCAGGGCATCGTCGATCCGCTTTCCGATGTCGGTCTGTTTGGCGGCTGCGCGCAACGCCTCCCAGCGCGCGCCCTCTGGCACCCAGAAGACGTTCGCTTCCTTGTAGTAGTCCCGATCCTCCAACTCTTCGGCCAGCATGGCTGCATCGGCATCAGGCAGGAAATATTCGTCGGTCTGATCGGCGAAGCGCCTGGTCAGCTCATCGCGCCGGGCGGTGAACGTGTTGGAGATGTATTTCAGGAAGATGAGGCCAAGGACGATGTGCTTGTACTCGGCTGCGTCCATGTTGGCGCGCAGCTTGTCGGCGGCGGCCCAGAGTGTTTTTTTAATCTCGTCGATCATTGGTGCCGCTCTTTCTTGTCGCCCCGCCGAGGGGCTGTCTGGGCGCGCCATGGCCCCTTGATGATTTCTGCACTCTTCTTCGCGGGATGGTTGGGATCGCGGCCGTCCAATATCGCCTCCCAACGGTTGATGATCTGCCCGAACTCTCGATCCAGTCGCTCGTGATAACGCAAAGTCTCGGCGTTGTACGAGGCGAAATCAGGGAAGTCTTCCTGCTGCGGCCAGTCGGGTATCTGCCAGTCGTAAAGACTCTCTTGCAGGAATTTCTGGAGCACATAGCGCAGTGCAGTTTTTCCCTGTCCGCCCAGTCCAAGCCGCTGGGCCATCTGCTGGCAGAAGACGGCCCTGGGGCGCTTCAAGCATCCCCAAACGTAATTGACAGCCATCAGGAGTCCCGCCTCCTGGTGGAACTCATAAAAGGTGACGAGGAAGTCTCGTCTGCCCTCTGGCGTGGCCAGGTCGTGACCTATTAGCGGTGGCTTTTCATCCGCGAGGGGCTGCGTTGTCGCGAAGGTGGGCAATGGCGTGGCCTGCACCGACTCTGCCGCCTCGGGTGTGAAGCTCGCCCCAGACTTGTCGAACGAGGGAAATTTTTCTTCACCCCCGTCAAGGAGGAATGCATCGGCCCCCTGCGGCACGAAATGACGCAGCTTCTCTACGAGGTCCCTGTGCCAGCTGTTGTCGGCCTCAAGTTTCGCCACCAACGAGTTGAGGCTCTGCACCTCACAGGCGAGCTTCTCGGCCTGTTGGCGTGCCTCGAGAAGCTCCCTGTTGACGCCATCCCAAATATTACGGTCGGCCGCAAACTGCGCCGCCGACATCACAACGGCGAAGGCCCGGCCATGTTTGTGGATCATGACCGGAGATGCCTGCGCCTCATCGAGGAGCTTGCCTAGTTCGTTCTTCGCATCTTTGGCTGAATAAGATCGCATGGAGCCATTTTAGTCATTTTCGAGCCAAAATAGCTACAAATTTCCTTGTTGGAACCTCGCTAGTCCAAAGGCAGCTACTCGCTCACGGTGGCGGCGTAGATGCCCGCGCCGCCGCTCTCTACGACCCTGGGCGGCACGCTCCAGCGCCACGCCGATGGCTGGCACTGGAGCGACGGCACGCCCGAGACGCGCGTGCGCCACATGCTGCTCTCGCACGTCGCGCCCAATTTCCGCTGCGGCCGGCACGGCAGCATCACCTGCGTCGAGATTCCCGCGCGCTGGCGCCAGGACGCGCGCTACTGGCCCGGTGGCCGCATCGACACCGACGCGGCGGCCGCGATCGACTCGCTCATCCGCGAGTGCGGCAAGCGCGAGCCGATCTTCCTGGAGGGCCTGGCCGAGGCCCTCGACGATCACCGGCTCACCGGCGACGGCTACATCGTGGATGTGGCGCAGTGGGACGCAGTGATGCGCGAGCCGGTCGGCGTGTGGTGGGACAAGAGCGACGAGGATGCCATCCTCGCCCGCGCCCGCTCGCTCGGATACGAGGGCTGAATGCCGCAGTTCTCCCGCCGCTCTACCCGGCCGCCGACTCCGGACACCTACCTCCGGCTCGCGCGGCTGGTGCGCGGCCTCGCCGACAAGATCAAGGCGCTGGCATATATCGCCGCCTCGATTGGCAAGCGCCCCAAGCCGCGCACCGTGCAGGCGAAGAAGCGCGCACGGCGGGCGAAGAAGTCTCAGCGCAAGTCATCTAGATAATTCCCCTCGGTAATAGTGCATTAACCCTTACGCCTTGCCCGGCCATAGGCCGAGTCGCACGGCCGGCACCAGGGAAACAGCCCGTCCGCATAGCGGGTGTCCCGGCGGAAATCCCGTACCGGCCGCGCCTGCTGACACCGCCGGCAGGTTTTCACGCCCTTGTCCGGGAGAGTGACTGCGACCGGCGGGCCGGCGGTCAACTGACGCACCCGGAACCCCCCCCGGCCGACCGGGTCATAGCCTTCGAGCTGGCCCCGGTTCATCCACGCCACCAGCGCACGAGGACGAGCAGGGCTACCAAGGCGATCAGGTAGCCGGCGATGAGGTCGGCGAACGTCACCCGTGTTGAACCAATGTCATCAGCCGTATCAGGGCCTCCAGATCGGCCGTAGAGCGCACGACGCCCGAAACCCCGCCCCACCTACGGACCAGAGTCAGAAATCGAACCTGGGCCGCCGTGGCACGTCCTAGGGGGCCTTTTACCTCGACGGCCAGAACCCGCCCGTCCTTGAGCTGCCCGAGTATGTCCGGGCACCCGGGGAAGCCGAAGCGCACCCCGCCCCGCACCCCGGAATTGATCCGCTCGGCCCAAGCAACCCGGGGATGCACCCGCAACAGGGCAAGGCAGGCGCGCAAGGTGTCCGCCTCCGTAACGATAACCTTTCTCATTTCGCTGCGGGACCCGCTTGGGTCGCAATCCAGCGCTGCGCCTCGGTGACAGCCGCGAGGTACTCTGGCGACGGTCGCAGATCGCGCTCCTGCCTCTGGCGGTAGGTGCGCCAGATGCCGTCACGGATAGGCTTGGGTAGCAAGAACCAATGCCGGCGGCAACCCCACATGGCCGGCGGCACCTGCTGCTGGCACCCGGGCCAGTGACAGGCGTGCGGGCGGTCCTGCTTCTGCGATCTGACGTAGGCGGCTTTGTTTACGCTCATTTCGCCGCCTTGAGGACCGCTACCGTGCGCTCCCAGCCCAGCCGCTTGAGCACGCCCTCCAGCACTTCCTCCCCGTCGCGTTCCAGACACGCCTGCAAGCCCTCGACTTTCGCCCGCAGGGTGAAACAAGCCTCGACGTAGCGCTGCCACTCAGCGATCTTCTCGCCCGGGGTCATGAGGTAACGAGGGTCATCGGGCAAGCCAGTATTGCGCGACGCGCGCGCCCTCCACTTGGATCATCCGGCTGTCTACCTTCACCCCGCCTTGGCGCAGCTCCCATATCCGCGCGCCCAAGCGAAAGCAGCCGAACATCCGCAAGGCTTCTAGCGGCGTGATCGAATGCCCCGCCTTCAGGAAATCGTGGATTTGCCGGGTTTGTGTCATGGGCGCCTCCCTTTCAGACTGGCGATCAACTCGCGCACGGAATCGGGCATCTGCGTCCTCGGCCCGACCGGGGGCAACGGGGCCGGCTGTGGAGAGGAATAGTATTCGGGCGGTATTTCGTC
>Ga0194128_10008023_pt1 | contig 13534 bp, 10 predicted proteins | sample TA2KigCa65mmetaG_FD_148650 | JGI IMG/M metagenome (GOLD analysis project Ga0194128, IMG submission 148650) | Freshwater microbial communities from Lake Tanganyika, Tanzania - TA2015037 Kigoma Deep Cast 65m | ecosystem: Environmental > Aquatic > Freshwater > Lake | place: Tanzania: Lake...
TGCTCCTAAAAAGGCTGCTCCTAAGAAGAAGGCTGCTCCTAAAAAGGCTGCTCCTAAAAAGGCTGCTCCTAAAAAGGCTGCTCCTAAGAAGAAGGCTGCTCCTAAGAAGAAAGCCGCTGCGAAGAAGAAGCCTGCCGCTAAAAAGGCAAGCAAGCCTCGCTCTCCTGTGATCAGCAAGAGTACCCCTGTGGGTTACGATGCGGTCAGGGCATCCATGAAGAAGTAATTCTTCTGGATTGGTTTGCCTTATTTCGGCAGATGTTCGGGACCAATTCCTTGACCGGGATTCTTCCCTCGAACTGAACTGAAATAATTTACAACCATCGAAACGGTTTCTCGTTCGCCTAAACCGGGCGGTATAACGGGTCCCGTTTTGATGGTTTTTTTATGAAAGTCCATGCCAATCATCACTATGGGAACCCCTGCGGATTTGGCAATATAATAAAAACCCGTTCGAAGGTGAGGTACATGACGACGTGAGCCCTCCGGTGATATGCCGAACAAAAAGTCGTGACGCGATTCAAACAGGCTAACGATATTGGCTACGGTGTCTTCACGGACTGTGCGTGCCACGGGGAATCCACCCCAGTAACGGAACAAAAAACCAAACGGAGGATTGAACAGCTCCGCTTTGCCTACAAATTTCACTTTGATTCCAAGAGCCATTCGAGCCAACAAGGCTACAGGGAAATCCCAAGTGCTGGTATGAGGTCCAACGACAATAACGGCCTTACGTAGATGCAAAGGAAATTCCCCTATTCGCCATCCAAAAATCCACAATATGCATCTAGCCACCTGCTTACTCATAGCCCAACCTTTCTTCTTCAGCTTTTTCCATTGAAACAATTCCACCTGAAACAATGAACTTCATATAATCCGTTGGAGGAATTTGAAGGGTCTTCACTTGGCTGGCTGAAACAAAAAAAACATTTCCCGAGAAGTTGTAGGAATGAGGAAAATAAACGGACACCATACCCTCCAAGCCATTGATGGGGATAATGCTCTGGGTCACAAATCCCGGTTTCCAACAGCCGTTGCCCAAATCCACTATTACCGCTTGGTTGAATTTCTTTTTATCACCCATAAAGGCGGAGGCCAAGTCCTTGATGGAATTGTAAATAAGGTTAACCAGCGGGGTTTTGCCCAACATTTCCTCGACCTTGGCCCAAAGAGGTCGAAAAAGGAACATGGAGCCCAAATACCCAAAGGTGGTTATGACTATAATCAAAATTAAAAAACCAAGGCCGGGGATTCCAGTTTGAATCAACCCGTCCAACCAATTAAACAATTTCCACGCGACATAAAATGGTATGAAGGCCGGTGCCAATAAGAGCAAGCCATTCACGAAAAATTGAAAGAGGGCTTTAGCTTTTGTTTTCATAGGATCAATAAATTGAGGTGAATAGGTTATTCAGGGTCAACATCAAAGACAATCCGTAGGCCTTTGAATTCCCGGATAAAGGTGAGTTGATAAAGAGAATTTGGAAGGGATTCGCGAATTTTTTGGAAAATGCGAGGGTCTTTCTCGGCCTTAATCCAAAGCTCCATAAGGTATTCGTTGCGCAACATGGCGGTCAGAGGCGGGGCAGGTCCAAACAAACGGGACCCCAACCATGGTCTCCACCAAGATGCCAAGGTATCGGCAGATTTTTGAAGCACCTGGGCCGATGGATGGCCAAGGGTAAGGCGAATCAAACGAACATACGGGGGATAACGGTACTGTTGCCTGTAGATAAGTTCCTGTTCCATAAAAGATGCATAATCTTGCTCATGGAGCATGGCAAAGAAAGGGTGATGAGGCATTCGCGTTTGCAGAAGTATAGTCCCGGTCCCTTGATGCCTTCCCGACCTTCCTGCTAATTGAGCCAACAGTTGGTAGGCTCGCTCTTGGGCGCGGAAATGAGCGCGTTGCAACCCTTGATCTGCGTCAAGGACTCCCACCAAATTAACTCGTGGAAAATCCAACCCTTTGCTCACCATCTGTGTTCCTACCAAGACTTGTATTTGGCCTTTTTCGAAAGCGTCCAACGTTTTACCGTAAGCCGATTTGCTCCGAACACTGTCCTGATCCAATCGTCCGATGGAATAGCCTTCCAATAAAAATTCCAATTCTTCTTCGATTTTTTCGGTGCCGTAGCCTTTAAATTTCAAACGAGTGCTTCCGCATGAAATACAGGCAGGAGGTTTACCAAAAATCTGTCCACAACCGTGGCAACGAAGTCTATGTTCCCATTTGTGGTAAATAAGAGCAAGATCACATTGATCGCAGCGCGCAGACCATGAACAATCTTCGCACACCAATTGCGGTGCGTATCCCCTTCGATTTTTGAACAAAATCACCTGATTGCCCTGTTTCAATTCCTTGTGGATTGCATCGAGCAGGGTCGTTGAAAATTCGCCCTGCATCCGACCTGCTAACCTTTCGGCGAGGGTATCCACCCATTGCCAAACCGGGAGGGGTCGATCGGCAAAGCGTGAGGGTAAGGTAACTTTCGTCATTTTGGAGCGACTGCACGCCAGCCACGATTCAGGAGAAGGAGTGGCCGAGCCTAACACCACGGGGATTCCCCAACGATCGCCAAACCAAAGGGCCACATCCCTAGCTTGATAATAGGGCGCTTTGTCCTGCTGTTTATACGAGGGGTCATGCTCTTCGTCCACAACGATAAGACCCCATTGCACCAAAGGCAGAAATATCCCAGAACGTGGGGCGACCACCATAGCAATGGAACCCTCCCGTACACTGTTCCATAATTCAACACGTTCGCTATCCGAATACTTTGAATGATAGACACCGACGTCGCTTTCCACATAATCTGCCAATCGATTCACGAGCTGATGGGTCAAGGCAATTTCAGGAACGAGGTACAAAACCTGTTGTCCTCGAGCCAAGGCTTGACGAATCAAAGCCAGATACACCATGGTTTTACCACTGCCCGTAACACCATGCAACAGCACAGGTTTTTTCTGGGCAAAAGACTCGATACAAGCCTTAACAGCATGCTCTTGAGAAGAAGTGCATTGGAGCTCAAGGCAACGCCCAGTGCGTAAGCGAACACGACTCACCGTTTGGTAAGATTTGACCAAGATACCCTTATCAGTCATGGTTTTCAATACCGCATAAGGACTGCTGGTCCAGTTCAATTTGGTTTTCAAATCGCTTAGCCGTACGGGTTCGTGGCGAGGACTCAGCGCCATCAAGGCAAGCAGAATTTCGATCTGCTTGGGAGCTTTCTCTAGCCGGGCAAACAACTCTGACCCTTGTTCTTTCCATGCAGGATGCAAGGCAAACCTCAATTCAACCTTGGGACGAAAAGCTCGGGTCAACGATTCCTTGATTGCTACCAAATCAGCCGCTAACAAGGTTTTTAAATGAGGCAATACCGGATGAGGCTTCATCCATGCCGTAAGGGCATCCAGGGAATACCCCTTGCCCTGCATCAAATGATGCCACAAGGATAAGGTCAGCGGCTTGAGACCATCCCACACAGAAGAATCTTGTCCATCCTGCAAGGGTAAGCCGACAAAGATGGATTCGCTAGAAACTCTTAACATGGAGGGCAATCCGGCAAGCATTAACGACCCCGGTGCACAGAAATAATAATCCATCATCCATGCCCATAAAGCCTGACCCTTGGCGCCCCAAACTGGCAATGAGTCCAAAATTTCCAAGGCTTCTTTGACCGCATAGGCGGGTTGTATGTCGGTAATGTTCCAAACCAAACCGCTATACTGTTTACGCTTGCCTAGCGGAACCAAAAGCATACGGCCTACCCATTCCAAAGGCTGGGATTGAGCCGAGGTCCACGCAAGAGGCAAGGCATAGGTATAAACCCCTTCCACACCCAGCGGCAAAATCACCTCAACATACCAGGTTTTGGGGTTACTCACCTTACAAAACTAACCACAAAGCTAGCGGACTTACGATGGAGGTCTCCCTCTTCGTAATTTGCTCAAACAATCTATGAACATCCAAGCCTCTTCCCGTAAACAAAGCCTGATCCGTATGGCTTCGGAGACTGGGTTCATGCATTGTGGTGTGGCAACAGCCCGCAGGCTGGACGAAGAAAGTGACCGCTTGGAGGCATGGTTGAAAGAAGGCCGTCAAGGCGAAATGCATTACATGGAACGTTATTTCGATGAGCGTCTTGATCCAAGACGACTCCTTAAGGGGTGCCGATCAGTCATCGTACTTCTGCACAACTATTTTCCTGATAGTGCTTGGAATTCAGCCGACCCATCCCTTCCCCGTTCGCATTCCATGCGAACCCAAAATCCGACGAATCCCAAAATTGCCCGTTATGCCTGGGGCGAAGATTATCATCGCGTTTTGAAGGATAAAATGCACCATTTGGTGGAACGTATGAAATTCGAGTTTGGTAACTTCAACTACAGGGTATTTACCGATTCAGCGCCTCTTCTGGAGAAATCCTGGGCCTCGCTCGCAGGAGCTGGATGGATTGGCAAGAACACCAATTTATTACAAAAACAAACCGGGAGTTATTTCTTCCTTTCCGAAATTCTATGCGATCTGGAATTGGAGCCTGATGACCCCGTCCAGGACCATTGTGGCCAATGCACCCGATGCATTGACGCATGTCCTACCCATGCCCTTGAAGCATACCGTTTGGATGCTTCCAAGTGCATTTCGTATTTGACCATCGAATTACGCCAAAACATTCCAGAACAATTTGAGAACCAAATGGATGGATGGGCCTTTGGTTGCGATATCTGTCAAGAAGTCTGTCCATGGAATCGATTTTCAAAACCCCATCAAGAGCCTAGGTTCCAACCCTTGCAAGCCTCATGGCCAAGCGCAGAGGAGTGGCTATCCATGTCCGAAAGCGAGTTTGAAGCTAAATTCCAACATAGCCCTATCACCAGAGCTGGTCTGGGAGGAATGCAAAAGAATATCCGATTTCTAACCATTCCCTGATGAACACTTACGCATCCCGGCTTTACAAGCATCGATTTTTCTGGCCTTTAATCATGGCTACCATGAGTTTGGCTGCCTCGCTGCAATCCCTTTGGGTAATGTCTTTCTCCCACAGTCAAACCGAACACCTCTATACGGCTTATAACAATTATGTGATTTTCAAGCAATCGTTTTTTCATTTAATTCATCATCAAAGCCTCTATATCCTTTATCCCGACGAACACTGGGACTTATTCAAATACAGCCCAACGTTTGCCTTGATTTTTGGAGCATGGGCGATGTTACCGGATAGCATTGGCCTGTTGCTTTGGAATTTTTTGAATGCTTGGGTATGGTTAAAAGGCATACGGGTTTGGCAACAAAATTCTTTGGTAAACATTCCTTCTTTAGCGGGATGGTGGCTGGGCCTAGGAACCTTGGAATTGTTGACCTCCCTTCAAAACGAACAATCCAATGCCTTGATTGCTGGTTTACTGATGTGGGCATGGGGGGAATGGGAACGCGGTTCCTCCTCGCGAGCCATTGGCATGATCATGACAGTAGGGTTCATTAAAATATTCGGTTGGGCCGCGTTGCTACTTTGGTTAGCCTATCCGAACAAGGGTCGTAATTTTCTTCTTGGGCTAGGATGGGGATTGCTTTTGGCGGCATTACCCTTGTTGGTTATGAGTCCTTCGGTGTACTTATGGCAAATACAGGAATACCTGCGCATGCTGGAGCAAGATCATAGCCTCTCCTACGGCATTTCGTTGATGGGCTTCCTGGAGAAAACTATGCCTGGCCTTTGGAACAAGAGCGTAGTTCTTATCGTCGGTCTTGTAATCATGATGGTTCCATGGTTGGGGGCAATTCGTCGAACAACCACCCCGAAACACCGAGCCCTGGGACTAGCGGCTTTGATGATCTGGATGGTCATCTTCAACCACAAAGCGGAATCGCCCACCTTTGTCATTGCAGTAACCCCTTCTCTGTGGTGGCTACTGCTTCATAGAGATACTCCGTTCATGCGTTGGATGTTGGGGGCATTACTCGTGCTCACCGTTTTGTCCCCAACCGATTTATTTCCGGCATCCCTGCGCCGAGCCTGGGTTGAACCTTATAACCTCAAGGCTCTTCCTTGTGTGATCATCTGGATGAGGATGCAATGGGAACTCTACCGCGAGTTATTTCAATCCGGGAACTCTTCGCCGGAACTGGTAGTCCAAGCGGACTGAAGGAGTTGCAACATCGGTATCAAGGCCTCGATGTCCTCATGTCCGAAGTCATTGATTTCCACGCTATCCAAATCAAGAACCGCTACCACCTCACCCATCGAGTGAAGGGGGATGACCAATTCCGACCGGCTTAAACTGCTGCATGCAATATGTCCAGAGAACTGATCTACGTCAGGCACCATCAAAGGTTCATCGCGTTCCCAAGCCGTTCCACAAACGCCTTTGCCCTTCGGAATGGTGGTGCAGGCCACGGTCCCTTGAAAGGGGCCCAAGACCAAAGTTTGATCGCCACGGCGAACCCTGTAAAAACCAACCCACCACCATCCAAAACCTGCAACAAGCAAAGCACAAAAATTAGCAGCATTGGCCGTCCAGCCTGCATTGGGGTCGAAAAGTGAAGCCCAATCTACCGCCATTTGACGGTAACGCGCGACACGATCTAACGGCTGAGTTTGATCGTAATTCAAATCATAGCTCATGATCCTTAATTAATGAATGCGACCCGAACGGACACTAAAAGTTTCCATGACCTTCGCCTCGTATTGCAAATATTCTTCCCACCGTGCACGAACTTGGTTCTTAGGAAAATACGACTCGGCAAGATCCATGAACAAACGATAATGTCCGGCTTCGCTCACCATAAAGGCGTGGTAAAAACGACGCAAATCGGCATCAGTACAATGCAGGGAGAGCAATCGGAAACGCTCGCAGGAACGGGCTTCAATAAGGGCGCAACAAAGAAGCCTTTCGAGGAGTTTCTGTTCCCTGCTGAGTCCCTTGGTCTGAAAAGCCAACAAGGCGACGACGTATTCGTCACTACGCTGTGGGCCCAGGGTAATTCCCCTTTTGAACATTTCCTCCAAGACCGCCCGAAAATGTCCCCATTCCTCGGTGACAATGGGTGCAAGCTCCTCGACAATCCTCGGGTAATCCGGATACTGCACAATCAAAGAAATGCAAGAGGACGCAGCCTTCTGCTCACAAAAGGCGTGATCCACCAGAATGTCGGCGACAGACTTTTCGGCAATTGCAGCCCATCGCGGATCAGTGGGCAGTTTGAGGCCCAGCACGTTTAGCTCATATGGGCCTCGAGCAAGGCCACTAAATTTTGTTTGGGAATGACTCCCACTTGTTTTTCAACAACTTGCCCGTTTTTAAAAACAAGCAGCGTAGGTATGCTGCGAATGCCGTATTGAGTCGCGATTTGAGGATTGCTGTCCACATTTAGTTTGCCGACAAGGGCTTTACCGGACATTTCTTGGGCTATTTCTTCCACTACAGGTCCAACCATGCGACAGGGTCCACACCATTCGGCCCAGAAATCGACCAAAACAGGTTGGGGGGAACTCAGGGCAGTATCCTGAAAATTAGCATCGGTGAATTCAAAAGCCATCGTTGTAAGTTTTAAAGAGTTAAAGCATTGATTCGTCTATGGAGTCTAAGCAAATTCCGTGCCAAAGTTAAGAAGCGGCCAAACACCTATTGCAAAATGTAGGCGATCTCCAAACGGTCCAACGCCGCGAAAAGGGCTTCATCCGGGGCCACCTTGATGCGTTCGGAATTCATAGCCACGGATCGCTGGTCTTCAGGCACCCACATTTCTACTTTCAGCGCCAATCGGCCCGGGTGTTCCAGCAAAGCCTCTTCGAGGGCAGCGTTGAAGGTAGTGTTTAGGGAAGACAGCGGCAATTGCAGGGTGAGGGTACGGAAACGTTTATCACGAATTTCTGACATGAGTTCAATGTTAGAAAAGCGGAAAAAGCCAGCCTGTTGTCCATCTTTCCCTTGAAAATATTCCCAACGACCTGAAATTAGGAGAGCCGTTCCTGGAACCATCAAATGTTTGAATTTCATAGCCTGATCGCCCCGAAGCCTGAATTTTCGCGACCCTTCTTTATCTTCCACGGCAAAGGCCAGTACCTCTTGATTTTTGGAATCCCGGAAGTATTGAACATCCGTGACCAAGGCAGCGATTTGGACATCCATGCTAGGCCTCTCCTCCAATTGCGACAAGAGGGTGAAGTGCAAAAATTTATATTCCAATGCATAGGTATCCAGGGGATGAGCGGTGATGTACAGCCCAACCACCTCTTTTTCCCTTCGTAACATTTCGAGGGAAGTCCAAGGCTCAATTTGCTGAAAAACAGGCTCGTTGATATCTACCATGCCCTCCGAACCAAAAAGTGAGGTTTGCGATTTGATACTCAATTCACGGTATTGCTGCCCAAAACGTATGGCTTTTTCGAGTAGATGGGATCCACCTCCAGCCTCGGCATCCAATAAAAGCCGTCGATTCCCTTGGATACCTTCCAAACGATCCAAAGCACCGGCTTGGGCCAAAGCCTCCAAAGTTTTTTTGTTGGCCTGCCTTAGGTCAATTCTCTTGCAAAAATCGAAAAGCGACCGGTATGCCCCTCCTTCACGGCGTTGTTCAATCATGTTTTCAACGGCACCTTCGCCAACCCCTTTGATAGCCCCTAAACCAAATCGAATTTGGCCCACGGCATTCACCGAGAATCGAAAAAAGGACTCATTCAAATCGGGTCCCAATACCTGCAATCCCATACGCCTGCACTCTTCCAGAAAGAAAGCCACCTTGGTAATATCCGACATGTGATTCGAAAGAACAGCCGCCATGAACTGGGCGGGATAATGAGCCTTGAGGTACGCGGTCCGGAAGGCAACCATGGCATAACACGTGGAATGCGATTTATTAAAGGCGTATTCCGCAAAGGCCTCCCAATCCTTCCAAACCTTAGAGGCTACGGTTTCGTCGTGACCCCTTTCGCGGCAACCCTCCAAAAACTCCGGTTTGAGTTTCGCTAATTTCTCGGGAATCTTCTTCCCCATAGCTTTACGCAATTCATCCGCTTTACCCTTGGAAAAACCCGCTAGCTTTTGACTCAATAACATCACTTGTTCCTGATACACCGTAATGCCATAGGTTTCGCCGAGCAATTCTTCCATGTCGGCCAAGTCGTACACGATGGATTCCTTACCATGTTTACGCAAAATAAAATTTGGGATATATGCCAATGGACCTGGACGATAAAGAGCGTTCATGGCGATCAAGTCTTCGATTTTGTCCGGCTTGAGCTCTTTGAGGTACTTTTGCATGCCGGGGGATTCGTATTGAAAAATGCCCACCGTTTCACCACGCTGAAAGAGCCCATAGGTACCCTTATCATCCAATGGAAAGTCCACTGGATCTGGAAGATCCGGATGAATGGCTTTGACCAATTCCACCGCATCGTTGATGATAGTGAGCGTGTTGAGCCCCAAGAAATCCATCTTTAACAAACCAGCTGCCTCGGCAACCTCGTTATCAAACTGAGTTACCAAGGAAATTTGACCATCGGGAGCATGTTTGACCGGAACATAATCCGTCAAATCCCCCGGGGTGATCACCACCCCGCAGGCATGAGTTCCCGCATTCTTGAACGACCCCTCCAAAAGGGCCGATTGCTGCAAAACCTTGGCTTCAACGCCACCCTTTTTGACTAAATCCAGCAATTGACGAGCCTTGCGTTGATCCTCAGCCTGTAATTGATCAAGATGCCTGATGCCTTCGTTGGGATTTAACAACAGTTTACGGAGAGGCGACTTCTTGTAGTAGTCTGCGCGATTTAAATCTTCCGGGAACAATTTTGCTAAAGCATCTGTTTCAAAAGGCTGCAAACCCATGACGCGACCAATACTGCGTATGGCCGATTTAGCAGCCATGCTATGGTAAGTCGCAATTTGTGCCACCTGCTTTTGGCCGTATTTCTCCATGACATAACGCATCACCTTCTCCCGCCCTCGGTCGTCAAAGTCGATGTCAATGTCGGGCATGCTAACCCGATCTGGATTCAAAAACCGCTCAAACAGCAAATCGTAACGAATCGGATCCACATCGGTGATACCCGTGCAATATGCTACAACCGAACCCGCTGCGGATCCTCTACCCGGCCCTACGGTAACACCCATTTGTCGGGCTGCCGTCGTAAAGTCTTGAACAATCAAGAAATACCCTGGATACCCCGTATAAGCAATCGTTTGAAGCTCAAAATCAATTCTTTCCAACAATTCCGAGCCTATGGTGGCATAGCGTTTCTTGGCGCCTTCCAAGGTAAGATGTCTCAAGTAGGCATTTTCATCTGCAAAGCCTTGTGGAATTTCGAAACGCGGAAGTAACACATCTCGCTGCAAAGAGTACAACTCTATGGATTCTGCCAAATCAAAGGTATTCTTCAGCCAGTCGGGATGATTTTCAAAAAGTCGTAAGATTTCTTGTCCACTGCACAAGTGATGACGATTGCTTCGCATACCAAACCGGTAACCCCGTCCATGGCCAATAGGGGTATCCTTGTACTCCAATGGAACCACACAGAGGTAGGTATCATGCAAATCAGCATCCGCTTCAGTATTATAATAAGCATTGTTGGTCACTACACATGGGATGTCGTGACTTTGAGACCATTCAGCGAGTTTGGCATTCAGGAAACGTTGTTCTTCAAGTCCATGGTCTTGTATTTCCAAATAAAAATGTTCCCCAAAGGCTTCACGCCATCGCAGCAACGCTGCTTCAGCCTGTTTCTCACCCTGATTAAGCAACAGAGAAGGAATTTCTGATTCCATGGATCCTGAAAGCGCCACCAAGCCTTCCCGGTGTTGCAACAACAAATCCCATGAGATTCTCGGCACATAATAATATCCTTCGGTATAGGATAAGGAGCATAGCCTTACCAGATTATGGTAGCCCTGCAGGTTACGGGCCAACAGCAGCTGAGGTGTACCATTATCCTTGCGGGTGTGATTCTTGTGTTGGGCACAAACTTGAATATCCAAGCCAAGTATTGGCTTGATGCCTTTGGAATGGGCATATTGAAAAAAAAGAAACGCACCGTACAAGGTAGAGTGATCCGTTAGCGCGATGGCCTTGGAACCTTGAGCAATGGCATAATCCACCAAGTCATACACCGTGCTGCAGCCGGGAATGCCCAAGGAAAATTGCGAATGACAGTGAAGATGAACGAAGGGAAATGATTCCCCTATCTCCCCGTGTAGGTCGGTTGGTATCGCCTGTTCCTTGGATGGTTGGCCCTTGGTTTCATGGGTTACCGAGGTGGTTTTAAAAGATCCCTTTCCTTTCGAAGACGCAGAGGTCGTTGCGGAACCAGGCCATTCCTCGCGTAGTCGGTCCAAGGCCTGTTCTGACATTCCCATAGCGGATGCTTGAATCACACCTAGCCTGCACAATTCCAACAAACAATCGACAGTAGCCGCCACATCAGCCTCCGCATCATGGGCTTCTTCAAAATCCTGGCCAAATAATTTGAAATACAATTCCGTTAGTGTTGGCCATTTGAATTGACCCCCACGTCCACCGGGCAACGCACAAAATGCCGTAGATACCTCCTTAGTATCTAAAACTTTACGCCCCTCAAAAGCATCGAGCCAACCCAATCTATACCATTCTGCCTGAATGATCAGTATATCAAATTCAATGTTATGGCCGGCAATAAGGGTAGCCTGCGCCACATCTTGCCCAAATTGCTGCAGGACCTGGGCAAGGGGCAATCCCTCTGCATGGGCTCTCTCGGTGGTGATTCGGTGAACTTTGGCTGCGTTATATGGTATATCGAAACCATCCGGTTGAATGATCAAGGACTGCGAGGAAACCAATCGCCCACCATCGTCCAACAATTGCCACCCCACTTGAACAGCCCTTGGCCAATTGTTGGAATCGCTGACCGGGGCTTTGTAGTTGCGGGGTAACCCGGTCGTTTCAGTATCAAAAACGAGGATCATCGAACCTATGCGGAATTAAAGGATAAGCCTTTGGTTGCGCGGGCGTAAATTCCCAATGGTAACAATCTCCCTTGGTGGTCTTTCAAGGCCGTTTCACCGCATTCCAAATCAGATTCGGCATACGATAGACCCAACATGGTCCGAAGAATTAACGGAGAGAGGCCGAGGGAATAAGCGTTAAGTAACAAAGCATGACGTTGAGGGTGCAACAACTGCATGACCTCGTCCAACAAGACACCCAGTTGGTCCTCTAGTTTCCATCGTTCCCCCGAACTTCCAATACCGTAGGCCGGTGGATCCAAGAGCACTGCATCGTATACATGCCCCCGTTTGATTTCCCTTTGAACAAATTTACGCGCGTCTTCCACCACCCAATGCAAACCGCTTAAACCACTCAAATCTGCATTTCTTCGGGCCCAATCCACGACTTGACGCACGGAATCCAAATGATATACCTGGGCCCCGGCCTGAGCAGCGGCAAGACTTGCTCCCCCAGTATAGGCAAAAAGATTCAAAACCTTGGCCCCTGGAGGCAACGCTTTGACCGCTGAGGCAATGAATTCCCAATTATCGGCTTGTTCGGGAAACAACCCCACATGCTTGAATCCCGTCATGGCCAAATGAAAACGAAGATTCAAAACTGGGCTTTGGTAGGCAATCGGCCAACGCTCCGAGGCCGATTGATCCTCTCCAATTGAACGCCCTTTCCTAGAACGATTTTGAGGGAGCCATGCCCCGTTGCGGCTACCTCCTGGCTCAAACCGCCAATGCGTCATGGTACGCAACGAAGCAAGTGAAGAAAATGGCGACCATAGCGCCTGGGGTTCCGGACGCTGCAAAATCCTTTCACCGAATTGCTCCCACTTGAGGCCATTTCCGCTGTCGATCAACTCATATTGTTTCCAATGCTTGGGGTATCGAACCGGCAGCATGAGCCTGTCATGTTCCATCATCCCTAACCATCATGGCGCTCAGGACGCATTTGTGGGAAAAACAACACATCTTGAATGCTGGCCGAATTGGTCATCATCATGGCCAATCGATCAATGCCAATGCCAATGCCCGCTGTGGGCGGCATGCCAAATTCCAAGGCCCGAAGAAAATCTTCATCCAGCATCATCGCCTCCGGATCGCCCCTTAGGCCTAAGGCTAACTGGGCCTCAAAACGATCACGCTGATCCAAAGGGTCATTCAATTCCGAAAAGGCATTGGCCAATTCTTTGCCGTTGCAAATGAGCTCAAAGCGTTCCACCAAACCTGGCTTGTCCCGATGCACTTTGGCAAGAGGAGACATTTCCACAGGGTAATCAGTTACGAAGGTGGGTTGAATCAAATTCGGCTCCACCAATTCACCGAACAAGGCATCCAATAATTTGGCGCGGCCCATAGAGACATCGGTCTCAATGCGATACTTCTGAGCCAATTGGCGCAAAGCAGTCTCGTCCAAATCATCCACTTGGACGCCCACCTTTTCTGATATGGAGTCATACAAAGTTACCCTGCGGTAAGGGACCTTGAAATCAATAGTATGAGGACCCACCTTCAAAGCGGTTTGTTGGTGCAAAGCCACAGCCATTTCTTCAAGCAAGGC
>Ga0194128_10008025_pt1 | contig 13532 bp, 11 predicted proteins | sample TA2KigCa65mmetaG_FD_148650 | JGI IMG/M metagenome (GOLD analysis project Ga0194128, IMG submission 148650) | Freshwater microbial communities from Lake Tanganyika, Tanzania - TA2015037 Kigoma Deep Cast 65m | ecosystem: Environmental > Aquatic > Freshwater > Lake | place: Tanzania: Lake...
CTATCCGGAGTCGAACCACACCGTCCTTGTCGACAGGCTGGCCGATCCCTGCCTCGCCGTACATTCGCTCCGGATAATTCCGCGCTCTGGATACTGCGCCAAATCTGGAGCTCCAGATTTGGCGCATGGGCGCCGACGCTTCGTCGAAGCGCTGCCGACCGATCCGCAAGCAGCCCGGATCGTCGCGCCGATCCAGCAGCTCTATGACGTCGAGCGCGCCGCCGCCGCCCTCGACGTCGAAGCCCGGCGGGCGCTGCGTCAGGAGCAGTCGGTGCCCCTGCTCGCCCACATCGATGCCGTGCGTCAGGAGCTCACGCGCACCGTGCTCCCCAAATCACCGCTCGGCGACGCACTGCGCTATTCTCACCAATCAGTGGACGGCATTGCAGCGGTACGTGGACGATGGTCGCCTGGCGATCGATAACAACCGCGCTGAGAATCAACTGCGCGTCGTCGCCGTCGGCCGCAAACACTGGCTCTTCGCCGGGAGCATGGCGGGCGCCCATCGCGCCGCCTTGCTGTACTCACTCGTCCAGAGCTGCAAGCTCGTGGACGTCTCGCCGTTCGAGTACCTGAAGGATGTCCTGCTCCGCGTGGGCACGCACCCTCAGCGCCTGATTCACCAGCTCACGCCCAAGGGGTGGGCCGCCACCTTCGCTCCCCGCGCCGCCGCATAGCCATAACAGCCGCAGCGGAATCGTCAACGATCAATCAGGACTGGGGTTTGTCGGACGGATACCCAGCCAGTACTGTGTCAACCGATTAACGGGCGAACACAAAGCCCCAACAACCCTGCCGCCGCCACGAGCGCTTCGAACCCGGTCGCCGACCTTCAATGCAAAGCAACCAGCCGGAACTGATTGGACGCGCTCGCCTGGCCTTCCCGCTGCTCGAATCAAGGAGACACCCGTGTCAGCAAGTTCGTAGACCGGATCAACGAAATCTGTCGAGAACGGGCCAATCCCGTGAACCTGAATAATCGTGGCGGTCCTTGCCCAACCAAAGTGCGCCATCCTCTTCGGCACGAAGGTGTACGCTCCCACCTCTAAGGGCCGGAGAGCTGATCGATCAATTCGGTCCCCCATGGCGACGGTCCAACTGCCCTGGACGACGACGATGTTCTCATCTTCCGGATGCGTATGTGGCAACACAACGTAACCGGCGTCGTTAGAAATGCGGACGACGTACGGCATACCGGCTTTGTCGGGGTCGCCCGATACGACCTCAAAGCCACCCGACTTCTGCGGGATCGTCTTCAGTGGCGCGAGGACGTGGCGCTCCTGAGCGGCCAGCGACGCGGCGAACAAGATACCCAACGCCGCCGACATTCTCTGAACCATGTGTTTCAGTCGCGTCGTTTGATCGTTCAGGCGTCTAACCGTTGGCGCTCACCCGCGCCGGCTGCGGCGCGCGAGCGACGCGGGCGGCGTCGGGGGCAGCGCGTGTTAGCCTGCGTGTCGGGTTACTCAAGCCCCTGGTTCGTGCGCCAAGCCGCGAAGTCGCGTGCGCCGTGCACGAACGCCACTACGACCACGCGAGCTTCTTCCACGCGATACATCAGACGGTACCGAAACACGAAGACCTCTCGAATGGCTGGATCCTCTAATTCCGGCACGACGCGGCCCCTCTCGGACAAGGTCGCCAGGCTCGCCGCTACATCGAGTGCCGCCTCGAGCACGTGCCCAGCAGCCGCTCTGGAGTCATTGGCAATGTACTCGATGACTTCGTCGAGCGCGCGCTGAGCAGACTCGGACCAGACTACTGCGCGGACCCGAGAAGCCATTTCCGGCGCAGCCGCTCGGCCACCTGCTCATGCGGGATCACCCGATCCGCCTGGGCATCCACAACACCTTCGCCGACGGCTTGCACCACATACAGGTGGTACAGCACTTCGTCGATCGTGCAGTCGTCTGGCAAGCGGTCAAGGAGAGCCCGAACGGTCTCTTTGGCGGTCATGAGCGCCGAATCCCAAGAAGACGATCGACAGTATACAGCTGGTCCTGATCGGGCGAGTTCCGTGATCGGTGTTTCGTTCAGCAGGCTAACGATTCGCGCTCACCCGCGGCCGGTCAGCGAGAGTGTGGCGGCCGTCGGGTGCAGCGCGAGGTTAGCCAGCCTATTCTTCGAAGTAGTCCGAATCCAGCTTTGGAACCTTCAGTGGCCGAAGCGTGACGCCCACTTCGTGCTCAGCCATCAGGCCCGCGAGTCTTTCCCCGTCGACCAAGACTACTCGTTCAACTGACTTGGCGAAATCGACCGCCTGCTGCGTGAATGTCGATGTAGTGATGAACACGCCCTTGTTCGCGCGCTGCCCAGCAAGGGCCCCGTAGAAGGCCTGAACTTCAGGACGGCCGACGGATCCCTGCCAGCGCTTCGCCTGAACGTACACCTTCTCGAGGCCGAGGCGATCCAGAGAAATGACCCCGTCTATCCCACCGTCGCCGACACGACCGACGCGCTGCAAGTCTTCACGATTGGCCCCATAGCCCATGCGATGCAGGAGGTCGAGGACGATGGTCTCGAAGTGCTGCGGTGTCACTTGTGCCAGCATCTCAAGGAGCTCGGCCGCGACGGTCTGTTTCAATTCCGCCAACGCCGCCTCAAGCCGATCGTCGGGACTTGCGGTGGCTTGAGACGTTGCGACCTGCTGAACAGGTGCCTCGGCGTCGACCGGCCTGAGACGCACGTCGTGATTCTCAGTAGCAAGTCGTTCGATGATGTCTTCGCTGAGTGGAGCAGGACTTGTCCTGGCGAACTCTCGCCCCTGCTCGGTAAGCTTCCAGAAGCCACGTTTCAAGCTCGTGGACAGCCCCGAACGCTTCAGCCGGTCGTGAGCCCAGCCGGCGCGATTCTTGTACACGGTTTGCACACCACTCGGCAGAAGTTCTGCGCGGTCCGATTCGCTCAGTCCGAGCGAGGCGGCGGCTGCATCGTGGACGTCGCGAGCTGGTGCTCCGTCAGGGTGAGCCGCCAAGAACCGGAGGACAGGCTCGATGAAGCGATCGTATGTCGGTACCGGCATTGTGATGTCCGGCTAACGTCGGCGCTGAGCCGCGCGGCTCAGCGACATGTCGCCACGGACGAAAAGGCCGCGTCGGCTCCAGCGCATGTTGGGCCGCCGTATTCCTATTCGTTTCGGATTTCGTTGACGGCGACATAGTAACCGTCGGGATCTCGTACGACGAAGGCACGCATGAGAGTGCCGTTATCCGTATGCGGCGTCTCTTCGACCTCCGCTTTCATCGTCTTGGCGCGTTCCCACGCTGAGTCGAAGTCATCGACCACGAACCACAGAAGAAGGCCCTTCCCTACATTTCCATGTTCTGGATTAGAAAGTGAAGGATGGCCGTGGTCGCCCCAATGATGGACGCAAACCAGCACCGTGCCGTCTCCATCCATGATCTGATCGAAGACGGTCGCACCAGGATGATTGTTCTTGCCGTTTAGCAACTTCATGTACCAAGCCGAACTCTTGGCGACGTTCGCAACCGCGATGATCGGCCATGTCCGTTTCATGAAGTTTCCGTGTCGGCCCAACGTTCTATGGGACTCCAGCGCCAATTGTGGTTTCCGGACTGCGTCCGCGGCCGCGTCGGCTCACAAGGTCGCCCGGCCGCCGCAATTCTTCCCACGTGATCTGCAGGCCGTCAAGTCCTTTCCGGACATGTGATTGGCGACCCGAGTGCCCGACCCAGCCGCGGATTGGCGTGGGAGTCATAACCACGGCCGGGCGCAGTTCGGTGGAGAGCGCCATTTGATCGGCTCGATGTCAACTGGCGTTGTCGACATCGCCACCGCCGGCACCCCCGCGCGCTGCACGCTCCGATGAACCCCGAGGCCAACCCCCTGCTATCGAGTCACTTCCAGAAATCATTGGGCTCATGTCCCCTCCGGCACGGTGGTGGCTCCGCCGAGCGTCGAGAGAGCCACGACGTGCGCGAGTTGGAGGCGTCCCTGCAGCAGTTCGGCGGGTTCCCGCTGGAGTTCGCGTGCCGGACGATCGTCAGAACAGAGCCCGGAACCCGAGCTGCACGATGCGCGGTTGATACGCCACGTTGGTGTTCTGGCTCGGCGTCCCATACAGCCGGTTGCTTTCGGCCGTCGTGTACGATCCGTAGTTCTCGTGGTTGAGCAAGTTGAACAACTCGACGATGCCGTCGATGCTGGCGCGGCTGCCGAAGCGGAACCGCCGCTGGACGCGCAGGTCGATGCGATGCAGCGGCTGCCCGACGAAGTCGTTGCGCGGGACGATCGTGTCGTCGGGGCGCAGACGGTCGCACCCGGTGCCGCAGTTGCGGCGGTCGCCACCGTAGCTCGTGCCGAAACGGGCGCCCGACCCGAAGAAGTAGAGCCCGCTCAACTGGAATCCGTAGCCGGCCTCCCAGATGCCGTTGACGACCGCGCGGTGGCGCTGGTCGCTCACCGCCAGGCTGTAGTCCCCGCCCGGCATGTCCGGCGCGGTCGGGAAGGCGACCTGCTGGAGCCCGCTGAGCGGCGGCGCCTCCCCGTCCCACAAGCCGGCGAACGAATACGTCGCCGACGCCTGCCAGCGGTTGCGGAGTCGCCTGGTGAACGCCGCCTGCAATCCGTGGTAATTGGTTCGGCCGGCCATCCGTTCAATCCCCAGGATGCCGAAGTCGGGATACGGCCGGCGGCTGATGTTCGAGAAGGGATAGTTGACCCCTGTGGCGGGGTCGTAGCTCAGATTCGCCTGCCGCGAGCCGTGGTACTCACGCCGCCCCCCGGTGTAGGCGTAATCCGCTTCGACGGCAATCGCGGTGCCCAGCTGTCGCTGCAGGCCAATTGACGTCTGATAGCTGTACGGGATCACTCCCTGCGGATCGGCCATCTGGTTGATATTGCGCCGCAGGCACCCGGGCACATTCCTGGTGGCACAGTAGTAGGTGGCGTAGGCCTGCTCGAACGTCGGAATCGGCCCGTTGAAGGGGTTGGTCACGAAATCCGCCCGGCGGTCGTTGAGCACCTCGATCCCCGCCAGCTGCGTCCACGACTCGGTTCGCGACGAGATGTTGTTCAACACGTCGCCGTAATAGAGGCCGGAGCCGCCGCGCATCACCGTGCGATCGGTCAGGCTGTAGGCAAAGCCCAGCCGCGGGCCGAAGTTGTTGGTGTCGTCGGGCCGCCCGGCCTCCAGAAACGGCGGGAGCGCGATGTCGTTCGCGAACGCGTTCAGGAACAGGTCGTAGCGCACGCCGAGATTCAGCGTCAGGCGCCGTGTGAGGGTCCAGTCGTCCTGCAGCCAGGCAGCATGGGCGTGCCGTTCCTGGTTGGTGGGCAACCTCCCGACGGTCAGCGCGTACCTCCGTGTGATGGGTGCCAATGCGTTCAGGTTCCAGGTCGAGACGTCGTTCCAGACTGGAAACAGCGCTTCGATGTTGGTCGGGATGGGGCCGCCCTGGGCGTCGATGACGCTCCCGCACTCGCGGCAGTTGGCCGTGAACGCATTCAGGAAGAGATATTCGCCCCCGATCTTGAGGTCGTGCCGTCCACCCCAGTTGAACGAGGAGGTGAAGTCGTCCCGAATCGACCAGTAATTCTGCCCGAGGCGCTGCGGCCAGTTCACGTTCTGCTGTCCAATCAAAAAGCCGACGAAGTTGATGCGGGGAGTTCCATGCGTGATGCCCTGGAACGCCTGCGGGTGGCCGGGCCACTCCACGATCGACTGGTTGAAGTAGTAGTGACTGGCGTACCCCGCCTTGAGTTCGTTCAGCGCGCGATCGCCCAGCACCTGCGTGAGCGTCATGAACAGCTCGTCCATGCGTCGCTCGAAGAGTCCCGCGGACGCCGGATGGGAGCCGGCCGCCGGGTTGTCGATCGGACGCTCGTCGCCCCCGATGTTCCCGCGGAACATCAACCGGGTCTGCGGCGAGATCTGAAGGTCGAGACGCACGCCGCCCATCCGCTGCGTGCGGGTCGCCGCGAGGTCCAGGTTGAAGCGCGGGTACGGCGTGAGGAAGGTGAACGTCTGCGGTTCCCGCTCGTACTCGTAGTTGGCGAAGAAATGCATCCGGTCCCGCCGGATCGGCCCGCCGAACGTCCCGCTCATCTGCTGATTCTGGTAGGGCAGGACCCTCCGCCGGATGAAATCGGCGGCGTTCAGGCGGTCGTGCCGGAAGTAGCCGGAGAAGCTGCCCGCGAACACGTTGGTGCCCGACTTGGTGATGGCGTTCACCTGCACCCCGCTCGAGCGCCCCTGCGTGGCGTCGAACCGGTTCGCGACGAACTGGAATTCCGCGATCGCGTCGCGGCTGAACATCGGATTGCCGACGCCGCCGCCGCTCGCGATGTTCTGCGTCACCTGTTGACCGTCCACGTTGATCTGGTAGTTCCGTCGCTCCACCGGGACCGGTATGTTGTCCGACACCGCGTTATTGCGGTTGCCGGCCGCCATGAGCGTCAGATCCTGCCAGTTCCGCCCGTTCAGCGGCAGCTCCTGCATCTGCCGCGGATCGATGTTGGATCCGAGCGTCGACGAGGTGACGTTGATGAGCGGCGCGTCGGCGGTCACGGTGATCGATTCCTGGACGGCGGACGGCGACAGCTGGAGATTCACGACGACCTGCTGTCCCACGAGGAGCTCCAGGCTGCCCCGCGTGACGGTCGCGAATCCCGGCAGTTGCGTGGTGATCTGGAAGACGCCGGGGCGGACGGCAATCCGATACGCTCCCCGCTCGTCGGTGACGGCTTCGAAGGTGTTCCCCGAAGCCTCGTGGAGCGCCGTCACGGTCACCCCGGGCAGGACGGCGCTCGTTGTATCCGTGACGGTGCCGCTGACGACTGCATCCTGCGCGTATCCGGGACCCGCCAGTGCCAGGAGTGCGCCCAGCAGAACCGCGCTGACCACGACGACGCGTGTGCCGATACTCGAAGCCATCGTTCCCCTCCCTGTGCGAGAGACGACGGTCCTACTTCGGACGAATCCGCTAGCGTCCCGGCCTCGTCAAGATGTTCTCTGCAGACCTTTCACCCTCGTGACACGCCTCCTCCCAGATCTCGTATCCCTGTTCCATCCTGCGGGACAGCGTCGTGGCGAGCGTCCACGGTCGTGTGTACGCCTTCGGGTCCTCCACCGTGGCCTGGTAGTCGATCCGGTCCGCGCCGACCGGCGTCAGCCGCTCGGTCAGGCGCATGGCCGCGGTGTGAAAGCTGCCGACGATGTCGAACCAGGTCTTGTTCGTGTAGTTGCTGGAGTGGATGACCAGCGTGTTGCCGTCCCACCGGCCGCGCGAGTCGCCCATGTAGAGCTGGATGTCTTTGCCGAGCGGCGGACGGCCGTCGAGCGGGACGATCCGATACTGATGGTTCGGCCCCATCCTGAACACGACGTATCCGGGGGCCTGAAATATCTCGTATTCCCCCTGATACATCGCGCGCGGCACACCCTGGACGATGCACCGCGCGACGGCATCGAGGAGCTCCGGCCCCGGCGGGTCGAGGTGCACGTCGAAGTATCTCTTGGCCAGCGCCGCCGCCCATGGCTGATAGGGAATCTTTCCGCTGGGCGGATCGATGATCCGACTCTTGCCCTCGCGGCTCGGGTCGCGTCGTCCCTGCTGGTAGATCACCTGGAGCTCGAGGTCTTCGATGCTGTACGACCCGCCGGGCACTGATTGCCAGACGCCCTGGATGTTCGGTTGCCCGTCGGGGGTCCGCGGCGGCACGTGGGCCGGAATCGCGGCCGGTTGGCCTTGACCTGCCGCGCGGGCGGGCGCCGGCACGAGCGCCGCCGCGACGATCGCCAGCGCCGCGAGTAACTCGACGCCACGATGCGTCACTGGCATTCCTCCTGGACGGCCGCCGGCACGCTCCGCCGCCCCCTTCGTCAGTCGACTACTTGTCGTTCGGAGGGACGGGGTTTGGCAGCAGACCCTGTTCGTCGTACGCGTAGCTGTAACACTCGTATTCGAGAAGTTGCACGCGCGGCTCCTTCCGGCGATAGAGCGGCATGCTGATCGTCCATGGCCGCGTGAACACCTTGGGATCCTCGATCGTCGCCTCGTACTGGATGTGGTCTGGCCCGATCGGCGTGTACCGTTCGATCACATGGAGCAGCTCGCTGTGAAAATTGCCGGCCCGGTCGAGCCACGTCCTGTCCGTGAAGTGGACGACGTCGACGACGAGCGCGTCGCCCTCCCACCTCCCGCGCGAATCGCCCATCCACCACTCGATGGGCCCGCGCGGGTGCGGCGAGTCCATGTAGATGCGGCGCACCGCGTGCGCGTACTCGTAGGCAATCACGAGGCCGCCCGGGCCCTGGAGGATCTGGAACGGCAGCCCCAGGTAGGTGGCGCGGGGCACACCGGGCAGATAGCACCTGGATTCCGGATCGGCTGTCGCGCGGTTGGCGAAGTTGTCCTGTTTCTTCTCCAGCGCCCAGGGCTGATAGGGAATCTCGTTGCCTTCCACCACCCCCTGGCCGGCCGGCACGCCCAATCGCGCCGGATGGTCCTGCAGGTCCCACGCCGCGGTGTTCATCACCTGCCAGAGGCCCGACAGGTCAGGCTTGCCGTCGGCGGCGCGCGGGATCGGTGCGGCGCTCTGGCCGGCCGCCGCCGACAGTGGCGCCAGCAGCATGGCCGCGGCGAACCCGAGCATCGAGCAGCTGAGCTGCGTTCGCATTTGCGCGGAACTTCCGTAGAGAAGCCGCACGCGCCGTAGAGGATGCGCAGACAATAAGTCCGAGCAGGATGCATGTCAACCCGCTCGCGACCCGTGCACCGGTGATCGGCATGTCGACGTCAGCCAGACCTACACGCAGAGGATCGGCGATCTGACCAAGGTCCAGCCGAACACCCCGATCCCCGATTCGCGTTCGCGCGCCCCGCGCCTGCGAAGCCGCCAGCGTAGAAAGGGGATCGGGGGTCGGGGATCGGGGATCGGTTGCACCGATTGCGGCGACAATCGAGGGCGGGCCTGCGGGCCCGCCCTTTGTGTTGTGGGAGGAACCTCATGCGTATCGCCGCCACAGCCGTTGCGTGTCTCGCCGGATCCGCCGCGGCGTTCGTCGCCGGCCAGCAGCCGAACCCGCGGCAGCAGCCGGGCGCGCCCATCACGCTCTACGCGCCGGAGCAGCACGACCTGTACGACGGGCTGTTCGACATCTCCGCCGGCCGCATCCACATGGTCGGCACGCTCAACGACCCGCCGGGCTGGGATCACATGGACAACGACGCGCGGAGCGTCCGCGCCGTGCAGGGCACGGCGGAGATCAACGTCAACGAGATCGCGAACACCGGGACCTTCGAGGCGAAGCTGACGATCCCCGAGGGAAGCCTCGTGCTCGCGATCGACAGGTGGCACGAGTTCGCCCCGTGCCAGAACGGCGGCCTCGTCGCCTACCTGCACGAGCACGGCACCGACTCGGGGTGCGGCGACAACAATTGGCCGAAGACGTTCGTTTTCCTCGCCGGCTGGGGCTACGGGCACGCGACGCTCAACGGCAAGCCCCTCTACCAGGACTACGAGATGCATTTCATGGTGACGCAGGGCATTCGCGACCGGAAGACGCTCCGCGTCAACTACCCGATGGCGAACCGGAGGTCGCCGGCGGGCGAGGTGAATCCGGCCGCGCAGCAGATCGACTTCTACATCCGGAGCCCGCAGCAGAATCCGAAGAATCGGCCCAACCGCGAGGTCTTCCTGCACTTTTTCGGGATGGAGGTGACCTGGCGGTAGGGCCGGGCAAATCCTGACGAGACGTTCAGAAACTCTTCAGTTGTCTGCCTCCCGCGCCTGACATAGCGTCATCAGGCTGAAGGAGTAATCACCTGATGACCGTCACACGCGTGGCGTGGGCCGCGGCGGCCGCGCTTGTCCTGATGGCCGCGCCGGCATGGGCGCAGAGTGCGTCCCTGGCGGGGCGCGTGGCCGATCCCGACGGGGCGGCGGTCGCCAACGCGGCGGTCGTGCTCGTCCCGCCGTCCGGTCCCACCCAGACGCAGCTGACCGGCAGCGACGGCTCGTTCCGGTTCGACGGGCTGCCGCCGGGCGAGTACCGGCTCGAAATCACCGTCCGCGGATTCAACGTCTACGCCCAGACCGTCGCGTTGACGAGCGGCGAGCGCGCGATCACGGCCGCGTTGACGATCGCGCCGGTTCGCGAAGAGATTACCGTGGAGGGGGTGGCGACGGTGCCGACGATCGGCCGGATTCCCGTGCCGCTCCGCGACCAGCCGCTCACGGTGCACACGTTGACGGCAGACTACCTGCAGACCCGCGCCATCAACGACGTCGTCACGGCCCTCAACCATCTGCCGAACGTGGTCGCCTACAACCAGTACGGCGTCTATCAGTACTTCACGTTCCGAGGGATCAACGACTCGGTGCAGATGGTCGACGGCATCCGGAGCGAGGGCAACCGCGTGAGCACGCAGCTCGCGAGCGTCGACCGCGTGGAGGTGCTGATGGGGCCGGCCTCGGTGCTCTATGGGGCCGACGCGATTGGCGGCACCGTCAACCTCGTGCTCAAGAAGCCGACGGCCGCGCCGACCTACGACGTCTCGGCCACGGCCGGCCGGTGGGAGACGTACCGCGGCGCGTTCGGCGCCGGCGGGCGGGTTGGCAGCGCCAGCACGCTCCTCTACCGCCTGGACGTCGGCGGCGAGTCGGCCGAGAACTTCCGGCACGACCCCGCGCGCCGGCTCAACGTGACGCCCTCGATCATGTGGCGGCCGGCGGCGTCGCGGCAGCTCGACGTGCGCTACATGTTCGATCGGAACCGCGTCAGCGGCGACAGCGGCATCCCGCTCGTGCCGCTCGTGGCGGGTTTCACGCCCGACCCGACGCGCACGGCGATCGGCGATCCGATCGCGCGCGCCGTGCAGGGCGACGGCAGCGACTTCATCCCGAAGGTCCCGCGCGACGTCCGCTTCAACACGCCGCAGGACTTCGGCCTGGGCACCGACCAGAACCTGCGCGTCAGCTACTCCCAGATGTTCGGCCGCGGCTACGCCTTCCGCAACACCGTCGGCTACCGCGACTTCGACGACGAGTACTGGGTGACGGAGTTCCTGGACGTGACGCCGCCGAGCCGCGTCGACCGCGGCTTCCTCTACTTCAAGCACCACCGCCGGCCCCTGACGAATCAGGCCGAGCTGAGCGGCCGCGTGACCGTGGGCGTGCCCCACGACGTGCTGGTCGGCTGGGACTTCCAGGAGTACGACAACTACACCCACCGCCGCGCGGGCGCCAACTTCAACACGACGCCGCTGGATCTCTACAACCCGGTGGAGAGCCATGTGCCGGTCAACCTGGGTTCGTTCCCGGTGACGCGGGTCGATTACTTCACGAACCGGACGCACGGCGTGTTCGTGCAGGACGCGCTGACGATTGCGCCGCAGTTGAAGGTGGTCGTCGGCGGCCGGTTCGATCGGATCCGGCGGCACAACAACAACAATCCGGTCGTGAACGGCGTCGAGACGCCGGGCGCGATCGCGCGCAGCCGGTCCGACAAGTTCACCCACCGCGCCGGGCTCGTCTATCAGCCGACCACGGCGGTCGACATCTACGCGCAGAACTCCGCGTCGTTCAAGCCCAACTTCAACATCCAGCTCGACGGCACGCCGCTCAAGCCGGAGTACGGCGAGCTGCTCGAGGTGGGGCAGCGGTTCCGCATGATGCAGGAGCGGCTGCAGTGGTCGGCCGCCGTGTTCTCGATCGAGAAGCGCAACCTGACGCGGTCGCTCGGCGCCGGGCTCTTCGAGCAGATCGGCCGGCTGCGCTCGCGCGGGTTCGAGACGGAGCTCAACGGCCGCCTGACGCCTGTCTGGACCGCCCAGCTCGGCTACGGCTACACACGGGCGAGGTTTCTCGACTTCATTTCCGGCAACGTGAACCTGACCGGACGGATTCCGCGCCGCGCGCCGGAGCACACGGTCAGCCTCTCGACGTCGTACGTCTGGCCCAACGGCCTGTCGCTCATGGCGGGCGGCCGGATCGTCTCCCGGCAGTTCCTGAACGACATCAATACGGTCTCGTTCCACGGGTACGAGCTGCTCGACGTGGGCGTCGCCTACCAGCGGGGCCGCGTGCAGTACACGCTGAACCTGACCAACGTCACCGACCGCGAGTACTTCGCCTCGTCGCTCGGCAACAGGCAGCTGTATCCCGGCCAGCCGTTCAACGTGCTGGCGGCCATTCGCGTGCGGACGCCATGAGAGCGACACGCCGTCGTTCGCACTTCTCGGTTCTCCCTTCTCGGTTCGCGTGCACGTTCGCCGAACCCGAACCCGGAACCGGAACCGCGAACCGCGAACGATGAACCGAACCTGAACTCGAACCGAGCACGGAGAACGGAGAAGCGTGAACATCATGAGTCACTGGCTCGACTGGCGCCGGTGGATGGTCTACACCCACCGGTGGCTCGGGATCGCCGGCGGCGTGCTCTTCGTCGCGTGGTTCGTGTCCGGCGTGGTGATGATGTACGCGCGCATGCCGGGGCTGGCGCCCGAGGAGCGCCTGGCCCGCGCGCCGGCGCTCGACCTCTCCACGGCGGCCGCGTCGCCGCTCGAGGCGGCCCGCGCCGTCGGTCTCGTGGCCGACGACGCCCCGGCCCTGGGCGGGCTGGCGCACCCGGGGGTCGAGACGACCGCCCAGAAGCTCGCGGCCGAGATTTCGATCGACCGGGTGCGCGTCGCCATGGTCGGCGATCGGCCGGCCTACCGCTTCGGCACCGGACGCAACGAAACGATCGTCTTCGCCGACACGCCCGAGCTGCTCGGTCTCGTCGATCGTGCCGAGGCCGAGGCCATTGCCCGCCGCTACGCCCCGGAGTACGCCGGCGCCCTCCGGTACGACGGCTATCTCACGGAGCCCGATCAGTGGACGCTGCAGTCGCGCGGGCTCATGCCGATCCACCGCTTGGCCCTCGACGACGACGACGCCACGCGGCTGTACGTCTCGGCGCTGAGCGGCGACGTGGTGCTCCGGACGACGCGCGCCGAGCGGTTCTGGGGGTACCTCGGGCCCGTGACGCACTGGGTCTACTTCACGCCGCTGCGCACGCACGGCTCCGTCTGGAGCGAGTTCATCATCTGGTCGTCGCTCATCGGCTGCGTGATGTGCCTCACCGGGCTCGTGTGGGGCGTGTGGCGCTGGTCGCCCATGCGCCGCTTCCGGCTCAAGCGGGTGCCCTCGCAGACGCCGTACGCCGGCTGGATGAAGTGGCACCACTACACCGGGCTCGTCTTCGGGGTCATCACGCTGACCTGGACCTACAGCGGCCTGCTGTCGATGGGGCCGTTCAACTGGTTCCAGTCGCCGGGGATGACGGCCGAGCAGCGCGAGGCGTACACGGGCGGGCCGCTGCGCGTCGATTTGATGACGCTCGACGGCATGCGCGCGTCGCTCGGCGCCCTCGAGCGCGCCTTCGAGGGGAGCGGCCGCGTGGCCGAGCTCGAGGCCACCCAGTTCCGCGGCGAGCCCTTCTGGCTGGCCTACCGCGCGCCGTCGGCGGCGGACGCCCGCCACTGGATGTACGTCGGCCTCCGCCCGCGCGCGCCGCGCCCGCGCCT
>Ga0194128_10008028_pt1 | contig 13524 bp, 12 predicted proteins | sample TA2KigCa65mmetaG_FD_148650 | JGI IMG/M metagenome (GOLD analysis project Ga0194128, IMG submission 148650) | Freshwater microbial communities from Lake Tanganyika, Tanzania - TA2015037 Kigoma Deep Cast 65m | ecosystem: Environmental > Aquatic > Freshwater > Lake | place: Tanzania: Lake...
TCGCGCGGTTACGAGCGAAGACGCGATGACCGCGGACTGGGCGCGCATACCGTACGAGACCCTCGGGCGCATCTCCAGCCGCATCGTAAACGAAGTTGACCAGGTAAACCGGGTCGTCTACGACGTGACGAGCAAGCCGCCCGGCACGATCGAATGGGAGTAGCGGGCACTACCGACGTCCTGGTAATCGGCAGCGGAGGCCGCGAGCACGCGCTCGCCTGGAAGCTGCGCCAGAGCGCCCGTGTCGGCCGCATCCTCATCGCTCCCGGCAACGGCGGGACCGCCGGTGTCGGCCAGAACATAGCGATCGCCGACACCGATATCCCAGGCCTGCTGAAGGCAGTGAAGGAACACGGGATCGGCCTGACCGTCGTAGGCCCGGAGGCCCCGCTGGCAGCCGGCGTGGTCGACGCCCTGCAGGCAGCCGGTCACCCGGTCTTCGGCCCGACCCGCGCTGCTGCCCGCCTCGAGTCCTCGAAGGCGTGGGCCAAGGCGTTCATGGTCCGCCACGGGATCCCCACGGCCGGGGCGACCGCTTTCAAGAGCGCCGCTGAGGCCGTGGCCTACATCGACCACCTCGGGGCTGACCGGAAGGTGGTTGTCAAAGCTGACGGCCTTGCTGCCGGCAAGGGGGTGATCGTCGCCGATTCACGCGCGGACGCGCGCGCCGCAGTGCGGTCGCTGTACTCCGGGGCGGTGCCAGCGTCCGCTATTTCGCAGGTGCTCATCGAGGAGCGCTTGTCGGGGCCCGAAGTCAGCGTGTTTGCCTTCGTGGACGGCAGCCACGTTAGCGCCGAGGTGGCCGCGTGCGACTACAAGCGCGTCGGTGACGGCGATGTCGGCCCCAACACGGGCGGCATGGGAGCGTATTCGCCACCCGAGTTCTGGACCGCTGAGCTGGCGGCGCGCATCAGGCGGAAGATCCTGGAGCCGACCGCCGCCGGGATGGCGAGCGAGGGCAACCCGTATCTCGGGGTGATCTACGCCGGCCTGATGCTGACGGAAGATGGCCCGAAGGTTATTGAATTCAATTGCCGCCTGGGCGACCCCGAAGCGCAGGTCGTCCTGCCACGGCTGAAAACCGACCTGTTCGAGGTCTTACTCGCCAGCGTAGAAGGTCGGCTCGCGTCATTGACGGTCGACTGGTCCGGTGGGTCGCACGTTGCGGTGGTGATGGCCTCAGGGGGGTACCCGGGAAAGTACACGACCGGTAAGGAGATCCGTGGTCTCGAGGAGCGACGGGAGGCGCTGGTCTTCCAGGCCGGTACGGTTGCGGCGGGGGGCGGACGCACGATCACCAGCGGAGGCAGGGTGCTCGCGGTCGTTGCAGGCGGCGCAGACATCGAGTCCGCACGCGCTGCCGCATACGAAGGAGTCGGCTCGGTTGAGTTCGAGGGAGCGATCTTCCGGAAGGATATCGCCGCCCGTGCTGTGCGGGGCGGAGGGGCGAGACCGTGAGTGGGCGCCGGCGGGTGGGCGCCCCGCCTGCCCGTGAGATGATTGGCTGGATGCTCGTCATATTCGATTTCGATGACACCGCCGCCGTCGAAAACGTCGCCCGGCTGCTTCTCGACAGGTTCGGCGATGGTGCGTTCGAACGCATTCAGGCCGACTACTCGGCAGGCAAGCTCCTGTTCAAGGACTACCAGGAGCTCGCATTTCTTTCTCTGCAAACCAGCGTCACCGAGATGCGAAGCTACGCCGCGGAGACCGCCCGACTACGGCCCGGCTTCAGCGACGCGGTGGCGGCCGCTGAGCGCGCGGGCGCCCAGGTTGCCATCGTCTCGGCTGGCCTCGACTTCTACATCGAGCCGGTGCTCGCAAAGCACGGCTTCGCGGGGCTTCCGATGACCTCGGTGGGCACCGGGCGCTTCGCGGGCGACGCATCGCAACTCAAGTACTTCTACCCGGCCGCCCGGGAAGGTTGCCCGGCCGACTGGGCCGTTTGCAAGTGCCGGGCCTTCGAGGAGGCGCTCGGCTCGGGCCAGGAGGTGGTGTTCGTCGGCGATGGCACGCGTTCAGACGCCTGTGCGGCGGCCAGGGCAACCACCGTCTTTGCCAGGGCAAGACTGCTCGACCATTGCCGGAGCAAGGGCATACGGGCCACGCCCTTCGACGACCTCTATCCCGTGGTGCGCCACATAGAGTGGGCAGCCAGAACCCGGAGCGGCCGCCATGATTGATCGCTACTCACGGCCTGCGATGTCGAAGGTGTGGTCCGAGGACCACGTCTTCCAGCTCTGGCTCAAAGTCGAGGTGGCGGCGGCGCAGGCATGGACCGAGCTCGGCGTCATACCTGCGGCCGACATGGCCCGCATTCGCAAGAAGGCGCGCTTCAACCGCAAGCGCTATGACGAGAACTTCGCCCAGACCCGCCACGACATCATCTCCTTCACCCGCGCGGTAGCCCCGAGCCTCGGCGCCGAGAGCCGATGGATCCACCATGGGCTCACCTCCAACGACGTCAAGGACACCGCCCTGAGCCTCCAGATGGTTGAAGCGCTGGACCTGCTCGACGGCGAGGTCAAGGCGCTCATGAAGGCACTGAGGCAGCGCGCCGAGGAGTTCATCGACACCCTGTGCATGGGCCGCACGCATGGCGTCCACGCCGAGCCAATGAGCTTCGGTTTGAAGCTGGCGCTCTGGTGGGAAGAGATGCGCCGCCACCGCCGGCGCCTGAAAGAGGCCCGCTTGATGGCGGCCGTAGGCATGATCTCGGGGCCGGTCGGATCGTACGCCAGCGTGCCGCCAAGGGTCGAAGAGATCGTCTGCAAAGAGCTGGGCCTCTCTCCTGCCCCGGTTTCCAACCAGGTGATCCAGCGGGACCGCCACGCCCAGTTCGTCCAGACCCTCGCGCTGATCGCCGCCACCCTGGAGAAGATCGCCACAGAGATCCGGGGTTTGCAGCGGACCGAGATTCGCGAGGTCGAGGAGCCATTCGGGCGCCCCGGTTATGTGAGCACCGGCTCTTCGTCGATGCCCCACAAGCGGAACCCCGAGCTGTCAGAGCGCGTGTGCGGACTGGCGCGGCTCGTGCGCGGCCACGCGGTGACTTCGCTCGAGAACGTCGCACTCTGGCACGAGCGGGATATCAGCCACTCTTCCGCCGAGCGTATCGTCCTGCCTGACGCCAGCCTCGCAGTTGACTACATGCTCGCTACGATGACCGGCATCGTCGGCGGAATGAAGGTCAACCCCGAGCGGATGATGGAAAACGTGGAGATGTCCCGCGGCCTGGTCTTCTCCGAGCGGGTCATGCTCGCGCTGGTCGAGAAGGGGATGGATCGGAAGCGGGCGTACGAGATCGTTCAGCGCAACGCCATGACTTCCTGGGACCAGGGGGACGATTTCCGGACTCTGGTCACGACGGACCCCGAGGTCGCAGCACTTGTGACGCCGCGTGATCTCGCCAACATGTTCGATTACGGCTACTACCTGCGCCATGTTCGTTATACCTTCGACCGGCTCGGATTCCGAACGAAGCCACCGGCCACCCGGGCTCACAAGAAGCCGGCGGACACGATCGAGGTCCTGGAGGGCGGAAGGTCAAGGACAAAGGCGATCCGGCGTTGATCACTCCCGTGTCCGAGACAAGGTTTGAGGGACTGGTGCACCGCGGCAAGGTGCGCGATACGTACGACATCGGAGGCGGCCGCCTGCTGATGATCGCGACCGACCGCATCTCGGCGTTCGATGTGATCCTCCCCAATCCGATCCCCGGGAAGGGACTGATCCTCGCCCAGATGTCCGCCTTCTGGTTCCGCCACACCCGGAACGTGATGCCGAACCATTTCATCGGGCTGGCCAGCGACCGCAAGGCGCTCGCGGACATCCCGGCAACGGGTGCCCTGGCCGGGCTGCCACAGGAGATGGGCCCGCGCGCGATGGTGATCAAGAAGGCCCGAAGGATTGACGTTGAGTGCGTCGTCCGCGCGTACCTCGCGGGGACCGCCTGGGCCGAGTACCGCAAATCGGGGACCGTACATGGAGTCCGGTTGCCGAGCGGCTTGCGGGAGTCGGACCGGCTGCCGGAGTTGATGTTCACACCCTCCACGAAGGCTGAGTCGGGACACGACGAGCCACTGACGTGGGATCAGACCGTCCGAATGATCGGCGAAGAGACCTCCGTACGCCTGCGCGAAGCCTCGTTCCGCGTATTCAAGAGCGCGGCAGCACACGCCGAACGACGCGGGATGATCATCGCCGACACCAAGTTCGAATTCGGCTGGGTTGGCGGGGAACTGACCTTGATCGACGAACTACTCACCCCTGATTCGAGCCGTTTCTGGGCAGCCGATGCCTACCGCCCGGGCGAGACCCAGGCTGCGTTTGACAAGCAGTTCCTGCGGGACTGGTTGTTGAGCACCGGCTGGAACCGCCAGCCGCCCGCTCCGAGCCTGCCGGAGGACGTAATTGCACGGACCAGGGAGCGTTACGAGCTGGCGCTCCAAAGGCTCACCGGGTCCTGATTGCCGTCACAGCTCCATTTCGCCCTCTCTGGGCGTATCATTTCCGGGTTTGCATCAAACAGATAAGTTGACGGACTAATGGCCACCACAGGAACCGAGAAGAACGAGACCACGCCGCCCCGCAAGGCATCGACGCGGCCGGAGCACCGACGCGGCATGACGCGTGGCGCCATCCGGGCCGAACGGCGCGCGCGCGCCGGGGCGCGCAAGCGCAAGAAGCAGATACTGATCTACGTTGGCGTGGGCCTGCTGGCCTTTGTATTCATCGCAAGCCTGCTTGTGCCTGGTGGCCTGCAGCGCACCAACCCGCAAAAGGCCAACCAGATCAACACCGGCGGCCCGGTCGCCATAGCACCGGACGACGGCCGTGGTCATATCGACGCCGGCGTCCGCGGAGGACCGTACTCAACCACTCCGGCCACCTCCGGACCACACTGGCAGACGGTGCCGGTCCAGGCTGCCCCAGACGGCGCTCCCGCGCGCTGGGGCTTCTACGCCTACCCGCTTCCGGACGAAGTGCTGATCCACAACCTCGAACACGGCGGGATCGGACTTCACTACGACTGCCCGGAGGGCTGTGCCAGCCTGATCGAGCAGCTGAAGGGAATCGTCGGACTCAACACCTCGATGTTCATCGTTTCGCCCTACCCGAAGATGGGGACCAGGATCGCGATCACCGCCTGGCGCCACCTGATGCCGCTGGCCGAGTTCGACGAGGCCAAGATCCGCGCGTTCATCGAGGCTTACCAGGACCGGGCGCCTGAGAGCGTCCCGCAGAACCTGTTCTAAGCCATGCCGTACCTGGCGCGTGTACGAATAACGCTCAAGCCTGCGGTCAACGATCCCCAGGGAATCACGATCGCCCGGGCACTGAAGTCCCTCGGCTTCGACGGCGTCTCTGCAGTGCGGGCGGGCAAGTACCTGGAGGTACGGCTCGCGGAAGAAGACCGGGCCACCGCCGAGGCCCGGGTCCGCGAGATGTGTCAGAAGCTGCTCGCAAATCCGGTCACCGAGACCTTCAGCTTCGAGCTCGAGAACGTATAACGGGCTGCCCGATACCGCCCGGTCCGGGCTGTCCCGCCACCGGCACGCTCTCTATCCAGCTGAGGGTCAGTTCCTTCGCCCGGTGACAAGCTACCGCACGGCCGCACCTCTGTCTCATCAGAGGTTCAATGGGGAGGCTTGAGACGTTGGGTTGGGAGCCTAGATCGACTGCAACCAATGCCAACAGTCCTCGAACCGTTGGCCCACCACAGGCTCTCGACGCATCAAGGAATCCACATCCCTCCCCGCGGCCTTGTCTCCCATCCAAAGGGGTAGCTCTCTCAGACCCTTTTCCAGCTGTTCCTTGGATATGTCCATGTCGCGTGGCCTGAACATCACCCTGCACGTATCGAGGCGCTCGATCAGGGTCTCCGGCGACTGTCCGGTGTGCCATGCGACGATCACCGCGCCCAGGGCGCACTCTTCGCCGTGGATCCAGAAGCGGTCGTTCGCCAGCTCGAGCGCGAAGCAGAAGCTGTGGTCCGCAGACGGCGCGGCAGCGTGGCGGAGCATCCGATCGTCACGGTCCTGCACGGCCTTCATGATGAACTGCACGCTGTTGTCGGTCAGGCGTTTCTGCGGATCGAGGGTTGCAGGGAACCCCGAGACGATCTCCGAGTGGTGGGCGATAACGTCCCTGGTCGCTTCCGCGTCGAACGCGGGGCCACGCCCACGGGCGGCGTTGTGCCGCCACTCTGATAGCCCGGCATAGCCGCACAGGACGTCGCCCAGTCCCGCGGTGTTAAGGCGTTCCGGGGCGCTGAGGACGATGTCGTAGTCGACCAGGACATATTCACAGTTCACAATGCAGGCAAAGCCGTGAATGACGCGCCCCGTCCAGTCGCCACAGAATCCGTGGATGATCGCGCCGGTCGATACGACTGTTGGTACCTGTATCAGGGGCACCTTCTTCTTGTGTGCCACGTACTTCGCGTGATCCAGGGCGCGTCCCGCGCCGACCCCCACGGCCAGCTCGATATCGTCAGGCAACGCGTCTGTCGTCTCGTCTAGGTGATTGCGATCAAGCCACTTGTTGTAGGCGATGCCCGCCGGCTGCTTGCTGAGCATGGGGCCGGCGACTTTCCATGCCGAGGGCGTGGTTACCACGGCATAGCGCGGCCATCGAGCGGAGTCGGACCTGACTATGCCGTGTCCGAACCGGATGTCGTAGTCCCGCGCGGGGCGCTGCTTCATTACCATGCAACCTCCGCCTTTACCCTAGCCAATTCTCGTGACGCACTGCAGCAACGCGGTGCACATTGCCCACGTGTCATTTTCTTAGCTCCGCGCGGAACTGGTCATTCCCCAAACATCGAACTTACAGCCGCGCCTGTCCGGCGCCCACAAGACTCAATTCCCGCGCGCGGTGGCAACTGGCGAAGCGGCCGGGACCCATCTCTTCCATCGGAGGTGCTTCGGTGCGACATCGATCTATCGCGAACGGGCAACGGGGGTGGAAGTGACAACCACTCGGCGGATTTGCCGGGCTTGCAACCTCACCGGTCAGCACTATCCGATCCCCGCGCTGACTAGGGTCCGGTTTAGGAATCGCGGACAGCAGGGCCGCCGTGTATGGATGCTTGGGTGTGCGGAAAAGCTCTCGAGGCGTGCCTACCTCCACAACCCGCCCCACATACATGACGACAACTCGGTCGCTGATCTGGTTGACAACACTCAGGTCGTGGGACACAAACAGATAGGTCAGGCCGAGTTTGTCCTGCAGGTCCATCATCAGGTTGAGCACTTGCGCCTTGACGGACACATCCAATCCGGACACAGGCTCGTCGGCCACTACAAGTCGCGGATTGAGGGCCAGTGCGCGCGCAATTCCGATGCGCTGCCGTTGGCCTCCACTGAACGCGTGGGGGTAACGAGACATGTATTCGGGGCGCATACCCACCTGGCGGAGCAACTCCGCGACCCGCTCCCGGCGCTGCTTGTGATTGCGTACGCCATTGACGTAGAGGGGCTCGCTCACGATCTCGAATATCGTCATCCGCGGATTCAGCGAGCCAAAGGGGTCCTGAAAGACAAGCTGGATATCACGCCTGAGAGGGCGGATGTCAGACTGGCTCAGTCTTGCGAGGTCTGTAACCTGACCATCTTTGCGGTGGAAAAGAATCTCCCCGCTGGTCGGGTCGATCGCTCGAAGTACACAGCGCGCCGTGGTGGTCTTGCCACACCCGCTCTCTCCGACAAGACTCAAGGTTTCTCCCTGCCTTAGGGAAAATGAAACCCCGTCTACGGCACGGACCATCCCGATCGTACGCCGAAGAATCCCCCCGTGGATGGGGAAGTATTTCTTGAGGTTCTTGACCTCGAGGATGGTCGGTGACGGATCGGCGGCGCGTTCATTGGTGGCCAATTAGGCACCCTCGTAAAGGAAGCAGGCGGCCTCGTGACGTGCTCCGACATCCACGAGGTTGGGCGTCCTCTTTTCGCACGTCCCGACCATGTATGCGGGGCAGCGTGGATGGAAAGGGCAACCGGGCGGCCGGTTATAGGGATGAGGTATGGCGCCGACGATGGATGGCAGGCGTTCGCGATTCTCCGCGTCGATCCTGGGAATCGACGACAGAAGGGCTTTGGTATAGGGGTGCTTGGGGTTCTCGAAAATCGACCTCACGGGGCCATGCTCCACGACCCGCCCGAGATACATGACCGCGACATCATCTGCTAGCTCTGCCACCACGCCGAGGTCATGGGTGATGAACAGGATGGCCATGCCGGTCTCGGCTTGGAGTTGCCGAAGTAGATCAAGGATCTGCGCCTGCGTAGTCACATCCAGCGCGGTCGTCGGCTCATCTGCGATCAGCATCTCAGGATTCGTCGAGAGCGCCATCGCGATCATCGCTCGCTGACGCTGCCCTCCGCTAAGTTGATGGGGGTATTCCGTCAGGCGGAGCCGCGGGTTTGGCATGCCAACGCGCTCAAGCCATTCCACGGCCAGTGTGCGGGCCTCACGAATGCTTGCGTCCTTGTGAAGACGAATCGCCTCGACGATCTGGTTCCCGAATGTATGCACCGGGCTGAACGATGACATCGGCTCCTGAAAAATCATGGAGATGGATCCGCCTCGTATGGCCCGTATCTCTTCACTGTTCGGCGCCAAAGCCAGCAGATCGAGCTCTCCACTGGGTTGTGCCCTCCCGGAACGGTAGATGATCTCGCCGCCGACAATGCGGCCAGGTCGGTCGACGATCTGCAGGATTGAGCGAGCCGCGACACTCTTGCCGCAGCCACTTTCGCCGACCACGCCGAGAGTCTTGCCGCGTTGGATCTCGAAGCTTGCGCCGTCGACGGCCCGGACGACGCCTTCCTCGGTGACAAAATGGGTTTTGAGGTTCCTGACTTCGATCAGGGGCCTCTCCGCGCCCCCCTGCAGTCGCAGAGGGACCGTGTCTGGGGCTTCTACTTGGACCATCGGCAACGCACCCCTGTCACGAAGAGTACGGGTCGGCCGCATCCCGCAGGCCGTCTCCCAGGAAATTGAGCGCGAAGATGACGACGATGACCGGCACCGCAGGGAGCATCAGCCAGGGGGTGATGGCGACGGTCTGGACGTTCTGCGCGGCTTGGAGGAGCACGCCCCAACTAATGGCCGGCGGCCGGAGCCCTAGACCCAGGAAGCTGAGAGACGTTTCGCTGACGATCATGAGGGGAATCGCCAGTGTCGCGGAGGCGATGATATGGCTATAGAACGAGGGAAGCATGTGGCGAAAAATAATGCGCCTTTTCGTTGCGCCCGCCAGCATCGCAGCTGTCACGAATTCCTCTTCGCGCATCGCGAGAAACCGGCCTCGCACCACACGCCCAAGGCCAGTCCAGGCGAACAGCGAGATGATCAGCGTGATCGCAAAGTAGACCCTCAGGACCGACCAATCCCGCGGCATGCCTGCCGCAAGCCCCATCCACAGAGGGATCGTCGGCACAGAGCGGACAATCTCGATTATTCGCTGGATTACGTTGTCCACCAAGCCACCGTAGTAGCCGGAGATCGCACCGAGCACTATGCCGATCACCAGGGTTAGCGCGACACCGACCAGACCGATCGTGAGCGATACTCGGGTACCGAAGATGATTCTCGAGAAAAGGTCACGCCCTACCTTGTCGGTACCAAGAATGAATAGCGTCTCTTCCGGCCGTGCTCCGTTTCCGACACCTACGAGATGACGATCCGTGCGGAGGATCCCCAGGAACTTGTATTCGAAGCCACGGGCAAAGAGCCGGAGCGGAACCTTGGTGTCGCAGTCGCGCTTGAATACGCGCTTGAACGTGGCCGGATCGCGCGCGCCAGAAACGCCGCACACGTGGGGACTAGGCCGCCATCCATCAAAGAGACGGACCGGCTGAGGCGGCATCAGACTAAGCGCCGCGGAGGTGATCGAAGGATCGCTGGTCGCAAAAAAGTCGGCACCAAAAGCAACGACGTAAAAGAGACCCACGACGACCGCCGAGACGAGCGCAAGGCGATGCCGGCGGAACCGCCACCAGATCAACTGTCGCTGCGACGCGATACTGATTCGCTCTTCCGCGGCCAGTGACGGACTTCCTGCGCCCACGTTTGCTTCGATGGCCATTGCTACCGCCGCTCGAACCTGATGCGCGGGTCTACCCAGATCAGGAGCATGTCTGAGATCAGGGTCCCGACGATGGTAAGGGACCCCACGATCATGATGATTGCGCCCGCAACCAACATGTCCTGGGATATCAATGCTCTCAAAAGTATCGGACCGATGGTCGGGAGGTTCAGTACCACCGACACGATGATGCTGCCGGAGACCAGGTAAGGCAGTATGTAAGCGGTCAGGCTTACGGCGGGGTTCAGCGCGAGCCTCACCGGATACTTAAGAATGAGCTTCCACTCAGACACCCCCTTGGCGCGCGCCGTAACAACGTACGGCTTCCGGAGTTCATCCAACAGATTGGCACGCATGATGCGCACCAACTGAGCAGTCCCTGAAGTACCGAGGATAACCACCGGAATCCATATGTGGCTGAGGAGGTCAATGGCTCGTCCGATGCTCCACGGCGCCGCGAGATAATCCGGGGAAAACAGGCCGCCCACGCTCAGGCCAAACCAAGCAAAGCTGAAGTAGAGCATCACGAGTGCGAGCAGGAAGTCGGGAACCGCGAGCCCGATAAACCCGAAGGAGGTCGCCGCGTAGTCGAATACCGAATACTGGCGCACCGCCGAATAGATGCCGATCGGAATCGCCACAACCCAGGTGAACACAACTGACGCGAAAGCCAGAAGAAAGGTCATTTGAAGCCGCTCGCCCAGTAATTCCCTGACTGGAATACCCCACTCGAAGGACTGGCCGAGATTGCCACGGATCAGTTGGTTCATCCACTTGGCGTATTGGACATACAGAGGTCGGTCCAAGCCGTAAAAATCACGCAGATTGGCTGCCTCCTCAGCCTTAAGAGTCCCTCCTCCTTCAGCCAGCAAGCTCATGTAGTACGTCACGTAATCGCCGGGCGGAAGTTGGATGATGGCGAACGAAATGACGGACACGGCCCAGACAGCGATGACCGCGTAGAACAACCTACGAATCAAGTAGCCAAGCATCAGTCATCTCTCGGGAGTTCGGGAGCGCTCGGACGCCGAATCTTTAGAACGCCGCCGCAGATCGGATTCCACGGCGGCGTTCTCTCAGTCAATCATGCGAGCACAGGAACCGGACGAATACTCCAATGCGGGTCGCCCCATCTACTTGGCCGGAACCCCGGGCTTCCCGCTCTTGAAATACCAGGTCTCGGTCCACACACTTCCCGGGTTCTGGCCGTGCACCGAAGGTACGATCCCTTGCGGGATTGGCGCCACGTCCTTGTTGATGATCCAGACCTGGCCCAGGCCTGATCCAGTCACAGTGCCGATGTAGTAGACCTCCTCGCACCGGATCGCATTGAGCTGCTTCCCGTACTGGATTCGGTCCTCCGTTCCGACCTGGCTACCCTTCGCGTAGAGCAACTGCTGCTCGCGAACTTTCCCGGTCGGCTCCTTTCCCTTCGAAGGATCTTGGAACCACTGACCGAACCGCGGACCCATCCCGCTTTCCCATTCGAATGCCAAGGATTGCATCGGGAAGAGCCACTGCAGCCCACCACCCCCCCAGACATTCAGCATGGTGTCCCCAGACCTGAGCCGGCTCTCACGGAGAGACCTGTCTACGACGTCAATCCTGGCGCGTATGCCAACGTGCTTCTTCCAGTAGCCGACGATCATCTCCATCTGAGAAGGCCAGTCCTGGAAAGTACCGCCGGGGGTCATGATCTCCAATTCCAGCCGTTTGCCAGACGGCAGAACTCGATATCCGTCGCTGTCCCGCTTCGTCAAGCCGATCGAATCAAGCAGCTTATTCGCCTTCGCGGGGTCGAGCGTGGACCACAACTGATCGTACTCAGGACCCGGCGCGAAAGGCGGGTCAGGGTACGGGCAGGAAGACGCCGGCCGTGATTGACCAAGGAAAAAGACCTCATTGATCTCGTTCCTGTCGATCGCCATCGACAGGGCACGTCGGAAGTCCGCGTTCCGAATGAAACCGGCGAGCTCTTCATCTTTGTCCCAGTCCTGGTTGAAGGCAATGGCCGTCTCACTGCCACCACCGATAGAGGTCTTGTTCAATTCGACGCGGTAACCGCCCTTCTCCTGGTTTTCTATGAAGACCGGAAGCTTGTTCACGTCGATGTGCCTGTTCTGGATCGACAGCTCGCCCGCAATCGCCTTGAGGTTGAGCACCTCGAGGTTAGGCACCAGGTCGAACACAATCCTGTCAATGTAGGGCAGCTGATTACCCTCGGTGTCAACCGCCCAGTAGTACGGATTGCGCTCGAAGATCGCCTGTTGTGTGTTGAAACCGGTCTTGGCCACCCACGCCGCAGTCGCAGGGGCCTCCGGGTTCTTGAGAGGGTTGTTCTTGGCGCAGAACATCTTGGCCCAGTTGTCGAACCCATTGTCTTTAGCAAGCTTGTTGGCCTGCTCCAGGCCAACGTACTTGGCGTGGAACTGTTTCATGTAGTGCTTCGGCGAAATCATGCCGCCGCACTCCCCCAGCTGGTTGGTGAAGTTGCTCCCTACCAGCAGACTCGCAACCTGGTCGGGAAAGAGGCCATAGGGCGATTCAAAGGTGACGGTAAACGTGAGATCGTCGACCTTCTTCCAGACGCCCAGTTTGCCGCCGACTCTCGCCCATCCCGGTTTGGCGGGGCGGACGTCGCCGTTTAGCAGGATGTCCTCGTACCAGAACATGACGTCGTCCGCGGTGAATGGCTGGCCGTCAGACCACTTCATGCCCTTCCGCATGTAGAACGTAAACGCCGTGTTGTCTGCGTTCTTTTCGTAGCCCTTGAGGATATGTGGCGTGACTTGCGACAGATCAGCTGTCCAGAAGAGCATGTGGTTGTGGGTGATCCGCTCAACGTTCTGCTGATCGGCCGGACCGGTGAACACGCTCTGCCAAGTACCGCCGTATTTCCCAATGCCTTGAGGCTGTCCGGGTTGGATTACGGCGTAATCCTCCGGGAGCCGCTTGCTCAGGGGCGGTAGTTCTCCTTTGGCAACCTTGTCCGCCAGCAATGGAGCTTCCTTGAAGCTCGGGGGCTGGACATTGAACACCATCTTCGGCCAGGTCTTGCTTGCCTCTGCCAGAGGCAGCAAAGGACAACAGATTTTCGGGGCACCGGGTTTCGCAGCCGTGGGCGTCGGCTGCGCGGGCTTGGTAGCCGTGGGCGCGGGCTGGGTGGCAGTGGGCGCAGGCGCTTGCGTTGCGGTGGGCACCGCGGTGGGCACCGCGGTGGCTGGTGCACCAGCCGTCGGTTGTTTGGCTGGCGCTGTAGTCGGGGCCGCCTCTTCCTCCTTGCCGCAGGCCATCACCAGCAGGGTCACCACGGCAAGAGACGCGACCAACAACAGGCGCTTCGACGTGAACATCTCACATACCCTCCGCATCTGGAGGCCTCGTCTCGCGCCTTGCTCGCTCCGGCCCCCCCCGAGACGCCGGCGCACCTT
>Ga0194128_10008030_pt1 | contig 13523 bp, 10 predicted proteins | sample TA2KigCa65mmetaG_FD_148650 | JGI IMG/M metagenome (GOLD analysis project Ga0194128, IMG submission 148650) | Freshwater microbial communities from Lake Tanganyika, Tanzania - TA2015037 Kigoma Deep Cast 65m | ecosystem: Environmental > Aquatic > Freshwater > Lake | place: Tanzania: Lake...
CACCGGGAGCGATGCCGCCTTCGTTGCGCGCCGGCCTGAAGCTGGCGGCGTTGGTGACGCCGGCAAGAGTGAACTCGGGGCGCGGCGGAGCGAGCGGAGGAACAAGGTTGATTGTGGCTTCGACGAACTTGGTGTTGTCGGCGGCGGCGGAAGCGCGCAGCGTGACTGTGGATGCCGACAGGATCGTGGCCGGGGCCGTGTAGAGCCCGCCGGGCGTGATGGATCCGACGTTGGGCGTGAGCGTCCATCGCACGGTGGTGTTGGCGGCGCCAAGCACGGTGGCATTGAATTGCTGCGTCTGGTTGGCGGCGAGGGTCGCCGAGAGGGGCGTCATCGTGATGGTGAGACGGTTGACGAGCGTGACAACGGCGTCGGCGATTTTGGTTCCGTCGGCGACGCTGATGGCCGAGACGGTGATGCCGGGAGAGCCCGCGAAGGAGTCGGGCGCGGTGTAGAGACCGGTCTGGGTAATCGTACCGATGTCGGGGAAGATCGACCAGCGAATGGCGGTGTTGGCGGTGTTGCTGATGGTGGTGGTGAATTGCTGCGACTCGCGCGGGCCGAGCGTGACGAAGGCAGGCGCGATGGTGACGAGGATCTCGCTATAGAGCGCGGCGAAGGAGTCGCCGGCGCCGATGGGACGTGTGGCGAGCGCGCCTTCGGTGGTGAGCAGATTGGCCGAGTCGGTGACGCCGGTTACCCAAGTGCGACCGCGGCCGTCGATGGCGACGGCCTGGATGCTATCGGTTCCGGCGCCGCCGAGATGCGTAGAAAACTGAAGCTGATTGCCGCCAGCGCTGATACGGGCCAGGAACGCATCGGCGCCGCCGCGAAACTCCTCAGAACGAATCGGGCCGTCGTTACGGAGAGGAAAATTCGAAGAGAACGTCTGGCCTCCGACGTAGGCGTTGCCGAGCGAATCGACAGCGAGCGCGTTGGCGATCTCGTCGGCCGAACCGCCGAGAAACGTGCCGTAAACCAGTACCGTACCGAGCGGATCGAAGCGCGCTACAAAGGCGTCGGGCAGCAATGCGGCGACGCTTTGCACGGAGTTGAAACTGACGGGGAGATTGGGAGAAGTAGTCTGGCCGGCGATGTAGACATTGCCACGGGCGTCGACACCGATGGCGCGGGCAACCTCTTGCAGATCGCCGCCGTAGTAGGTGGAAAATACGAGCGACGCACCGTTGGCGGCGAGTTTGGAGACGAAGGCATCCGAGGTACCGCGACGCGTTTTCTGATACGCGGTTTCGGTGATGGGGAAGTTATCGGAGCGGGTTTCGCCGGCGATGTGCGCGGAGCCGGCGGAGTCGACGGCGATGGAGTTGGCGATGTCGACGGCGAAGCCGCCGAGGATGCTGGCGTAGACGACGGATGCGCCATCGCGAGCGAACTTGACGACAAAGGCGTCGCCGCCGCCGCGCACGGGAAGCGTGTCCTTGGTGGTGGCGGGGAAATCGGTCGAGTCGGTGCGGCCTGCGATGTAGGCGGCGCCCGTGGAGTCGATGGCGATGGCGTTGGCGGACTCGTTGGAGGCGCCGCCGAAGTAGCTGGCGTAGGTGATGGCGGTTCCGGAGGGCGCGAGTTTGACGATGAACGCGTCGGTGATGCCGCTGCCACCGGCGAGCAGCTTTTGAGGAGCGTCGGCGGAGACAGGGAAATTATTGCTGGCGGATTGGCCAGCTACATAGGCGGCGCCGGCGGAATCGACCGCGATGGCAAGGCCGGTGTCGACGCCGTTGCCGCCGATGTAGGCTGTCCACACAACGCCTCGACCGGAAGGATTCAGTTTGGCGACAAAAACATCTTGCGAGCCAAATGTTTGGGAGCGCGCGGCGCCGGGGAAGTCGATCGACACGCTGGAGCCGACAATGTAGGCGTTGCCTTGGGCGTCGGCGGCGATGCCGCGGGCTTCGTCGGCGAGGGATCCGCCGAGGTAGGTGGAGTAGGTCAGAACGGGATCGATGACGAGTTCGCGAGTGTGGTCAAAGGGGCCCACATCGAATCCGAACGAGCCATCGCGTTCGACGAAGCGGACGGGGATTTTGCGGTCTTGCTGCGTGGCGATGGGAGCGCGGAAGCGCAGACCGTTGGCGAATACGAGTTCGCCATTGCCGGTGATGCGGGCTGGCGCGGTGAACTGGATGGCGGCTGGATCTGCGCCGGGGTGAACGATGAAGTCGTACTCCATACGGCGATTTGCGCCGTAGTAAACGAGGTCGATGCCGTTGTAGAGATTGGCCGCGGTAACGCGGGAGTGCGTTGGATAGCTGGCGCGATCGTTCGCGCGGAAGTAGGTCACGGTGCTGCGTTCCCCGGCGCCAGTAAGCTTCGATGCGCGCGCGTTGCGCCAACGAAGATCGACCGAACTATCGCGCGTGGCCAGCGTCATCCCGGCCGGTGAAAGGCGCGCGGCGTAACCGTTTCCTTTCAGCACGAACTGGCTTTCAGAGCGTTGTTCGAAGCGCGCAGGGACTTCGGCGGATGCCGCCATCATGGCGGTGCAGGCAAGAAGAAAAGTTGCAAAGCGTTTCATCGCGGTAAACGAGAGTGTACCAATACGGAGCCTGATATACTTGCCATTCGCCCATTATGGAAAACAAACTCAACCGCAGATCGCTTTTCGCCGCCGCCGGACTCGGCGCGTCTCCCTTGTTAGCGCAGATCAAGCGCGATTGGAGCGGGCAGAATCCGACCCGTTACCCCGATCCCGACATCGTCGCGATCGACCCGCGCTTCAACAAGTACAAGCTCGGCAACACGCCGATTCAGCGCCTGCACACGGGCTGCCTGTGGGCCGAAGGGCCGGCATGGAGCGCGGTCGGCCGCTACCTGCTTTGGAGCGACATTCCGAACAACGCGCAGTTACGCTGGGTGGAAGAGACGGGGCATGTGTCGGTGTTTCGCAATCCGGCCGGCAACTCGAACGGCAACACGTTCGATTGGGAAGGGCGGCAACTTGCGTTTGAACACGGCAACCGGCGCGTGCTGCGCTACGAGCACAACGGCTCGACGACGGTGATCGCGGACAAGTTCGAGGGCAAGCCGTTGAACGCGCCAAACGACGGCGTTGTCGGCCCCGACGGCTCGTTGTGGTTCACCGATCCGGGCTACGGCTCGCTGATGTGGTACGAGGGCAACAAGGGCAAGTTGGAGTTAAAGGAAGCGGTCTATCGCGTGGACAAGTCGGGGAAGATCGAGAAAGTCACCGATGATATCTACAAGCCGAACGGAATCTGCTTCTCGCCCGACTACAAGAAGATCTATGTCGCGGACACGGGCGCGACGCATTATCCGAACGCGCCGAAGGTGATCAAGGTGTGGGACATCAACGGCACGAAGCTGACGAACGGAAAAGTGTTCTGTTCGATGAAGCTCGATGGCGTTGGCGAGGGTTTGGCCGACGGCATCCGCTGCGACGAGGACGGCAACATCTGGGCGAGCGCGGGATGGGTCGGCGAAAACTACGACGGCGTGCACATCTTCGCGCCGGATGGACAGCGGATCGGCCAGATCCGGCTACCGGAGATCTGTTCGAACGTCGCATTTGGCGGCGCGAAGCGAAACCGATTGTTCATGACGGGCAGCCAGTCGCTGTACTCGGTGTACGTCGAAACGCGCGGCGCGCATTTCTGCTAGATAGTGCTGAGGATCAAGGCCGGCCCTTGGGGCACACCATTATTGGATCTGCATGTTCCAATCGTCCCCATCGTCACGCCAGGGACGCCATCCACTGGCACCAGCGGGTTACCCGCAAACCAATGCACCTTCGTGCAGGGCTGGGGCTTGTTTCCCACGCGAAAAGGACAACCCGAGACGACTGCCGGATCCGTATACTTCGCCGGCCGGCGGCCATAGGCATTGGTCGTCGTGGTGGAAGGCATGATCGTTACGCGTCCGCCATGCGGACAGTGGACAACAGACTTGTCCGTTACCTGAGTGAATGCTATTGCGTAGTCGGTTTGATATCCCATTGCAATTCTCCTGTTCCTCAAACTAAATCATGGCGATGATCGCCGGACCCTGCGGTGCGTTGGTGGTGGTCTTACCGATGCCAACATTGCCGAGCGTTACGCCGGGCACGGCATCGACTGTATATAGCGGGTTGCAGGTAACCCAGAGCATCTTGACGCAGGGTTGGGGGCGTCCACCGACCCTGTGTGCGCAGCCCAAAAAGGTTCCGGCGCCGGTCCACTTGAACGCCCTTTTGCCGTTCGGCAGAACGAACATCGTCGTTGTCTCGATTTGCACCGAGCCGCCGTGCGGACACTTGACAATCGAGCCGCTATTGACAACAACGTTCAGATTTTCGAGTTCGAATCCCATCGTTCGCTCCTGCAAACACTGGCGCGAACGGGACTAAAAAGTTATCGAGAGAATCACTTCGAACTGATTTTTTCTTGAGTTGTAAGAATCCTTGTCGAACGTTTTGTCCATCCAGCGGGTGTAGCGGAACTCGGGCACGACACGGAAACCGAAGTCGTCGTTGTATTGAACGCCGATGCCGCCGGTCCAGCCGCGGGTGAGGTTTTGGACTTTCTTGTCGATGGGCTTATTGTCGTTCGTGCTGACGCCGAGAATTGTCGTCGTGCGCGTTGTGCGGATGGACTGCACCGCCCGGAAGGATGGGCCGCCTTCGACGAAGACGCGGACGCCTTGTTTGGTGTGGTCTTTGTCGTAGCGGCGGACCAGGATGCCGAAGTCGCGATACTTGATGCTGGAGTTTTCCTTAACATCGCTGATCTTGCGTTCGTCGACGGTGGTGAAGGGGTTGTCGATGCCTTCGATGGTGTTCTTGGTCGTTTCGAGCTTCGACGCGTGGATCATGTAGGTCGCGGCGACGGCGAATTTTTTCGGTAGCGCGACCTGGACGAGGCCACCAAAACCGATGGGGCTGCCTTTCGATTTCGTCTCGTCGTTACGGGAGAGGACGTTGGTCGCCGAGACGAATGAGCCGTCGCCGACGGGAACGAGCGCGAGGAATCCGAACGTGCCGCCGGCGGAGATCGGACGAACGTAGTTGACCTTTTTCAAGGTGGTAGGCGCTTGCTTGGGAGCTTCGGCGGCGGGTTTCGCGGGCGCCGGTGGGGTTGGAGCGGGCGTTTGTGCGTTAACAAACGAGGCGGCTGCAATGACTGTGAACAGCCGGAGACGAATCGATTCCATAGGCAGTCTTTTTATTCTACCCGCTCCGGGCAACCTCAAAATTGTTAACATCCGTGCACCCGTGGCACCGGTTGGTATATGCTCTTAAGCTGCGAACCCATGAGCACAACGAACACTTCTCCCGCACTGCACAATGCCATGTGGCCCGGACTGGTCGGCAAAGGCCCCGACTCGGAGCCGCCAATCTCTCTCGATACCATGTTGGATCTGACGTGCGCGGCCAACGTTGACGGCGTAAAATTCGACGGCGTCGATATTTTTCTTTCGCTGCCGCACACCGATATCGATTCAAGCGACGACGACTTAAAGAAGCTGGCCGATAACGTCGGCGGACGCGGGCTGGTGATCGGCTCGATGGTGGCGCCGGTATGGGGACCGACCGGCGGCGGCTCGGCGATGGGCAACGACGAGGAGCAGGCGAAGTTCCTGACGCAGGTGCGCAAGGCCTGCCGGATCGGCAAGAAGCTGCGGGATCTGGGGATTCGCAAGTATGGGATTGTGCGCATCGACTCGGCGGAAGGGCCGCACAACTGGCTGGCCGATCCGGAAGCGGGCACCAAACGGATCGCGGATACCTTCCGCAAAGCTTGCGATATCGCCGCCGAATACGGCGAGCGGCTGGCGGCCGAAGGCGAGATCTGCTGGGCGGGCATGCATAGCTGGCGGCAGAACGTGAAGCTGCTCGAGATGGTGGGACGCCCGGAAACATTGGGCTTCCAGGCCGATATGGCGCATACGATGTTGTTCACGATGGGTTACAACGCGCCGGAAGACGCGCTGCTTCCGGCCGATTTCGATTGGAACGATGGCGCCCAACTGGCCGAGGCTTACAAGAGCATGGCGCGCGCGCTGCGGCCGTGGACGATCGACTTCCACGTCGCGCAGAACGACGGCACGGTGAAGGGATCGGGGTCGCACGATAAGACCGGGCGGCACTGCCTACCGAACGATCCGAACGGGCGGCTGGACGTGGTGCGCGATTCGGGCGCGTGGCTGCGCGACGATGCAGGGAACCTCACCAAAGCGGTGCGGCATATCTGCTGGGACGGCTGCATGTTCTCCAACGACACGATGATGAAAGTGGACACATGGAACGATGTTCTACGCACGATGATCGCGGTGCGCGACGCCCACGGGTGGGCCTAACCGCCAACCGAGGTCGATAGCGGCACCAACTTGGGCGCTTACGCTCGCGCTTCGGCGGGACAGTATTCTGGAGAGATATGAAAAAACTGAACGTAGGCATGATCGGCTACGGCTTCATGGGCCGTACGCATTCGAACGCATTCCGGAAGGTGACCAACTTTTTCGACGTGCCGTTTCAACCGGTGTTGAAGACGATCTGCGCGCGCAATGAAGACCGCACGAAAGCCTTCGCGGCGAAGTGGGGCTACGAGGGGATTGAGACCGATTGGCGGAAGGTGGTGGAGTCGCCGGACATCGATGTGATCGACATCGCGAGCCCGAACGATACGCATCGCGAGATCGCGATCGCCGCGGCCAAGGCCGGCAAGATGGTGATGTGCGAGAAGCCGCTGGGGCGGAACGCGGCCGAATCGGAAGAGATGGTGGATGCCGTCGAACAAGCCGGCGTCGCGAATACGGTTTGGTACAACTACCGGCGCGTGCCGGCGGTGACGCTGGCCAAGCAGTTGATCGATGAAGGACGGCTGGGGCGGATCTTCCACTACCGCGCGAAGTTCCTGCAGGACTGGACGATTTCGACCGAACTGCCACAGGGCGGCGAGGGGTTGTGGCGGCTGGATGTCAACGTCGCTGGAAGTGGTGTGACGGGCGATTTGCTGGCGCATTGTATCGACACGGCGATGTGGCTGAACGGCGGCATCGAAGAAGTGTCGGCGGTGACCGAGACCTTCATCAAGGAACGCAAGCATAACTTGTCGGGGAAGGTCGAGCCGGTGGGCATCGACGACGCGAGTCTGTTCCTGGCGCGATTCAACAACGGATCGCTGGCGACGTTTGAAGCCACACGGTATGCGCGCGGGCACAAGGCGCTGTACACGCTGGAGATCAACGGCGAGCACGCGTCGATCTTCTGGGATCTGCACGATCTGCACCGTTTGCAGTACTTCGATCACAAGGACGAAGGCAAGTTGCGCGGCTGGCGGAGTCTGCACATCACCGACGGCGATCATCCGTATATGAAGAACTGGTGGGTGCCGGGATTGCAGATCGGCTACGAGCACACCTTTATTCATCAGGTGGCGGACTTCCTGCAGGCCGCGGCCGGTGGCAAGGGCGTTGCGCCGACGTTCCGGGATGGGTTGGCGACCGATCATGTGACGGACGCGGTGCTGGAGTCGGCCCGGACGCGGGCTTGGACGAAGGTGAAGTAGCGGCACCGCGGCATCGCCGTGAGCGTGGGATTTCTCCGCGAGGTGCGCTTTTCGCAGCCGCCGGGATTGTCGCGCGTGGTCCGCGAATAGCCAATTTTCCTCTCACACCAGCCCCGGTCAACCGATAAGACGACTTGATGCGGGCCTCACCCACACGACACGATCCGGCTAGTTTTACGCTGCACGATGTCGCCGACTATGCCGCGCGGTTTCGTGCGATCGGCGCCGGCGCGCGAACGATGGAAGAGGTCGCGCAGGCGGCGGTGCGGTTTGTCGTCGAAGATCTGGATGGCACCGCGATGGCGCGGTTGTACAAGACGCAGCAGTTTGAGACGTTGCCCGAAGACTTGCGGGAGTGGGCGCTGGCGCAATCGGCGATCGAACCTGGCCCGGAGACACGCTGCTTAACACTGCTGGCGACCGCGGGCGATCAGCCGGAGTGGAACGACCGGAAGTTGTCGAAGGGACATCAGGCGATTCCGCTGGTGAGCCGCGAATTCATTCAGCGCGCGCCGATGGTGGCGTCTCTGATCGCGCAGTTCGGGCTCGATCCAGAGAGCGTCCTGAATCCGCGCGCAAGCCGGCTGACATCGATGGTCGAGCAGCGCTATGGAGTGTTTCACGTCGAGCACGCGTTGGGGTCCGAGTCGGTTCCGGCGCAGGCGTTTGTGCGGGAGCACGCCATATCGTCGGTGCTTGGTTTCGGCGGCGTGCTGCATAGCGGCGATCTGTTCGCGCTGATTGTGTTTTCGCGGCGGCATGTTTCCCCGGAGTGCGCCGAACTGTTCGCGCCGCTGGCGGCGAGCTTGAAGCTGGCGCTGACGCCGTTTGTCGGGCGGGAGTTTACCGACCGGCGGGTGGAACAGCGCGACGACCCGGTGGCGCTGCGGGCGCAATTGGCGGCGTTCGAACAGCTCATCGAAGTGCAGGAACAGTTCACCGAACAGCGACTGTATCAACGGCTGCGCGAGTCCAATGACCAGTTGCTGCGGTTGAATGAGGCGCTGGCGGAGGCGAGCGCGGCGAAGTCCGAATTTCTGTCGGTGATGAGCCACGAAATTCGCACGCCGATGAACGGAATCCTCGGCATGGCGAGTTTGCTGGAAGAGACGCATTTGGACTCCGACCAGCGCGATTATCTTTCGACCATGCGGTCCTCGGGCGACGCGCTGCTGACGATCCTGAACGATATTCTGGATTTCTCGAAGATCGAGGCGGGCAAGATCCGGTTGGAGCCGCTGCCGTGTTCGATTCGGACGTTGATCGAAGAGGTCGTCGAGTTGGCGGCCGAGGCGGCGCACCGCAAGGGTCTGGAGGTGACGGTCGATATCGACGACACAGCGCCGGACAAGTTGACGGCCGATCCGGGGCGGTTCCGGCAGGTGCTGCTGAACCTGTTGAACAACGCCGTGAAGTTCACGGAAGTGGGCGAAGTCTCTGTTGCCGTGTCGCGGGAGGGCGAACAGCTTCGATTCGCGATTCAAGACTCCGGTATCGGCATCCCCGAAGCGGTGCAGCCCAGGCTGTTTCAGTCCTTTGTGCAGGCCGATGTCTCCACGGCGCGGAGGCACGGGCCTGGGACTGGCGATCTGCCGAAAGTTGGTCGAACTTTGGGGTGGCGAGATCGGACTGCAATCGAGTGCCGGACAAGGTTCGACGTTTTGGTTCACGCTGCCGCTCTATCGCGCCTTACCGGCGGCGGCGCAAGAGCCGGCGCTGGCGGGAAAGCGCGTGTTTTTGAACGAGCCGCACGGGCGATCGGCGGAGCTGATTGCACGGTTGCTGCGGGCTTGGGGCGCCGAGGTGACAAACGAATCGAGCGACCGATACGATTTCGCGCTGGTGCGGTTAAATGCCTCCTGCGATCCGCATGTCGCGCTAGCGGCGGATCGTCCGGTCGTAGCGCTGATCGATACCCACGACCGGGTGCGGATCGAGTTTATCCGCTCGAAAGGATTTCCGCACTATGCGGTGAAACCGGTTCGGCCGTCGCGGCTGCTGGCGGCGATTCAAAACGCGCTGTGCATCCGCACCGCGGCCGGCGAAGCCAAGCCGCTGCGCGAAGCGGTGGGCGGACGTATCCTGGTGGCCGAGGACAACGCGGTCAATCAGAAGGTAATTTTGCGGCTGCTCGAACAGTTGGGCTGTGAGGCGTGCTGCGTTCCCAACGGCGCGTTGGCGATCGAGGCTTGGCGCAACGGGCACTTCGATTTGATCCTGATGGACTGTCACATGCCGCAGGTCGACGGTTGGCAGGCCACCGAGGCGATCCGGGCGCTGGAGAACGACGTCCAACGCATTCCAATTCTGGCGTTGACGGCATCGGCGCTCGATCCCGATCGGGAGCGCTGCTTTGCCAGCGGAATGGACGCGTTTCTGCCAAAGCCCATTCGCATCGACGATCTGGCGAATGCGCTGCGGCAGTTCCTGCAACCCGGCAGCGAAGGGAATTGATCGACTTTTCCGGCGCATGGGATTACGCTGGTAACGGGAATCCATGACGTACTCCTTCCGCGACTACCAGCCGGGCGACCGGGAAGCGTGTCTGGCGATATTCGACGCAGCGACACCGGATTGGTTCGCGCCGTTTGAACGTGAGCAGTTCGAAGCATTCCTGGACAACGGGCCGGAAACCTATTTTGTTCTGGTCGATGCAAACGGCGCGGTGGCGGGATCGGGCGGGATCGAAATCGAACCGTCGCGAAGAACAGCGTGGCTGACTTGGGGGATGGTCGATCCGGCGCGGCATGGACAGGGTCTGGGACGATTGCAACTGGAACACCGGCTGGAGTTGTTGCGCGGCAACGGGCAAGTGGACCGGGTTTGCATCGACACATCGAACAAGACGGCGGCGTTTTTTGAGCGCCACGGATTCGTGGCGCAGCGGATCATTCCCGATGGGTACGCGAAGGGGCTGCACCGGCACGAAATGACGCTGCGGTTTGATCATGCGGCCGTCAAGGCGGCGACAAACGGACCAGGATCCCAATAGCCGAAGCTGCGGAGGATCTTGCCGTTTGCATCGAACTCGAAGACATCGATGCCTTCGGCGCGGGCGGATTGACCGGCCTTGCCGGTCGCTTCGACGACCCAAGAGTAGGCGGCGCTGCCGCTTGCCGCAAAAATCGCGACGGGTCGGAACTCAATAGAGTCGAGTAGCGGCAAGAATCCGGTAAAGAAGGCTCTGGCCCCATCCTGACCGTACGAAGGCGGAGCGCCAACCGGATCGTTGAGCTCACAGTTTGGGGCGAAACAAGCCACAAAGGCATCGGTGTCGAGCGCCGTGATGGCTGCGGCATAGGTGTGAATCGTTTGTTCGGCGGACGGCATTATCTCTCTCAATATATGGCCAACCGATACCGGTGGAGTTCCAGCTAAGGCATTCCTCTCAATCTTCCGCCACCGGACCTGAGTGTACTAGGAAAATCCCAGGTATTTGCCGCGTAGTAACGGGCACCAATGGGCCTTACGCTAGAGATGGACCATTCGGTCAATGGCATGCGCTGTAGATTCTGTAACAAATCGATCCCTTTGCTCCGGCGGCTGAGCGACCCTCAGTTCTGTTCGGATGAGCATCGGGCTGCCTACGGCGACGGACAGAAGCTGGCGTTCGAACGGTTGATGACGACCCAGGCGGCGGGCAAGACGCAGCGGATGCCCGCCTATCATCAGGTCGCCGAGATTCCGCAGCAGCGGCCCCCGACGCAGACCATGGTGGCGGCCGGCGGATTTCAAGCTTATTTCCTGGACGCGCCGCTTCACTTCGGCCAGCAAGGCTGCGCCGTTGAGCCGGTGGCTTCGAACCTCACCGTATTTTTCTGCGAACACCTCGTAAGTTTCCCGGCTCGATTCCGGAAATCGGGCCGGCTGGCGCGGGTTCTCGTGCGGCCCGGACAGGGCGGCGCAAAACCGGTACGCGAAGAACGGTTTCTGTCCGCATGCCGGGCGAACCTCCCGCGGGCGGCGACGCGTCCGCAGCGCTGGGAGTACAAAACTCCGGTAGCCGACAACGATCCCGCTCCGATTACGCGGCTCTGGCCGATTGAATTTTCGGCTCGGGACAGCGCGGTTTTGTCGACCGCTATCGGCGCGCTGTGGCTGGTGAACGCGGGGCATCGTGTGCCGCCGCTTGCATTGCGCGCCAAAGGCTTGCTACTACAGCCCTCCGGCTCACTGTGCGCCCTGGCGCCGCCCAGAGTGGTCATGGCGGCATCGACGCCATGGCCGCTCGAACTCCTGCCAGCCTGGGCATCGCTGTTCAGTTATCCCTCGGACGGGAGTTTGGGCGCGATCGCCGAGGAGATTTCGGCGGCGTTTGAAGAGACCAACGAGATCGACGCGCTTTTTGAAGCCTTCGCGAACCAGCCCCTGGCCGGGATCCGGCATCTGCCCACGCTGGCGTCGGCCGTCTTGCAATTCGGCGCGCCGACGGCGCCTGACCTGTTGCCATTGCCAGCGGCCCGTTCGCCGCTTCCGTTCCATGAGACGGATCTGGCGGGACTATCCGCCCTGCCGCGGGCGACGCGGACCTTCGCGCCGCGGGCGGTGGAACCAGCCGCGGCGATTCGGGTGACGGCCGGGGACGCCGAGCCGCTGCTGGGCAACGGTTGCGAGCCTCGGCGTCCGCGCCGAAAGGCCGCGCCGCAAACGGCGGAGTTACCGGCGAGTTTGGATCTGCGTTCGCTGTGTCCGATCGGTGGTTCCGATTCGGCGGTTGTCGCGGCGAGCGCCGGGGCAATCGAGGCGGTGGCGGCGCCCATCATCCCATTACGAGAGATGCGCGGCGGCCTACGCCTGCGGGTGGCTGGGGTGACGGAGTACGTTCCCAACTTCGACCTCGCACGTTCGGCCGCGTTGGGCTGGACTCCCGAACCGGCGACAGGGGCGCCGATTCCCGCGATACCTGGACTGGCCGCGAAGCATCGAATGGCGGTGCGGGCGAAAGGAACCGTTCTGACCGTCGCCGCGCCCGCGGCTCGACAGATCGCTGGCTGCCAATCTGCCGGTGAGTCGTTGGCGCCTTGTTTCAGGCCTTGGCTGCCCGCGCTCCGGTTAGCGCCCGTGCGGAGCGGACATACCGATGGCCGCACGCGCTGCTTAGCCCTTCCGCCTCCGGCGGCGCGGCTCGCGGTCTGGACCGGTCCCGGCCGGGGCTGGATCGGCGAACCGGAGATGGCGTTGTTACCGGAAGGGCCGCGCCCACTTGGATCGTGCTCGCTCCAACGGCCGGCCAACACGTTGTATGCGGTGCCAAATGCACAGCCGCTTCCGAAGGCGGGTGTGGGTCTGCCGCTGGCGCTCCCGATGTCGGATTGGGGAACGAAACCGCTGATGCGGCCCAACAATCTCCGCACGAGCGATGGGACCGATTTCGAGGAAAACCCGACGGGCGGTTGGCGGGCGGCACTTCGAGACCGGTTTACGAATTTTGGCTCTTTGCCTACGTTTGGCCGGCTTCGCCGTCTGCCGCCCGACATCAAGTGGATCGCGATGGCGATACCGCTGATTATTGGCATATGGGTTGTGGCGAGACCAGAAGGAAAGGCGTCGAACGCACCTGTGCAGATCTCAGGCGGCATACCGCAGGCCGAGGTAGAGCCCGTGCCCGCGCCGCCGGGGAGCGAAGAGGTACAGGCCGCCGCGGCAAGCGAACCGGAACCGCCCGGACTTAAGAAACAGAAAGAAGTCCGCCCGGCGCCGCCGCCGTCGGCCGAGCCGACGCGGTGGGACGTTTTGCAGGCGAAAATCGCCGACCGCGCCGCTGTGGACATTGTTGAGGATTTCCGGTCCGGATTAAGCCGGTGGGACGGAAGGGGAAACTGGGCGCGCACATGGTCCTATGACCGGTCGGGCACCGTGCGTCCGGGCAATGTGGCGATCTTCGAGCCGACCACCGGGCTTCGCGATTATAGCTTCGAGATGAAGGCCGCCGTCGATAAGCGCGTCATTCAATGGCTGGTGCGGGCTCGGGATCTCTCCAACTATCACATCAACCGGTTG
>Ga0194128_10008033_pt1 | contig 13521 bp, 4 predicted proteins | sample TA2KigCa65mmetaG_FD_148650 | JGI IMG/M metagenome (GOLD analysis project Ga0194128, IMG submission 148650) | Freshwater microbial communities from Lake Tanganyika, Tanzania - TA2015037 Kigoma Deep Cast 65m | ecosystem: Environmental > Aquatic > Freshwater > Lake | place: Tanzania: Lake...
ATACACACTCGTATTACTGACATGACTAATAAGATTATTTGTCGCGTCAAACCACGTATTAAAAGTTTCAGATGTTTGAATAAGGGAAGGTAATGGCATTGCTAATCCCGTTCAGTTGAAGAATGCGCTTGATATTTAGAAAGTAGCATGGAAATATGTTGTGTTAGTTCACACAGTAATAACTCACATCGATCAAGCCGACCGTTCATCGCATCAAACCGACTGTCATACGATTGCTGCTGCGCAACTACTTTTTTTACCGCGGCCCGTTGTCGCCGATGACGCAGTAATTCTTCCGTGTCAGTGGCCAGCAACGCTCGATTTTCTGTGTCACGCATAACGCGAGAATCTTTGGTTTGAACTAACGCCATAAGTATATTTATCCTCTATGAATCCAACGCTAAAATTCGTAAGTTAGACACGCGCGGCACTACACCAGTTTCCGCCGCATATGAATCGGCCGTTTGCTGTGACCGCAATACTAATTTAACTGCAAACGTGTGGAATCGATCAAACGTCACACTATTAGAGGTATATGACGCAGTGTTTGCAACGGTGCGGTATTCATATTCTTTACGTTGCTTTAAGTTATCAGAGTACACCGAATCTAAATCACTGCGCAGTTCCATCAGAGTCCACGATTTATCTTCAAACCGCTGCGTGTCTCCTGTTGCCAACACCTTATAATAGACATCAATATTATGTTGAGGAGCACGCACGGCAGACAAGTACACTTTCAAATCCCCTGCATCAAACCCATCCGCCAAGGTTATAGTTCGAGTAATATAACGAGCTTTCTTTTCTCCAATAATTCCCATCGACGCGCTGGTTTCTCCATTATACGTAAAGGTGGGTTGCACAGTAAAGTGTGTATTGGAAGTTAAGGCAATAGTCGGAGTTTCTGTATAGCCAAAACCACTGTTTCCCGTATCAACATGACCCGACAACGATACGCTCGTTACAAATCCCGAGGTATTTGTAATAGCATAGAATACTGCATTGGTTCCATTTCCACCCGTCACCGTTAACGCATAGCTATTTCCATTTGCAGTATAAGACGCTGATGCGCTGGAGTTTGGCGTGCCGGGAGTAAATACAAATCCATTCGCGTACAGTTTGCCATTATCAATTACATTTTCAATAAACAACGCATTCACGCGCTCCGCGTCGTAGATAGGCGATACATGAGAATTAGCCGTGCGTAATGTTGCACGAAGTTTAAATGATCCTTCCGTACCTTGGTTTATTTTTCTACGTGTGTCAAAGTCAACGTTTTTCCGAAGTGGCACACTAGACAAGAGAGCCACGTCTGCAAGGGACGTGGTTGTCATAGAAAATTCCGTAAACTTACTTGACGAATTAAAATCAAGATAATCCGCATTTACGAATACAGTATCAAATTCCGTGTTATTAATTAATTGACTGGTATTTGATATCTGGAACGCCAAATTGCCAGATCGTGTTTCAAACTCTGCACGGTGTAACACGAACATTAAATCCTCTAATTGTTCGGGTTCCCACGTTCGGGAGTTTTGTGACTTGAACAATACTCCCCCGTGCGGCTGTTGGGAAATAATTTTATCCGCACCAATGAGTTTTTGTCCGATTTCAGCAACAAACACTTCATATTCATTTGAATTTGATAACACAACCAGCGAATACTCTTGATTTGTAGCAAGATACACGGGCTGGTTAAATGTAAATCGTGTATAGTGAGTACCATTACCGGGATTTGGAGTGACGCCTGTTGGCACTACATTAATATTTCCAGCAGTTACCACCGCACGGGCCAAAACTTGATCCGCCGATGGATAACCATTAACCGTGGTTCGTATTTCTGCTGTAACATCCATGCCTGCTTTACCCTTTTTTGCAAAGAACAAATCAGCATGCGTAACAAAAATTCCATCTGGATAATCTGATCTCTCAACAATAAACGTTTGTGCTAATGGGTCATAAAAACGCACGTCATCTACTACAACATTAGACCGAACACTAGTCTGCGTATCAGAGGTTGTCGTTATACCACCATTTGTAGACCATACGTCCACTTCACGCGTGCGCAGAATGTTTCGTTGCGTTACTATCGTCGATCCTCTTGACGTAAACGCTGTTGACGCTGAGGTGTCCGTGCTTATAGTGGAGCCTACACCCTCTAATCGCAACACACGAGATCCCACGTTAAACCTTAACGACCCGCTTAAAATACGATCATATCGATCCGATGTACCGGAAGAACCCATTGGTTGACGCACCCCAGGCAATCTAAACATTCCAAAAAACGAGCCAGGGCTCACCGCTATAGCAGTAGTGTCTCCGAGTGCTGTTGATTCCAAATTCCCGATACTATATCGAATAGGATTAAACGCCGTCAAGCTTGCGTTTTTCTGTGCGACAAACGGAGCTACAGAATCTCCCGGCAACGCAGTGATTGTTGCAACGCGGGTAGCAGAATTATAAGACGTAATAACGGCCTTAAATCCAGCAACTCCCGTTTGCTTAGTGGTTGAAGCTAAGATTGAAGCTGGTATTGCACCCAGAACTCCCTCAGAACTTGTAAAGCTACGTACTACTCGCCCCGATCCATCTAACGACCACCGCTCGGCTTCTCCACCATCAGTAAAATGTATAACTTTTCCAGCGTATCCGTTGTTTGCCGTAACGTCTGCACCAGTGTCCAATGTAAACGACCACGGGCCTGCTGCGGTATCTGTGACGCTTGTCAGTGCGGTGATTTTTCCGTGATTGTGTTGATAACTGCTAATTGAAACACCAGTACCGCTGAGAGTGGTGAGTGCAACTAACGATTTAAGATTGGTGCGCGAAGTAATACTGCTACCTGCAAACACACCCGTCGCATTAACAATATACAGATACGCCACTGCATTCTCCGCATCCCGAACAATTGCTACGATGCGTCCTTGGCCGCCAGCAGCGGTGACGAGATCATCTCCCACTTCGAATCCAGCAGTCGTCGCGTCCGTAAGAGCAATTGTAATTTTATTTGCACGTTCAATGTATGACGTTACATCAATCCCATCAAATAAAGCACGAAGCGTAGCGGACGGTAATAATCCGGCAGCAGATATATCAATATCAATCCCTCGCATAAAAGAAGCAACCGATTGATCTACGACACGCTCACCGATATCTGTTTCAATGGTACTAATTTTTTTGTGAGTGAAAATTGTTTCCGTTGATTTAGTCGTTGTTGCCGTATCCGTTGTGACAATGTTACTTCCAGTTAACCGAACTAATCTACCTTGATTAGCAGCCCACTGCTCTTCAGAAATAAGCGTATTACGATCCCCACTGACGCTTTGCGTGGTTTCAAAGCTAGAGGAGTCGACGGTTTGACCCGTAACAGTCGTTTCCCAATAGTTATACGATGTCTCAATTGTTTCACCATCACGAATCCCGTCATGCTCATTAAACATGTTTGTAACCAAAGTGGGAAGCGTGATATGATCAATCCACGTATCTGTCGAGGGAAATAAACTTACCGATCCAAACCACGAAAACACATTGAATGGATTAATATTAACGGATTTCGAGGCAAGTCCCTGCGTAAGAAATGGTATCGAGGTATACGGCAATGAGTATAACCCAGATCCGGCAGGGCCAAACCGAACCACCTGACTTGTTGCAGAAGGATCGGGATCTAAATCATAGAATTTTACAACCGCCCGAGGACGAAGCTCTTGCTTTTCGTGATCAAGCGAAACGGACGTATCAATATTTCGGAAATTTACCACTGCGTCATTTGAAAAATTATCTGTAACAATGCCGTTCTTAAATCGCTCAGTATCGTATTCGTCCAATTCAGATTTATTTAATGCCTGCAAATCCATCGTAGAAAGAGCCGCATAATATTCTAATCCTTCAATACGCTTTTCTAATGTACGAATATCTTTCATCGTATATCGTTTATATTCAAACGGGCGAACATGAACTAATTCTGGAAACGCCGTGTATGCGGGAAATGACAACACATACAGCGTGATGCCGTTTGGATCATCATTAGGAGTTTGAGGGTTATCACCGGGAACTCCAGAAATAATCTTGAATACTTTTTCTTTTGTTAAGACAACCTTATCAATACGTGAGAGATAATACTCGTAATCGGCTTGATAGGCGGCTAACGGATGGGGCAACACTGTGGTTGGAAAACTGTAGGCCGCAGCATTAGTGTACGGATTTGTTGCCGTATTTGCTAAAGCAAAATTTGTTGAACGAACTGGGCGGAAGTCAGCATAACTTGATAATCTAAAATTTTCACCAGACTTCACATCGGTAAATACTGGAATATCTTCTAGATCATATCCAGTATAACTTTCGGGAGTAAAATATCCCAGACCGTTTCCTGATGCAGCATGTGAAAACACATCCGCAATAACAAGAAGCTGTGCACAGTTAACCGTATAGTGAACCGCGCCAGGTTTTAATACAATTGATGCGTAATCATAACACCATGATCGTTGACCATTGTCTAATGTATAATTGCTTGTAACATCAACCACAGCCGACGTGTTTGTTGCAATCGTGTTTGCGTCAATTACCGCATAAACTTTTTTCAATTCAGTGACATCGGCAATACCCAAGCTCACAATTCGTGAAGAGGTTGTATTGATTGAGTTAATACCAATGTGTACCCCAACCGACGAATTTGCGTTTGATACTAGATGTCCCGTTGCATTTACCACGACACTGGATAAATTAGTGTTTCCGGTATAGAGTGTTTTGGCACGAGCTGCATTTCCATCCTCTACTGAAGTACGCGCATACAAATCAATTGTAATACTACCCGTTGTATAGCCTGGAATTCCCGTGGCGTTAATGTACAGTTCCATTGATCCATTCGCAGCAACATCCGCACTAGCAAGGCTTGAAGTTAAATTAATAGATGCGCCGTTGCTGTTTCGTGCCGCAACAAGGTATTCTGCAACGCCTGCTGTTTGTGGGTAATTTTCTTCGTTTGCCCCTAGTCCAACAGTCGAGTTAATTACGAATTTTGCGTTTCCCGTGCTAGCGGAGTCTGTGCCTGTAACAGATTCAATATAACGTATCGTTTCAAAATTTTCATCACTAATGGTGTCGGGTTTAATAGTTCCTCCCCGATATCTAAACAGCAGTGACGTTGCATTTGTGTTATACAATACGGTGTTTGCGTTAGCCGCATATCCAACTTTAGATAAAATACTGGTGGTTACACCTTTTGTTTTTGTATTTGCAGCATTCGTAATGCTGCGAATGCATTTATCACTAAAAATAATTTCAACATTCGCAGTCGTATTTGTTTTAGCTAATAAATCATCAGAGTCTAACACTAATGTATGGTCACGAAGCGTCGTGCTGTTTCCCGATGAGTTTGACGCTAAAATTGGATATATTAACCGAGTTCCTTCAGTCGTAAATAATTTTATTGTCGCTCCTACTAACGCGTTATTACTAGAGTTATCAGACGGAAGAATTCCTCCGGCAGTGGCCGCTGTATTTTGACGAAGCCGTATAGTTTTAGCAGAGGCATTTACCGTTACCGCACTAACTGTACTATTTGCACCTAGCTGAGTACTATCACCCGCGTTTGATGTCGTGTTAACTTGGAGTATTTTTGTTTCAAACTCTGCATTAACCAGATACAATCTATATACGGTATTTGCATCACCAACTCCAGAATGATAGACAAATGAGCGGGCAAATGCCGTACCAATTTTAGTTGATGGATAGATTCCAATAGTCGTGTTAGACTGAGTAGTATTAACACTGCTAAATGGTACGCTATGTAAATGCACCAATTCCATTTGATTAATATTGAATAGTCCAACATCTTTAGTCACTAAAATGGAAGGGCCAAATCCTGTCGATGTTTTTCCGTTGTTTACTGAAGTTGTGGTACGAGCGCGGTCAGTCTCCAGTTTTAATGTTCCTGTGGTACCAATTTCATATCCGCGTACGTAAGCTTTTCCTGACTCTAATTCTATGTTTACTCTATCCTCAGAGATTACCGTAGCCGTAACGTTCGTAAAGTTTTCAAAAAATGCAGCATTAACTGTTAGCGCAGTATTGCTAGAGATTGCGGTAATCTCTCGTTTTTCACCATTAACGACCAAAATGTCACCAACAGAGATTTCAGATTGAAACAATGTCGTAACATTACTAGTGCTACCATTTGCTAGGGTAATTGTAGTTACTGCATTCGCTGCTTGAATCGTCGTACTGGTTGTGTTACCTGTAATACGGCCGGTAATATTAGGCACACCTACGGCAGGATTGTGATCTTTTACCAATAAACGAAACGGCCTAACAACATAATCTCCAGATTCATCATAGGTGCGACGAGCTAATGTATCTTCAATAAAATCAGTTTCAAGTCGATCTGATTGTGGTTGAACTTGCCCCTCGATAATACGCACCAGCTCAATAAATCCCGTATCCGCATTTAAACTTACACGGTCATCGTTAATATCCTTTGCCGTTAATATCGCAGACAGTCGTAGTCGATCTGCGCCAGGCGCCGCATAATTAGTAGAACCCAATGCAGGATCTAATAATGTTCCATCGGATGTACTAGTAATAATAGTTTCTGCGACTGTAAATCCCACACGCTTTGACGGATGCGGAGTAGACGTGCTTAAGATAATTGTTTGCTTTGGCACTTCTACCAAGTGTCCTCGCAAATAAAACACTCCATCCGCAACGGAATACGTGCTTGCCGAAATAGTTACTGTGTTTCCTGATCCCACCACCATAGTGGCAATAACGCCACCCGTGTTTGCATTTAAGAACTGTACGCTTTCCTCCGCCGCGAAAGGTGTTGCATTTAGTGGTGCAAATAAAATGGCCGAAAGAGAGGTATTTGCGGTGATTTTTGATACTTGCGTTACAATCGCCCGCGCGCCGCTGGTTATTCCTTCAACGATTGCCCCCTGTGCAGTTTCTGCATCATAAAAATTATCGATATCAACACTTTCATCTTTTACAACTTGTAATGCAATTGCGTTGTTAGCGAATGTTAACTGCCCACCCTGTATGGCCGCACCTTCTCGGTAGATACTCGACGATAATTGCTCCACTTGATTTTGGAGTATGGACTGTATCTGGTTCAGTTCTCGTGTCTGTACTGGGGTCTTGGGTTTAACCAAAATACGATGAAACCGCTTACTACTCGTATAATCATCCCAGTATGGATTACTTCGAAGAACTTCCTGCGTCGTGTTTGATAACGGCATACTTTACTACCTTCTTAAAAAGTCAAAACAGTTCGAATAACTTCTGTTTGTGTATTTGCCCGAAAGATAGGGCTTAGATGCTGAACGAAAAGAATTTCTCCCGTGCGAGGAATAATATCTGGCGACAAAACTGCGGTAACCACACCGGTCGCACCGGACGCTGCTACGATATCCTCAAAGCTTTCAGGTAACGCACTCGGTACAACATTTTGTGATGCGGCCTCTACGGCAGTAGTGTTACCATTTCCAATTCCAATTATTGTGCGGTCGACTGCATCGTTCGCGGTAAATGCCGCACGCGAAACGTGTACCAATTTTAAAGTTCCTGCACTTTGTTCAACGACAACTCCATAAGCACCAGTGCTTGCTTGGTAGACAATTTCGTCTTTGTTGAATGTTTCTCCGGTTGTAATTGTTAGCGTTGTAGTCATATCATACAAATTAGCCGTGGCTACTTCACCGTTTACCAATAAGGGATTTTTTAAAATAGCAATTCGACGATATTCGTTGGCAGTAGTAATAAATCCACCTTCAGATCCTTCTAGTTCAACATACAGCATTACGTGTTTTGCATACAGTTCATTCTTATTGTTAATCGCATGATTTGAAAAATAATGTAATCCACTATCATTCGCAAAACTATTTCGAGGGGAAATAATTGCAGATGCGGTCGCACCGCTACCACTTACTCCCGTACCAGTTACAATACGTACATCCGCAAAACTATAATTTTCTCCATACGTGATCATATGAATATCTATAATGTTATTCCCTGAAATTTCCACCGTCGCAACGGCACCACTGCCATCTCCATCAATCACCACGGAAGGTGGAGCCGCTGAGCTATAGTTATTTCCGGCTGCATCTACAACAATTTGGTAAATGCCACCATTTCCTGTTGTACGGGCTGTATTAAACGTAATATATCGCGCAGATGAGTCGTTGAAAACATCACCCGTGCTTGTGTCAAGTGTATCCGACGCATCTCGCACAGGCATATAGTTTCCGGTGACAAACTTTTCCTCATCCTCCGAGGAAATCGTGTATAGATATTTCCACAAATAGTATCGGTTATTTTCTGCACTAGAAGTGATAATATCACTTGGCGACGCAACTCCAGAAATACTCGGTTCTGACGTTGAGTTTGCAATTGTTGCGTCGTTTGAGGTAGTGCGTCCATTGTACAAACACTTGAACACATCATTAGTTGAATTTCGAACGTAAAGGGGATGTGTAGTGTTTGCTATAAGTGCCGCAATATTTGCTCGATGATCAAACATGGAATATTTTGAATTGTTCGTCCAGTCAACCTTTGGAACCACAAAAATTAAATCTTCTTCGGTAATTCGGCGAATAGATAACGCGTCATCCAAGTAATCATTTGTAGATTCCTCTGAATCGACCGTATCAGATATGTCGGTATCACCCGATGGCCAAGGAGTCGATCGGCCAAGAAGAAAATAATAAGTATCAAACGAAGCTAAAGGCTCTCGCGTCTTAAACAGTTGACTTGAAATTGCAGTGGAAAACGTAGAGTTTATTGTTACCGATGTTCCATTAGATTCAATATTCGTAATCAACCGTGACTCACTGTTAACCAGTAAAATATCTCCGACGCGCATTGTACTAAACACATTGCCAGAAATAGACAATACGGTACTATTCGCGTTTGCAGAAATAGTATTTGCGCCATACGTGCGGAAGCCTTCAGTTAAGGATTCCACAAACTGTTTGGCATTATGAGAGCGATATTTAAGTGTGGTGACCACCGACATTGTGTATAATATCTCCTTGTCTATTTATACCAATTACACGGTCGCTGTTGGCGCACTCAGTGTAATCTTGGGTGCCTCAAAGTCCACAACCGTGATTATAGCTGAGGTTTCATATCCAGAAACTGGTTCACTTTCATACGGCGTAATCTCGGTGTCAAACGTTATACTAAGGCTTACTTCCGTGTCCACCGTTACGTCGGGAGCCGTTATATCAGTTACTTGCGCTCCCGCAGCCAATGATATACCCAATGGCGATGCTGTTGCGGTCGGTGCACTTGCTTCAATGTTTGCAGCAGATACTGGAATATCTAATTGAGTGGTTTCCTCTTCGTTACTTACCGTAATTACCGACGCGTCGGTAGTAACCCCTATTGTTCCAGGCACTAACGTTTCATCGGGAGCCGTTATATCAGTTACTTGTGCTCCCGCAGCCAATGATACGGTCGATGATACTGTTGCAGTCGGTGCACTTGCTTCAATGTTTGCGGCCGATACTGGAATATCTAATTGAGTGGTTTCCTCTTCGTTACTTACCGTAATTACTGACGCATTGGTAGTAACTTCTGCTGCTCCAGGCACTAACGTCTCATCGGGAGCACTAGCATTTATCTGATTTTCAGAAACATTTACGTTAAGGTGAATAGTTATCTGTGGCGCACTAATAGCCATCGATTGAGCGCCAGCCAGTATTCCTAACGCTAGTGTTGCGTTGGGGGCCGTCATTGTAATAGTTTTGATGCTCGGGGGATCTGCTGACAAATCTTCTTCAATTAAGAAGGTAAAATCAATACCTTCTAAATTCACTAATGAGCTTACGTCAATATCACTTGTAATGGTTTGTCGCGGCAGTAATAATCCTCCCGCAGGATGTACCAATCGTTGTAGTGCAGTGACATATCGCGATAAATCTTCTTCTACCGTCAGCACATACGAAAACGGCTGATATTTGGTGATATCTTGTAGATACTGATCCGCCGAAGCAAAACTTCGAGTATTTCTAAAATATGGTTCTCCTCGACTAACAGCACCAAGTGCAAGCGAAAGTTTTGCCCCATTTCCCGTTAGCGAGTCGGTGGTAGCTGCATATCCCCCCGTCCCCTCCGCATTGAACATTAAATAAGTTGATTCTCCCTCTAATTGAATGAATTCCCCATCTTCTGTAATAAAATGTAGTTGATTAATGGCCGTGCGACTGAGAAAAAATGAAGCATTACTATAGCCTGAACCACCTTTAAGTACTTGAACTTCGCCTATCTGACCTGTAGCTTTGTCTACCGATACTAGTGCGGTTTCAAATGCTTCTCCAAATATTTCCTCATAGGTGAGAGGATCTAACCCCGCCGCGTCCGAAGTAGGAATTTGAGGGGTTTCGACCTGAATTGTGGGAAGATTTAATATATACCCCGAACCAAAACTCTCAACTGTTATCTCAAATACTTGACCCACTTCAGTACGAATTCCATTTACAAACACCGGAAGCACTGATAGATTGGAAGTAAGGCCAACGATAGTGGTTGCTAAGTTTGCGCCAAAAAACGCAGAGCCTGTATTGCTGCTCCATTGCACGGCATTAATAGTAAGTGCTGATTCTTGCAGTAATTGCTTTCCCGTTTCTTCATCAGTTAAATCATCACCATCGTCAGCAACACTACTACTGTCCAATTGCAGTCCACCGAATACATCCGCAAGAGCAACGCCTAATTCGTAATAATCAATTTTTTCACGGCTTGCTTGATACTCTATCTGAACATCGTCTGTAAATGCCAGTATGTCATTATTGTTAATTCCCGCAGCAGCGTCCGCTTGCAATAAAATATTGCCGGGAGATACGGCCGATACGTACCCCGATAATCCACTACCTCCGGTGCCTGAGTTATCAACCACTAACGGTAATCCCGCGTAATAACCCAACCCCGGATCGTCAATATCTATTTCAGTTAAGTCTACGTCAGTAAACCCGGTAATTTGTCCTAATCCACCAAACCCACCCGTAAATGTTGATCCATCCGCGTAGCGTGTAGGAGGATAGACGAAGTCTCCATTTGCATATCCTACTCCACGAGATTCAATAAAAAATCCCGTGATACTTCCTACTAGATTACCAGTAATTGCATCAGGATCGTTTGTTGGAATTGTTGAAATTGTTTCTCCAGATTGAAATGTTAGCGTCCGAATGTCATCTTGCAACAGGTTAAACTCATATATGATATTGGATAATCCCTCGGGAGGCACACCGAATTTTGTAATAACAAGTTGCCCACTGCTATCCTCTAGTAAAATTCCACCCGCTTCCTGTGGAATAATCGGCTCCGTAATAAACATTCGAACTAAACGGCGATCACCTTCATATGCAGTGACAGTTTGTAATACCGTAGCCCGCGCATTACTGGTTAATCCAACAATCTCCCGTGTTTCTAATAATTCAACATTACCTGTTACAACTGTGTTATTTGCATAGTCAAGTCGTAGAATGGTAGGCGTAACCCATTCATTATCTGATGTGGTAAACACTGAATCTCGGGGATACGAAAATTTAATTTCTCTTCCGTACAATGCCCGAAATAAAAACTCGTAAGATGCTTGACTGCCTCGCGACTGATAAAAATCTAAAATACGGGGAAGCAGTGTGGCCGTATCCGTAAGGCCTTGCGGAAGATCTTTTAGATACGTTTCACGAAAATATGCAGTAAAATCATTTAAGGTATCTTCAACTTGATGAAACGTTAATACTTGCCGTAGCGCTCCAGATGCTTGTCGCGTCGTTTTATTGGTTTCTACTTTATGGGTGTTTGCGAAATACGAGCGTACTGGAACTTCATAAACTGTTAGTTGGGTGTTGTTTGCTACCGACCGAACACGAAATGTGTCACTACCTACTCGAAACTGTGTGTTGTTCGCGTAAATAGAGGTATTACCAAACTGCGTGTTAGATCCAAGAATAGTTGAATTGCCTGCGCGAACTGATACTACGCCATTTTGTAACGTAAACGTAGAAGCAATAGGTAGCGTGTCGTGTTGTTCAAGAAATTCGTAATATGCTTTCAGAAACGACACAAACGCCGGATACTCGGATTCCACGAAGTCTGGTATGACCTCGCCGATACGAAGACTGTTGCGATTGTGTACATCTTCAGAAAAATGCGACATGAACGGTTACGTCCTAATTAAATCTGTCCAACTTGTGATCCTACGCTGGTGCGTCCCACCGTCGTATTACGACGATTTAATAAATCGCTAACTATTGACAACGAAATGTTCTCAACGGGCAATAAAATAATTTGATTGCGATTCGGTTGAACATCAGAATTGAGTGGAATCGCGCGAAGCTTTAATTCACTGATAAGGTTTGTTGAAATATTTTGTGGGGCAAAGTTTGAAAACGTTACAATACCCGTATCAAAATCTACCTGACCCACATTATACTTTACTGCCTGTATTACGTTATCTGCATCCGCGCGATAGATGTCCATTTGATTACCAATATTTTGTGTCCAACAAAGCTTTCGCTTAATACCTGATTCATCAACGTGTGTAAAAGTTTGTGTGCCTATTTTGCTTGTAATACTTACCACATTATTTGCGCTTACTTCACCAAACTGTGAAGTTCCTACAGACTGAAATAATGGATTTGCAAATTTAACGGTATAACTTGTGGTGCCAGGTTCTATACGTAATTCTTTTTCCAACAAAATAGAAGACATATTACTCTGCACGCTAATCTCTGCTGCATCGATGACTCGGGACAACTGTGAGTATCGGAAATGAGAACCAAACTGACCCAAGTTTAATGTAGCATACGTGTCAATTGCCGTTAAGATAGTTTCCTGTAGCTCCGCCAAAGATAATGCCGTTAACGCAGGAGAATATCGAACCTCTGAATTCACTACCAAATAAATGTAGTCGGGATCTACCGCTTCAAACGATAGAATTGGTAATGCTTTTGGGCGCAACACTTTATTAATAATGTTTTGTTTCTGTGTCGGGCCGAACCGTTCCGCATTGACAGGTTTCAGGGAAATAAACATTTTTCCATACGCCGGTGGATCATTATCTTCCCCACCCCAAATACTTAACGAGTCAATGCCGCTTACTTCAGATAATAAAATAGCGCGCGCATCTTCAGGAGTTACAACACGTCCCTGTGCTTGATAAATATTTGGCGCCAACCGCTTAATACTCTCAATGCTTTCCCGCGCCGCGCCCCCATAGGCAGGAATGTTAATGTTACTAAGTTCGATGGATATATTCGCGGTATTACTAATCGCGCCAAGATTATTACCCGCATACGTAAACGTGTTTGCTCCTGCTGCGGCCGCACCACGGGAGTCTAGATATTGAATAATTACTTCATTGCCAATTGTTAGATTTCGCCCTAATTGACTATCTCCAAATTGAATTTCATAATCACCCTCGTTTGTTTCAAACAAGAAGTACACGTTTGACGTTGAGTTTACGGTTACCGACGAGGTAGCCTGCACATACACATATGATTGGGTATTTCCTACCGTCGGTCGTAC
>Ga0194128_10008045_pt1 | contig 13507 bp, 10 predicted proteins | sample TA2KigCa65mmetaG_FD_148650 | JGI IMG/M metagenome (GOLD analysis project Ga0194128, IMG submission 148650) | Freshwater microbial communities from Lake Tanganyika, Tanzania - TA2015037 Kigoma Deep Cast 65m | ecosystem: Environmental > Aquatic > Freshwater > Lake | place: Tanzania: Lake...
TATAAGTTCTAATTCTTTCGCTACGATCAACAGTTCTCACCTGGTTTTTGCGCTCAGCAGAGGCGATACGTTCTGCCTCCTCTTGCGCTGCTGCCAACATTCGAGCTCGTAAAATGCGAAGTGCGGACTCTTTATTTTGCAGCTGACTTTTCTCATTTTGACAGGCAACCACAATGCCAGTTGGAATATGGGTAATTCGAACAGCAGAGTCAGTGGTGTTAACACTTTGTCCGCCCGGGCCAGATGAGCGGTAAACATCTATTCGCAGATCATTCATGTTAATCTCAACATCAACCTCCTCCGCCTCTGGCAAAATTAAGACGCCAGCAGCTGAGGTATGAATTCTTCCTTGTGATTCAGTCTCTGGAACTCGCTGAACACGGTGTACTCCTCCTTCAAACTTTAACTTTGCATAAGGAGTTTGCCCTGGTTTTACTGCACCTTTAGATTTGATCGCTACCGACATATCTTTGTAGCCACCCATATCACTTGGCGTGGTATCAATTACCTCAATCTTCCAACCCTGTTTTTCGGCATATCTTGAGTACATTCGAAATAAATCACCAGCAAAAATTGCAGACTCATCCCCGCCCGCTCCAGCTTTTATCTCCATAATGACATCACGATCATCATTTGGATCCTGAGGTAGTAGTAGCTCTTCCAAAAGTGCTGCAGCATCATCTCTAGTTTTTTCTAACTCTCCTAGCTCAGATGCAAAACTTGGATCAGATTCTGCCAACTCTTTGCCAGCGCTTAAATCCTGTTCAGCAGATTTATAGGCTCGATAGCCAGCTATTACCGGACCAAGTTGGGCATATCTTTTACCAAGTGCTCGTGCCTTATTTTGATCAGCATGAATGGATGGATCAGCCATTTGCGTCTCAAGTGACTCATACTCAGCCAACAACTCGTTGACTTTAGCAAATCGTTCCATCTAACTCTCCTTTCAAAAATTATAGGCTTTTAAATTAAAAAGAGAGCGCACTCCATCTTTCGATGGCTAGGTGCGCTCTCTTAACTAAAACTACTTAGTGCCGCTCTTGTCTGCCTTCCCGAAACGCTCTTGGAATTTAGCCACGCGACCGCCGGTATCAAGAATTCTCTGCTTGCCGGTGTAAAACGGATGGCATACTGAACAAACTTCAACGTAGATTGAACCGCTTTCTTTGGTGCTGCGAGTGGTAAAAACTTCACCACAACCACAAGTAACCTTGGTTTCTACATACTTTGGGTGGATCTCGCTCTTCATATTTCTCCTTGATTATTACTGGATCAGATATTCATTTTTAGAACATCTGTGAACCAGTAGGACTAGTGAAGTACTAGAGGGGTAAAGAGTAACTGCTGGATTAGGGCAATCAAAATTTAGGCATTAATTACGCTTGGTCGCTCTCCTGCTTGCTTGACCCGTTGCCAGCTGGCACCTCAGCCCCAGTTGTAGTCTTTTGAATTTGCAGAAGGAACTCAACATTTGATTTGGTTCCCTTCATCTTCTCAAGCAGTAATTCAAGTGCTTGTTGCGGCTCAAGAGCGTGTAGAACTCTTCGTAGACGCCAAACAATACTTAACTCTTCTGTGCCCATAAGGATTTCTTCCTTACGTGTTCCAGATGCAACAACATCAACGGCTGGGAAAATTCGCTTATCAGCAAATTTACGGTTGAGGATTAACTCCATATTTCCAGTGCCCTTAAACTCTTCGAAAATAACCTCATCCATTTTCGATCCAGTATCAATCAAGGCAGTTGCCAAGATTGTTAATGAACCACCATTTTCGATATTACGCGCTGCTCCAAAAAATCTCTTTGGTGGATATAACGCTGCTGAATCAACTCCGCCGGAGAGAATTCGGCCAGATGCAGGTGCTGCGATGTTATAGGCGCGACCTAATCTGGTAATTGAATCTAGTAAAACCACAACATCATGACCCAACTCAACTAGTCTTTTTGCTCGCTCAATCGCAAGCTCAGCAACGGAGGTGTGATCATCAGCTGGTCGATCAAATGTTGATGCAATTACCTCACCTTTTACCGATCTTTGCATATCAGTAACCTCTTCAGGCCGCTCATCAACTAAGACAACCATTAAGTGACACTCTGGGTTATTTGTAGTTATTGCATTTGCAATTGATTGCAACACCATAGTTTTACCAGCTTTAGGTGGTGAAACTATTAGCCCACGTTGACCTTTTCCAATTGGTGAGATCAAATCAATGATTCTGGTAGTTAAAACATTTGGCTCAGTCTCAAGACGCAACCTTTCTTGCGGATACAGCGGAACTAACTTTGCAAATTCAACTCGCTCTTTTGAGTTCTCAGGTTCAACGCCATTAACCGTCTCGACTCTAACTAGTGCATTAAATTTTTCTCTTCGCTCACCCTCTTTGGGCTCGCGAACAGATCCAGTAATTACATCTCCCTTACGCAACCCATACTTTCTAACCTGTTGCAATGAGACATAAACATCATTTGGTGAAGGTAAATACCCACCAGTTCTAATAAATGCAAAACTATCTAAAATATCTAGTAAGCCACCAACTGGAAGCAAAACATCATCTGGCCCAATAACAATTTCCCGCTCTTCACGGTGACCACGGTCTCGGTTGCGATCTCGATTACGATCACGTCCACGATCTCGTCGATTGTTGTCTCGATGTCCAAATCTGCGATTGTTATCCCCGCGATCGGAGTCGCCATAACCGCCCGAGGAGTTAGAAGCTGAGCCCTCTTGGCTTGCTTCGTTATCCTCATTTTCATTGTTGTTATTTCTATTGTTTCGATTGTTCTGTCGTTCCATACGACGAGCCTCTCGTTCATTTTTAGCGGCTTCGCGATTCGCGGCCTGCAGATCGCTAATAGATTGAACTAGCTCTGCTTTTTTAAGTGTGGTGGCATTTTCAATTCCAAGTTGAACCGCAACCTTTTTCAGATCGCCTAAGGCCATATCCACTAACTCAACCGCATCTGTGCGATTGGTTGATTTTTTCTCTGCCATCTATTTCTTGCCATTCTTTCTTTTATTATTTTTGTTTTCCCTATGAGGGTAATCCCGCGAAAAAAATTAATTGATTTTGGGATTTTTATATCTTAAGTTTCTGTCGCACTTTCCGACATCGCAAAATCTACCACACCTAAGGCAATAGGGAAAATCCCCTATGAAACCCCAGTTTTTGCAATAGCCAGTTTCATCGCGGTAAATCCAGGGGCAGCTGAGTGAATTTGATCAATCTCATCCTCTGCACCGGCGTAAAGCACCATAACTGATGGACCTGCGCCAGAAACCACAGCTGCTAAGCCAGCTCCTCGCAACTTATCAACTAAAGAGATTGTCTTTGGCATTGCTTGTTGACGATACCTTTGATGTAGTAAATCCTCAGTTGCAGTAAATAACAAATCAGGTCGCTCAGCAAGTGCATGAACCAGTAGAGCTGATCGTGATGAGTTTAAGACTGCATCTTGATGAGAGATAGTTTCAGGTAATAATTTGCGGGCTTTGGCTGTCGATAATTGATTTTCTGGCACAAGTAGTAATGCTTTAATTCTTTCATCAACCTTTAAACCAACTGCACGACCAATACTGGTGCTTGAACCATCTGCACCTTGCTTAGACTCAAGCCAAGCAATAGTTGCACCGCCATAAAAAGCCGCAGCTACATTATCTGGATGACCCTCTAACTCCGTTGCTAAAGTAATTAACTCCTCATCACTCATGTATTGCTCACCAGTAAGTACTAAGGATCTGGCAAGTGCTAAGCCGCCAACAATTGCACTTGCTGATGAACCCAATCCTCTGCCATGTGGAATCACATTTAATGCCCGAAGAGCGATACCTCGTGGCTTACCACCCATATGCTCAAATCCGCGCATCATCGATTTGATCACTAGATTTTTTGAATCTTTCTTTACCTCATCTACACCTTCGCCCGTTACATCAACATCAAAGGTTTCATCATCTAAAACTTGGGCAGCATATCGGTCACGAATCTCTAATGCTAAGCCAAAAAAATCAAAACCCGGCCCAATATTTGCACTACTTGCTGGCACGCTAACCTGAGCCATGGTGGCTTTAAAGGTTAAGCCACTTGGTTTACGTTTTGCTGCCATTACTTAAGTCCAATTGCTTTAGCTGCTCGCTTAACATCTACAGGAATAATAATCGGTTTGCTACTGGTGTTTAAGACCCATTGCACATCTTTTAAGCCATTACCAGTAACTGTTACTACAATTTTTTTGCCCTTTGGTAACTTCTTAGCAGCTTTCAATTTAATAAGCCCAGCAATCCCAGCTGCGCTAGATGGTTCAACAAAAACTCCCTCTTTTGCAGCCACTAATCGATAGGCACTTAGAATTTCCTTATCGGTAACTGAATCAATTAATCCTTTTGAGCCAACCTGAGCTGCCACTGCTTGATCCCAAGAGGCAGGGTTACCGATTCTTATTGCTGTTGCAATAGTTTCTGGCTTTTTAATTATCTTATTCTTAACGATGGGTGCAGCACCTGCTGCTTGAAATCCCCACATCATGGGTAGCGAGTTAGATATGCCAGATTTTTTGTACTCCTGGTAACCCTTCCAATATGCAGTGATATTTCCAGCATTGCCAACTGGCATAACATGAATATCAGGGGCAAAACCCAACATGTCAACTACCTCAAATGCTGCTGTCTTTTGTCCTTCAATTCGATATGGGTTAACTGAATTAACCAATGAAACTGGATAATTTTCTGATAACTGGCGAGCAAGTTTTAGGCAATCATCAAAATTTCCCTTAACTTGCAAAAGAATTGCACCATGAGCAACTGCTTGGGCTAATTTACCCATTGCAATTTTTCCTTGTGGTACCAAGACCACCGGCTTCATCTCCGCTTTGCTGGCATAAGCTGCAGCACTTGCACTTGTGTTTCCGGTTGAAGCACAAATTACCGCTTTCGCTCCCTCTTCTGCTGCCTTTGAAATCGCCATCGTCATACCGCGATCCTTAAAGGATCCAGTTGGATTACCACCCTCAACCTTTAACCAAATCTCATTTGCCAACATCTCAGATAAGATACATGCGTAAACAAGTGGTGTGCCACCTTCACGTAAGGTAATTATTGGCGTCTGATCATTTACAGGTAACCAACGACGGTACTCATCAATCACTCCCTGCCACTGATGGGCACCTTTTTTCCCAAACAATCCCATTAAATGGCACCTTCAACTCTTAGCACACTAGCAACATCGGTTACTACCGGTAGGTTACCCAACTCTTTAACAGTTGCAGAGAGAGCTGATTCATTTGAGGTATGAGTCATTATTATCAACTCCGCTCTATCACCTGCTCCTGTTTGTCTTACTGTTTGAATAGAGACACTATGGGTTGCAAATACATGTGCTACCGACTCTAAAACACCAGGTTTATCTGCCACATTTAATCTAATCAAGTAGCGTGTTTTTGTCTCACCGATTGGCGCAATTTTTAGCGAGGCGTAATCACTCTCCTTTGGGCCGATTCCACCGACAACCTTATGGCGAGCGATCGCAACTAAATCACCAAGAACTGCACTAGCTGTTGGCTCACCACCAGCTCCTTTGCCATAAAACATCATCTGTCCTGCAGATTCAGCCTCCACAAAAACTGCGTTATATGACTCTCTAACTGAAGCTAATGGATGAGTCCGAGAAATTAATGCCGGATGCACCCTCACTGAAATCTCACCAGAGTTAGTTAACTCAGTAATTGCTAACAACTTAATAACCAAATCCATTGCCTTTGCAACCTTTACATCAGTTGCAGTTATCTTGGTAATTCCTTCTCGGTATACATCTTTACTGGTAACTCTGGAGTGAAAAGCCAAACTTGCCAAGATGGCAGCCTTATCTGAGGCATCAATTCCCTCAACATCTGCAGTTGGATTTGCCTCTGCAAAGCCAAGAAGTTGTGCTTGTTTTAACGCATCCTCAAAGGCTGTACCACTCTCATCCATCTTGGTAAGAATGTAGTTAGTAGTGCCATTTACTATTCCCATGATTCGCTTTACATGATCACCAACCAATGATTCACGTAATGGTCTTAGAATCGGAATTGCTCCAGCTACCGCAGCTTCATAATACAAATCAACATTTGCCTCACTTGCCGCTTGATATAAAGCCGCACCCTCCTGTGCTAACAAAGCTTTGTTTGCTGTGACAACTGATTTACCATTTTTAAATGAGGTTAATATCAATTCTTTAGCAGGTGAGATTCCACCAATTACCTCAATGATTAAATCTATCTCTGGATCATTAACAATTGATGCAGCATCATCAGTTAACAAAGCATTGGATACACCATCGCGTTTTATCTTGAGATCTTTAACTGCAACCTTTACCAACTCAAGTTGAGCACCAGAGCGTGAGGCTAAATCTGCCTTATTTGCTAATAGTAGCCGCGCAATTTGAGTGCCCACATTTCCGCAACCGAGCATCCCAACTTTAAGAGTTTTCATCAGATAAGTATCTCAAACTTATGACAGCGGCCGTGGCGCTTGAGTTACATCTAGGCTTAGAAGATCTGCCTCATTTTCTCTGCGTAGTATCTCTCTACCCTGCCCAGCTTTGACGGCAATCACCGATGGTCGAGGCATATGGTTGTAATTACTAGCCATGCTCCTGCCATAAGCACCTGTTGCAGGAATTGCCAACAAATCACCAGGTGCAATATCCGCCGGTAACTCAATCTCTGAAATCAATATATCCCCGCTTTCACAATGCTTACCAACAACTCTGGAGCTAATTGATTTTTCAGAGGAGCTGCGATTGGCTAAGAATGCGCAGTAGTTTGCCTCGTAGAGCGCTGGTCTGATGTTATCGCTCATGCCACCATCTACTGAGATATATCTTCGAGATAAACCATTTTCTAACTTAACTGATTTTGTTGTACCCACTTGATAGATGGTTGTGGTAGTTGGCCCAACTATTGCTCGGCCGGGTTCAATTGAAATTTTTGGGATTGCAAGTTTTGCTTTTTCACATTCAGACTTAATCACGGCAGCAATAGCTGGAATTACCTCGTTAGGTGAAATTGCAGTTTCATTTTCTGTGTATGCAATTGCATATCCGCCACCGATATTTAATTCAGGCAATTCTTTACCATACTTGTCTCGGTAAGATGCTAAAACTGCTATTAATCTGGTGGCAGCTAACTGAAAGCTATCTACTTGAAATATTTGAGATCCAATATGACAGTGCACGCCCGCTAGATTTATCGAGCCTTCAGCCATGCATTTATCGATAGCAATCTGGGCATCCCCAGCAGCAATTGAGAATCCAAATTTCACATCCTCATGAGCAGTAGAGATAAATTGGTGGGTTTGAGTATCTACGCCGGGAGTAAGACGCAAATAAACCTTTTGAACCTTGCCTTGATTTTTTGCAACTCTAGCAACTCGTGCTAACTCATCAAAGGAGTCAATCACAATTGTTCCTACTGAAGATTTGATTGCAAATTCAATTTCAGATTCAGATTTATTATTACCATGAAATTCAATGTCAGATGTTGGAAAATCTGCAGCTAAGGCAACTGCTAATTCTCCTTGAGTGCAAACATCTAGGCCCACCTTCAACTCTTTTAACCACTTTGCAACCTCAACGCAAATAAATGATTTTGCCGCATAATAAAGTTGCCCGCCTGCAAAGGATTTTTCAAGGGCTGCTTTCCAAGCTTTAGTTCTCAAATAAAAATCCTCTTCATCTAACACAAAAACAGGGGAGCCAAACTCTTTGACAATTTTTGAAGCTGAACACCCGGCTATAGATAACTCACCGCCATGTTGATTTTGATTAGAAAACTTAAGATTTGCCGAAAAAAGTGAGGTCGGATAATTATCAGTCATTACATTCTCTCCGGTGCAGTAACACCAAGTAAATCTAAGCCATTTCTAATTACTGTGGCAGTAGCTAGAGCCAAAGTTGCACGAGCAGAATTTAACTCAGTTGGCTTTTCTTCACCAATTGGTAAAACTCTGCAATCATTATAAAAACGATGGAATTGTGCCGCTAGCTCTTCAATAAACCTGGCCACGCGATGTGGTTGTCTCATTTGTGCCGCTGATGAAACAATCTTTGGGAACTGTGCCAATAATCCAATCAACTCGCGCTCTTGCTGGTGCACTAACAACTCTGGATTGTATGAGCTCAATCCATACTCAATGCCAAAATCTTTAGCATTTCTTAACACCGCACAAATTCTTGCATGTGCATATTGCACATAATAAACAGGATTATCGTTGGTATTTTTCTTAAGTAAATCAACATCCATCACCATGGGAGTATCTGTTGGATACCGAATCAACGTGTATCTAGCCGCATCGATTCCAACTTTTTCTACTAACTCTTCTAATGTAATTATGGTGCCGGCTCGTTTTGAAAGTTTTAATTCCTCGCCACCTTCAATGATCTTTACCATTTGGCCAATCAAAGCTTCAATATCTTTGTTCATATCATCACCAGCGCAGGCCGCTATTGCTTTAATCCTACCAATATATCCGTGGTGATCTGCACCCAACATGTATATGCATAAATTAAATCCGCGCTCTCGCTTGCTTATGTAGTAAGCAGAATCAGATGCAAAGTAAGCAAAAGACCCATCTGACTTAATCATTACTCGATCTTTATCATCGCCAAAATCGGTAGTTCTTAACCAAACTGCGCCATCTTGTTCATATACATGCCCATTAGCTTTTAATTTATCTAAAGTGTGATTGAAAAAATTATTTTCATACAAGCTTCGCTCCGAAAACCAAATATCAAAATGAGTTCCAAAGTTATCTAACACCTTTCGTTGCTGATCAAGTTGCAATTTATAACCAGCCTCTCGAAATGCCACTTCTGATTGATCTTTTGGTAGTTTGAGATACTCTGGATTTGATTTAGATATCTCCTTAGCTAAATCAACTATGTATTCCCCGTGATAGCCATTCTCTGGCCGATCCTCGCCCATTGCCGCTGCTCTAATTGATTGACCGAACAAGTCCATTTGGTTACCACGATCATTTATATAAAACTCCCGACTTACCTGCGCACCCGCTGCTGCTAACACTCGGCCAAGTGAGTCGCCAACTGCAGCCCACCTGGTATGGCCTAGATGAATTGGTCCAGTTGGATTAGCGCTGACAAACTCAAGATTTATCCTCTTTCCCTCAAGCAATGAAGTATTTCCATATTTTTTTCCAGCGGTTAATATTTCAATCACCACACTACCCTGGCTGGCACTTTCTAAAGTTATGTTTATAAAACCTGGGCCGGCGATCTCAACTTTTTTGATACCAGCTTCAAGTAGCAACCTACCGGTAAGTGTTTTTACAATCGCCTCTGCAATCACCCTTGGTGGTTGATTTGCAACTTTGGCTAAACTCAATGCAACCGAGGTCGCGTAATCTCCATGGTCACGATTTTTTGGTCGATCCATTGTAATTTTCTCTGGTAACTGGCAGTTAATTACACCTGCATCTTTGACTGACACCAGTGCGCTTAAAATCGCCTTTGCAACCTTACTTTGCACTGAATCTGCACTCATTTGAGCAAGGCTACCCGCTTACCCTTACTAAAGGTCGATGGGTTTTGGTGATGCCGCCAGATACACCGTAATCTTTCCCCCTCACTCAAGTAAAAAAGCGGGAGTGGTGAAATGGCAGACACGCAGGTCTTAGGAACCTGTGCTTCGGCGTGTGGGTTCAAGTCCCACCTCCCGCACCAGTTGTAAATAATTTGTAGTTAAGGGAGGCTTGGCGCATGGCCGAAAAGAATTTTCTAAGTTGGGTGGGCTTCAAAGGCGAGGATGAGCGTAAGCCTGCGCCAACTCAAAATGCATTAGATCGAATCCGCGAACTTGAGAACCAATTAAATGATTTGCGTTCTCGTCGGGACATTACTGGATTAAGTCGAGAAGAGTTTGAAATCTTGGCTACAGAAACAGCCATGACCATGATTAAGTCGGCGCAACAACGCGAGGCAAAAGCTAATTCTGCGGCTCAAAGAATTATTAGTGAAACCAATCGAAGCTCAAAAGAAAAACTTGAAGCCGCTGAAACAAAAGCAAAAAGCATTTTAAGTTCTGCTGAATCCCGGGGTAGAAAATACATCTCAGCTGCTGAGGATGATGCCGCAGATTTAATCCTTACTGCTGAAAGCGAGGCTGATAAGCTGCTCAATCAATCAGCTAGGGATGCAGCGCAGTTAACCGCCGCCGCAAAGCGGGATGCGCAGAAATTAATCTCCGATGCAGCCAAAAACATTGTGGATTATCGAACCTGGTTATCTTCAGCAATCTCTGAGGCAGAACGGCTTCATCGCGCACAGAATGCCTCACTTAAAGCTGCTGAAAATGCAATTACAGAGTCTCGACAAAAACTTAATCATGCTTTCGATCGACTCTCCCAGCTTCAAGGAGACATAAATGCAAATTTAGATTCCGATAATAAGCCTGCTGGAAAAGTTTTCGTCCCTGGTGCTGGTAAGAAAGCTGCTCAAGCTGCTGCTAGAAAGCAACGAGCAGCAAATAACAAAAATAAAAAGAAGTCTAAGTAATACTAATAGAGATTAACAATGCTTAACTTGCTTAGCATTGGATATTTACAATGAATTCTAAAAGTATAGATAGCACTAGACATATATCTTCAATTGATGGATTGCGTGCAATTGCTGTTACAGCTGTTGTGTTGTATCACCTTGGTATCTCTTGGATACCTGGTGGATTCTTAGGAGTTGATTTATTTTTTGTAATATCTGGATATGTAATTACTAGATTAATTCTTGACTCGATAAATCAATCTAGCGCCTTAGATTTGCGAGCATTTTATGCAGCTCGTATTCGAAGAATTTACCCAGGTCTAATTTTTATGGTGGTCTGCACAATTATATTTATCGGGGTATGGGCACCAGAGGCTATAAAAAGATTTTTATCAGACCTGCCATATGTCTTGACTGGAACTATAAATTGGCTTTTGGTTGCGCGCAATCAAGACTACTTTGAAACTGTCGGCAGGCCTCCGCTGCTGCAACACACCTGGTCTCTTGCAGTTGAGCTTCAATACTACTTAGTTTGGCCAATTATCTTGCTCGGAGTTTTAAAGTATTTTGGAAAGAGAAATATTGCTCGTATCGCTCTGATAATAGCAATGATTTCAGGAACAACCTTATTTTTTATTTCCCTTCAACTTGATCAAGCAAACGCCAAACAGATTAGCCATATCTACTTCGGAACCGATACTCACTCACTTGGATTATTTTTAGGCTCAGCTTTAGCTGTTTCTTGGATTCCACAAAACCTAAGCGCCAATATTGAAAAACGCGCGCAAGATGTAATTGATGCGATTGGCGTGATAGGCCTCCTTGGTTTAATTTCAGTTTTTTTATTTATCGATCAATCAAATGCAAACTTGTATCGAATCGCATTTCCACTTGCTGGAATTTTTGGTTGCTTAGTAATTATTTCTCTAGTGCACCCAGCATCTAGATTTGCGCCCATCATTAGCAGCGCACCATTTCGATGGGTTGGCCAACGCAGCTACGGTATCTACATTTGGCACTGGGTTATCTTTCAAGTTACAAGACCATCTGTTGATCTATCTGGAGAAACTTGGGCCCTTTATTTAGCTCGAGTGTTATTAGTTCTAGCTCTAGCAGACATTTCACTTCGTTGGGTAGAAATTCCATTCCGACAAGGTTTAGTACAAAACTGGTTTCGTGGCATGAAGTACCGTTCAGCCAAGGTGAGATTACGCCAGCAGTTATCTGTAATTTTTTCAGTAATTATCACCTTAGTTATTACCTCATCAATCTCCGTGCAGGCAATTACTAAATCAGATCAAATTGCTAAAGAACTGATCGCACAAACAGCTGAGCCTTCAACGCCACTCCCCGCTGAAGATTTGGCTAGTACAACTGGACTTTGGGTAACTGGTGACAGCGTGATTTTAGGAATTAGGAGTAAATTAGAGGCCAAGCAACATGTTTCACTGGTAAATGCCCGAGTTGGCAGACAAGCACCTGAGTTACTTGCCGTAATGCGAGTTGACCAAACATCTGTGCCGCAATCCCCAGTGGTCTTTAACCTTGGAAACAATAATGCTTTATCTGAACCAACTGTTATTGAGATATTTGAAACTCTTAAGAATCAACCCCAAATAATTGTAGTAAACACGGCAGTACCTAGATCTTGGAAAGATTCCAATAACGCAATCATCGCCTCCGTTGCTGCAAAGTATTCAAATGTTACAGTTTTAGATTGGGATAAAATTTCTAAAGGTAGGCCTGAGTTGTTTGCTCCCGACGGAGTTCATTTAAGTCCGACTGGATCAGATGTGTATGTTGATTTAGTTGTTAGTGCTTTAACAAAAACTAAAGCATAAAAAAGTGGCCCTTAATTTCTTAAGGGCCACTAGATTATTTAAAGTTGATTATGACCAGCTACCTGGTAATCCGTGAATCTTTCCTTCTGCAACTACACCATCTGAATAAACAGTTGAAACTTTCACTTGAGCCCAACCACTCTCATCATTCTTAGTGATTTGTTGCTTAAATTGTGTGGCAGGAACTGTTGCTACTAATCGCCACTCACCCACACCATTTGTGCGAAGCTCAATGTTGTAACCTGTAATTCCTTCTGAGGCAGCAGGTGCTTTCCAATTAACCGTTGCACCAGTTGCGTTATAAATGGAGACAATTCCAACAGGTGGCTCATGAGCTGCTAATGGCGCAGTAGTTGGCTCTGTTGTTGGTTCTACACTCTCAGATGCGGCAGGTGTTGGCGTTACTGTGGTGGATTCTGAATCTGAACCACGAGATATAACTGCAATTGCCAAAATTAAAATACCCAAAACAACTGCAATCACAATTCCCTTATTTGAACTTGAATCGCCACTCTTAACTGCTTTTGAGGAGTAAGAAGCAGAGGTTGTTGACTTAGGAGTAGTTGAAATAGTTGATACTGAAGATCTACCTGACCCACTTACCGGTACAGATGGAACTGAGTATCTTGAGGATGACTTAGTTTTGCGCTTAGCACTTCTCTTTGCGCTTCGCTTAGCAGTCGAGCGTTTGGCGACTCGCTTAACGCTTCGCTTTGCCGAACTCTTTTTTGCAGCAGATTTTTTTGCTGCCTTTTTCTTTGCGGCCACTTAAAACTCCTTAGACTTATAGGCTAGTTAAATCACACCTACTAGCACATTGAAAATTGATCGAATCCTTAGGGGAGGATGTGATAAGGATACATCACAAAATTAAGTGTCAGCAGACCGAGTCGGTACCTGCTACAAATGTGATTTTATAAAAGGCAAAATTGCTCGCACGGCGATACCACGGTGGCTAATCTCATCCTTCACCCCTGCTGGAAGTTGTGCTAAAGATTTATCAAAGCCAGTTGGCTTAAAGATTGGGTCATAACCAAAACCACCATCACCAACTGGCTCCAGAAGTACCTCACCCTTGAGCACACCTAACTCCTCTTTCTCTATTACTTGGGCGTAGTTACGGCTATCGCAGTAGGCAACCA
>Ga0194128_10008050_pt1 | contig 13504 bp, 10 predicted proteins | sample TA2KigCa65mmetaG_FD_148650 | JGI IMG/M metagenome (GOLD analysis project Ga0194128, IMG submission 148650) | Freshwater microbial communities from Lake Tanganyika, Tanzania - TA2015037 Kigoma Deep Cast 65m | ecosystem: Environmental > Aquatic > Freshwater > Lake | place: Tanzania: Lake...
ACCCGCGGCCGTTTGCGGCGGCGGTAGAGCGGGATCAGGTCCTGGGTGTCCAGTTTCATCCCGAGAAGAGCCACGGCTGGGGTATTCAGCTGCTTCGCAACTTCGCGGAAGCCCCATGCTGAGACCGCGCATCATTCCCAGTCTCCTGATCCACAATCAGGGACTCGTCAAGACGACCGCGTTCGCCGCGCCGAAGTATGTGGGCGATCCGATCAACGCCGTCCGCATCTTCAACGACAAGGAAGTGGATGAGTTGAGTGTCTTCGACATTGACGCGACGGTGGCTGGTCGCCCGCCCGACTACGGCCTGATCGAACGCCTCGCGGCTGAATGCCGGATGCCGCTCTGTTACGGCGGCGGGGTCACGACCGAAGCGCAGTTCGGCGAGATCGTCAGCCTCGGTGTCGAAAAGGTCGCCGTGAGTGCGGCGGCGATCGCCGACCCGGATTTGGTCACGCGCGCGGCGACGATGGTGGGCGGCCAGAGTGTGGTGGTCGTGCTCGACGTCAAACGTCGCCAGGGAGGGTACGAAGTGTTCACACACAATGGCCGTACGGCGACAGGGTTGGACGCGGTGGAGACGGCGCGCCGGATGGCAGACGCCGGCGCCGGCGAACTCGTCATCAACGCCATCGATCAGGACGGCGCGATGCACGGGTACGACCAGACGCTTGTGGCGGCTGTCCGGGTGGCAGTGACCGTGCCCCTGACGATTCTCGGCGGGTGCGGTTCACTCGCGCATATGGCCGGGCTGTTCCGTGACCATGGGACGATCGGCGCCGCCGCCGGCAGTCTGTTTGTGTTCAAGGGCATCTACCGCGCCGTGCTCATCAACTACCCCGCGCGCGCTGACCGCGACGCGCTTGTCGCAGGAGCGCGCTCGTGAACGCCGACGTGCTGGTTCAACCGACCGCCACACTCCTCCAGGCCATGGACGCCCTGACGAAGGGCAATCAAAAGATCGTCTTTGTCGTTGACGAGGACCACGTGTTGCTTGGCACGTTGACCGACGGGGACATCCGCCGGTTCATCCTCGCAGGACATTCCCTTACGGGCTCCATCGAGGGGGCGTACAACCGCCGGCCGGTCAGCGTCGAACAGGGAACCCTGACGCTGCCCAAACTTCGAGCCCTCCTGCAGGAGCGCACGGTGGACGTGGTGCCCATCGTTGATGGCACCGGGCGCGTCGTCGATTGCGTGACCTGGCACGACATCTTTGAAGCCCCGCCGCGTCCGGCTGATGACATCGCGCATGTGCCGGTGGTCATCATGGCCGGAGGGTTCGGCACACGCATGCAGCCGTTTACGCATGTACTGCCGAAGCCGCTGGTGCCGATCGACGGCAAGCCGGTGATCGACCACATCATTGAGCGGTTCGCGACAGCGGGCGCGAAGTCGTTCTACGCCATGGTGCATCACAAGGCCCGCATCCTGAAGGCGTATCTCGAAGACGCACATCCCGACGGGTCTGTCCGAATCGTCGAGGAAGCTCACCCGAGAGGCACGGCCGGCGCGCTGCGATTGCTCGCAGGCCAGGTGTCAGGCCCAGTCCTTGTCACCAACTGCGATGTGCTTGTCGGTATCCGGTTCCGGGATCTGGTGGACTTCCATGTCAAGAGCGGGCACACCATGACCATGGTGGCGTCTGTGCGGACGTTTCAGTTGCCCTACGGGGCGTGCACCATCGGGCCCGACGGCACCCTTGAGGGAATCGAAGAGAAGCCGGCGCTGACGCGACTGGTGAATACCGGTCTGTATGTGATCGACGCGGCCGCGTTCGCAGACATCCCCGACCACCACGTGTACCACATGAACATCTTCATGTCGGACCTGATGGCCTCGGGACGGCCCGTGTCTGTGTTTCCCGTGTCCTCAGAGGCCTGGGTAGATGTCGGCCAGTGGGACGAGTACCGTCGCGCGAATCGTTTGCTCGGGCCGTCGGAGTCCCCGGGCGACGGAGGAGTTTTGTGAAGCAGGTGTTTCAGCACATTCGCACGGGCACGACGGAAGTCGCCGAAGTGCCGGCGCCGGTCGTGCGTCCGGGATCCGTCCTGGTCCGGGTTGTCGCGTCGCTCGTGTCGGCAGGGACCGAGCGCATGGTCGTCGAGTTCGCGCGCAAGAGCGCGCTTCAGAAAGCCCGCGCGCGGCCGGATCTGGTGCGTCAGGTCCTCGACAAGGCCAGGCGTGAGGGAGTGCTGACCACCTGGGACGCGGTTACGTCACGGCTGGATCAGCCGATGGCGCTCGGGTATTCGGTTGCCGGTGTGGTGTTGGCCGCCGGGCAGGGAGCCCCGTTTCAACCTGGCGATCGCGTCGCGTGTGCCGGTGCCAATCAGGCGGTGCACGCGGATGTCGTGTCCGTTCCGAAGAACCTTGTGGTGCGGGTGCCCGACGAGGTGCCGTTCGACGATGCGTGTTTCGCCATGCTGGGCGCCATCGCGCTGCACGGCGTTCGGCTGGCCGACTTGCGGGTGGGAGAATCAGCGGCCGTCATCGGTCTTGGATTGCTCGGACAACTGACGGTGCAGTTGCTGGTCGCGTCCGGGGTGCGTGTCGCGGGCTTCGACCCGAAGGCGGACCGTGTTGACCTTGCCCTTCGTCTTGGCGCGTCAGATGCCACGGCGTCCGGCGAAGGCCTTGAGGCGGTTGTCGCCGCCATGACCGGCAACCGTGGTGTTGATGCCGTGTTGATTTGTGCGGACACACCAAGTGACGAACCTGTGGATCTGGCTGCGCGCGTCGCTCGGGACAAGGGCGCGGTCGTGGCAGTCGGCGCCGTGGGCATGCACCTGCCGCGCAAACCGTTCTTCGACAAGGAACTCCGCTTCTGTGTTTCCCGATCCTACGGTCCGGGCCGGTATGACCCCGACTATGAAGAGCGCGGGCAGGATTATCCATACGGCTTCGTGCGCTGGACGGAGCAGCGGAATCTTGAAGCGGTCATCGAGCTGATGGCAGCCGGCCGTCTTGCGGCGGCGCCGTTGGTGACGCACCGGTTCCCGATCGCGGAGGCCCTCAAGGCTTTCGACATGGTGACCGGCAGAACGTCCGAGTCCTTTCTGGGTGTAGTACTCGGTTACCCGGAAGACGTCGATCTTCGAACCCGCATCGCCGTGGCCGATGCCCCCCGCGCGCCCCAGGCGCGCATCGCGCTGGGCGTCATCGGTGCGGGCCTGTTCGCGAATGCGACGATGCTGCCGGTGATTCGGAAGGTGCCCGTGTTCGATCGCGCGGTGGTGACGGCCGGCGCAGGGTTGCAGGCGGTCTCCGCTGCGCGGCGATTCGCATTCCGGCACGCCGCATCAACTGCCGACGAGGTGTTGGCCGATCCCGCCATCGATCTGGTGGCCGTGTTGACGCGGCACAGCTCGCACGCCCGGATGGTGACGCGAGCGCTGGAAGCGGGTAAACATGTGTTCGTGGAAAAGCCGCTGTGCGTCACAACGGATGAACTCGCGCAGGTTATTGCGGCACGCTCCGCCGCGACGCGTGATGGCCGTCCGCCGATGGTCATGGTCGGCTTCAACCGGCGTTTTGCCCCGATGGTGGTGGACGCCGCGCGCGCACTCAGCGAAGTGCGTGAACCGCTCCTGCTGCACTATCGCGTGAACGCGGGATTTATTCCAGCCTCGCACTGGACACAACACGCCGGCGAGGGAGGCCGCATCATCGGTGAAGCCTGTCACTTCATCGATCTGCTGGTTCATCTCGCGCGGCGGAAGGTGGTCCGCGTCACAGGGCGCGCCCTGCCCGATAGCGGGCGATACCAGCGCGACAACGTGTCGATCGCGCTCGACTTCGAGGACGGGTCGCTGGGCCTGGTCGCGTATCTGGCGAACGGCGCGAAAGACGCCGGGAAGGAATGGCTGGAGGTGTCGGGCGGAGGCGTGACCGTGCGCCTGGATGACTACCGGAGACTCGATGTGTTTGGCGGCCGTCCCATGTCCCGCCGCTCCAGGTTGCGACAGGACAAAGGACACACCGCGGAATGGGCTGCGCTTGCCGCACACCTGAGCGCCGGCGCGCCGGAGCCCATGTCGTTTGACTCAATCGTGCACAGCACGCGGGTGACGTTGGCGGCCGCAGAGAGTGTGGCGACCGGCGAACCTGTGCCCGTCGTCACGGAGGAGGGCCAAGCGTGAGTGTTCCGTACCTGCACCTGGTCGGCGCGCGGCCCAACTTCATGAAGGTCGCGCCGGTGCACCGCGCGCTCGCAGCACTCGGGCAGCCGCAGATGATCGTGCACACCGGTCAGCACTACGACCCGAACATGTCCGACGTGTTCTTTGATGAGCTGGGCCTGCCTCGTCCCGACGTCAACCTCGAGGTCGGGTCGGGATCACACGCGGCACAGACCGCGCGGATCATGACGGGTGTGGAAGGCGTCGTGCTCGACCGGCGTCCGAAGGCGCTGATCGTGTATGGCGACGTGAATTCAACGGTCGCTGGAGCTCTGGTCTGCGCCAAGCTCGGCGTGCCGGTCGTGCACGTTGAGGCCGGCCTGCGGTCCTTCGATCGCACGATGCCTGAAGAGATCAACCGCATCGTCACCGACCGGCTCGCTGATGTGTTGTACACGCCGTCGGAGGACGGCGACCGGCACTTGTTGGCTGAAGGCGTGCCGAAAGAAAAGATTGTGTGTGTCGGGAATGTGATGATCGATACGCTTGCCCGCCTGCGCCCGGCTGCGCTGGCGCGATGGGCGGCCCTCGCGCCGACACTGCCGCCCCGCTACGGTCTGGTCACACTGCATCGCCCGTCGAATGTGGATGATCCTGTGGTGTTGCGCAGCCTGATGGCGGCGCTTGAGCAGATCGGGCAGGCCCTGCCGCTCCTGTTTCCGATGCATCCACGGACACGCGCGCGGCTCGCCGATCTAGGGTGGCGCGAAGAGGAGAGCGCGGTTCGCATCCTCGAACCACAGGGATACCTGGCGTTTCTGGCGCTTGAGGAGCACGCAGTGCTCGTGCTGACCGACTCGGGTGGTGTTCAGGAAGAAACGACATACCTCAAGGTCCCGTGCCTGACGATTCGTGAGAACACGGAACGTCCTGTTACCGTCACGATGGGATCAAACGTGCTGGTCGGGCATGACCGTGCGCGGCTCGTGGCCGAAGCTCTTCGCATCGCCGGGGGTTCCACACGTCCGTCAGAGGTGCCGCCGCTCTGGGACGGATCGGCCGGTGACCGCATCGCACGAGATTTGGTGCAGCGCGGATTCTGAGTGCCTGGCCAGTCCTCGATCTCACGCTACGTTCACACCATCCGACACCTTCGCTGGGCGCAAGTGGCTCACAGGGCGAAGCTGCGCGCGTCGGTCGAGGTGCGCCGGCGTTTCCCCGCCGCGGCACTGCGACGGTACGCGGCCGCTGCAGCGACGTTGCACCCGACCGAACGGCCCTGGCTCCGGGCGGTCGACCGTGCCGTTCTGCAGGCGCTGACCGACCCTGGTGACTGGGCTCGGGCCGTCGAAGCCGCAGCCGACGCCCGCGCTGGTCGCTTCACCTTTCTCGATGATCGCCGGGACCTCGGCCGCCCAATCGAATGGCGTCCCGACGTGCCCCAGTTGTGGAGTTATCACCTCCAGTACGCCGGCTACCTGGTCGATCTGGCGGCCGTCGGTGAAGACCCATTCCCCGACATCACCTCGCTGTGGGCAGAGTGGCAGGCCGCGTGCCCTCTGGGAGCGCATCGGGACGCGTGGCATCCGTTTGTGGTGTCCGAGCGATTGGTGAACGCCATCCTGGCGATCCAGGCCGGCGCTGTCCCTGCTCAGTGGCCGACCGCGATGCTCGACTCGCTGGCGGTGCAGGCCGTGTTGGTGAGTCGCAACCTCGAGTTGGATGTCGGTGGCAATCATCTCCTGAAGAACTATCGCGCGATGTGCATCGCGGGATGCTTCTGGGACGATGGCACCGCACGCGCATGGCGTGTGGAATACGTCGACAAATTCACCCTCGAGCTGCGCGCTCAGCTGCTGAGTGACGGTGCCCACTACGAACGATCGCCCATGTACCACGCGCTGGTGCTGGGCGATGCGCTTGATGTCGCGTTGGTTCTGCGGCTCGCCGGCGAGACGGTGCCATCGGGGCTGGTTGATGCCATCCGGCGTATGACCGCGTATCTGGCTGTGGTCACACATCCGGATGGGGACCTCGCCCTTTTCAACGACAGCGTGCTGACGGAAGCGCCGCGACCTGCCGCGCTTCGTGCCGCGGTGGCAGTGGCGCTTGACGGTCAACCAGGCGTCGGGATGTGCCTGCGGCACGCGGTGCTCGGCGCCGCGCTGAGCCATCGTTCGGTCAGCGTTTCGCCGGCTCCTCACGAGCCACTCACCGCCGATGTGGACGGTGGGCTGGTACGGTTGCCGCTCGGGTCCGGCAGCGACGTCGTGATTGCTGACGTTGGCGTTGCGTGTCCCGACGACCTTCCCGCGCACGCGCATGCGGACATTTTCAGCTTCGAGTTGAGCGCCGGCGGTCGACGGTGGATCGTGGACTCTGGTGTGGGGGAGTACGCGGCCGGCCCCTGGCGCGACTACTACCGGAGCACACGCGCGCACAACACCCTCTCGATCGATGGCGAAGATCAGATCGAATGCTGGGGCAGCTTCCGCGTCGCCCGCCGCGCGCGCATCATCGGCAGACAGACGGTCAGCCAGCCTGGAGCGATCGGCGTGCGCGCCTGGCACGACGGATACCGCCGTCTGTCGACGCCGGCACACGTCGGGCGGACCTTCCTGACGCTGGAGGGACTGGGCTGGTTGATCGTTGATGATGTGGTGGCCGCTGGCCCCAGGCGCGCGGAGGTGTGTCTGCATGCCGCACCCGACGTGGCGCTGACGCTCGAGGGGGCCGCCGGGGCGCGACTGAGCGACGGCAGTGGATCACATATGGCGGTGGTGTGGGCAGGCGTCGATGATGTCGCAGTCGTCCGCGGTGTCATGGAGCCCCGGCAGGGATGGTACGCTCCCGAATTCGGCCGACACCTTCCCAACGACACACTGGTGGGCCGCGTGGCGTTTACGGGATCGGCGCGCTGTGTGATGCTGCTGGTGCCTGGAGGACAACCGGAATCAATGACCCTCGCGGTTCGCGATGATGTGATCGAGGTGACGAGCGGTGCTGAATCCAGAACGATTGATCTCGCTCGAGTGTCGTGATGCGCATCGCATATTTTTGCCAGTACTTTGTGCCCGAGACTGCCGCGCCGGCTGCGCGTGTCAGTGAGATGGCGCGCGCCTGGGCGGACGCTGGTCATGAGGTGACCGTGGTGACCGGGTTGCCGAACCATCCCACCGGTGTGGTGCCCGACGCCTATCGTGGGGTCTGGTTTCGGCGCGAAACACTCGGACGGGTGGCAGTGTGGCGGAACTGGCTGTATGCGACGCCCAACGAGGGCTTCGTGAAGAAGGCACTCTGTCACCTGTCGTTCATGGTGTCGACGCTGGTGTTCTCAGTGCCCCGTCTGCGTGGGACCGACGTCATGGTTGTTTCTTCGCCGTCGTTTTTCGTCGTGATGACCGTGTGCTTTGCGCACTGGGTGTGGCGGCGGCCGTTCATCTTCGAGGTGCGTGACCTGTGGCCCGGCGTGTTCGTCGAGCTTGGTGTGCTTCGTAATCGCTGGATCATCAGGGCACTCGAAGCGTTGGAGATGTTTCTCTATCGGCGTGCGGCACTGGTGGTGGTGGTCACCGAGTCGTTTCGTGACGTGCTGGTCGCACGCGGTCTGCCGGAGTCGCATGTGGCCGTGATCACCAACGGCGTGGACACCGAGGCCTTCCGCCCCGATCCGGACGCCGGCCGCGCGCTGCGTTCCACCCAGCATCTCGACGAAAAATTCGTCGTGCTCTACATCGGTGCACACGGGATTTCCCAGGCCCTCTCCCGGTTCCTAGATTTGGCGACGCGACTTCACGATGCCGACGACATCGTGTTCCAGTTTGTCGGCGACGGCGCTGAAAAACAGGCGCTGGTCGCGCGCGCTGAGGCGATGGGGTTGACCAACGTCCGCTTCCTGCCCAGCCAGCCACGGTCGACGGTTCCGGCGTGGTACGCGGCGGCGGATGTCGTGTTGGTTCCGCTCAGAAACATTCCGGTCTTCGACACGTTCATTCCATCGAAGATGTTTGAGATTCTGGCGAGCGCGCGCCCCATCCTCGCAAGCGTCCGCGGCGAAGCCCGCGGCATTCTCGAGCGATCCGGCGGTGCGCTTGTGGTTGACCCCGAAGACGTCGAGGCGATGGAACAGGCTCTGCGGCGGCTGCGCGCGGAGCCGGCTTTGCGTACGGAGCTGGCCGAGCGCGGCGCCGAGTTCGTCCGTCGCGAATATGACCGGAATACGTTGGCCGGCCGATACCTTGAGCTGCTTGAGGGAGTGATCGTACGGTGACCACGTCAGTGCCGCAGGTCTTCGTCGTCACGGGCGCGACGGGGTTCACAGGCCCGTTCGTCATCCGCGCGCTCCGGCACCGGTTTCCAGATGCACGGCTGCGTGTGGTCGTGCGTGATCCCTCGCGCGTCGATCGTATTGGCGCGCCCGGACTTGAGGTCGCGACCGCAGATCTGCGGGACGAGGCAGCCATGGCGGACGGGTTCGCAGGCGCCGATGTACTCGTCAACGTGGCCTCGCTGGGATTCGACTGGAACCGGTCGGTGATTGGAGCGGCCCGAACAGCCGGAATTGAGCGCGGGATCTTCATCGGAACCACCGCAATGCTGACAAAGCTGGCCGTCGCTTCCCGATCGGTGCGGGAGGAGGGGGAGCGGTTAGTCCAGGAGAGCGGCATGGCATGGACCCTCCTCAGGCCGACGATGATCTACGGGACACCTGAGGATCGCAACATCGTTCGGCTCCTGCGATTTGTGTCGAAGTCTCCGATTGTGCCCCTCGCTGGTGGCAGCGCGCGGCAGCAGCCGGTGCATGTTGCAGATGTGGCCGAGGCAGTCGCCGGCGCGCTGGCTTCACCCGTGACGATCAACCGGGCGTACAACATTTCCGGCGCTGCGCCGTTGACCTTGCGCGAACTGGTGCTTGAGGCGGCGGCGGCCGTTGGCCGGCGGCCCATATTGCTGCCGATTCCGCTGGCGCCGATCGCCTGGACCGCTGATGTCTGGCGGCGAGTCGGCCGGCCGCCGTTATCAGGTGAGCAGATCCGCAGGATTGGCGAAGACAAGGCATTTGATCACCACGACGCCGCGTTGGATTTCGGATTCGCACCGCGGACGTTTCGCGATGGCGTGCGTGCGGAGGCCGCGATGCTGGGAAGGCGCGCATGAGCGCCATTGCCCTTGGAGTTACGGGGCTGTCCGCGTTGCTGACGCTGGGCCTCCTCAGGCTGGCTCGGTCGCGCAGATGGTTCGACCTTCCGGGCGAACGAAGCCTGCACGAGGTGCCGACACCACGGCTCGGCGGCATCGCGATCGTCACGGCGACACTTGTGGGTGTCTGGGTGACGGGCGGGCCGGCGCAGGCGACATCACCTGTGTTTGCGGTGATCGCCGGCGGTGTGATCGCGGCCCTCGTTGGTCTGGTCGACGATATCTGGAGTACCTCGCCGGTGGTGAAATTCGGCGGCCAGGGGCTCGCTGTGCTTGCCGTGATCATGTTGTGGCCACCTCCGGCGATGTCGCTGGCGTGGGTCGTTGTGGGGGGGCTGTTTGTGCTCGCCTACACCAACGCCTTCAATTTCATGGACGGGGCCGACGGTCTGGCTGCCGGAGTGGCGGTTATTTCGAGCGCAGGACTCGTGTGGCTTGGTTGGCACGCCGCAGAGAGCGGGGTCGTGGCACTGTCGACGCTGGTTCTGGCGGCAGCCGCTGGATTCCTGGTCTGGAACTATCCGAAGGCACGCATCTTCATGGGAGACGCCGGCAGTCAGTTCCTCGGATTCGTGCTTGCCGCGCAGGGCGTGGTGCTCGTGGGAGCCGGCATCAACGCGCTTGTCGTGCTGCTGGTCTACGTACCGTTTCTCTTCGACACGGGATTCACACTCTGGCGACGGTTCCGGGCCGGAGAGATCGTGTGGAAGGCTCACCGCTCGCATGTGTACCAGAGACTGGTCGGTCGTGGCTGGAGTCACGCGCACGTGGCGTGGAGTTACTACGCATGGTCGGCGGCGGCCGTTGTGGCTGCGGCGATCGGCGTCGGCAGGCCTGCCTGGACCACGGTAGTGCTGCTCGCCGTGCTCATTGTCCCGGGGATCGGGCTCGCGGCCTTGGCGTATACTTTGGAATCAGATCGAATGTCTTGAAAGGCGGTTAATACGTGTCGGAACCACAGTTTGAGCAGGACGGCGGAGTGCGAATCGACTTAGTGGGGGTTGTGCGGCGCCACAGACGGGCGCTGCTTATGATCCCTGCGCTGGTCACCCTAATCGTTGGCGTGCTGGCGGGAGCCTATCTGGTCTGGTTGCAGCCTGTACACCTGACCTCGGTGCTGGAGTTCCGGCCGCAGCTTGTCGGTCTTCGAATGTCGTATCCCAACGGTACGTCGTTCGCGCTCTCCGACATCACCAACCGGTCGATTCTGGACGCGGTGTACGACGCAAACGAGTTGGAAGACTATTGCAGTCGCGACGAGTTCGCCAACGGGTTTTATGTCGAGGAACGGTCGACGCGACGCGAGTTGCTCGATGCGGACTACGGCGGCCGAATCGAAGCCGAACTGGTCGCGGACCAGCGGCAACGCCTCCGGGTCGAGTGGGAGGATCGCCTCGCGGCGCTGCCACGCACGTTCCGGCTGGTGTTTGTGCGGTCGACGGCGTGCGCCGGGCTGCCTGGCGCTGTGCTGAGCAAGACGATGACCGAAATTCTCACGCAGTGGGGACGTGACAGCGACATCCGTCGCGGCGTCCTGGCACTGACGATTCCGCGCCTGACGCCCGAGATGGTCGCGGCCAGTGACGATGACTCCTTGCATCCGGTGCTGCGACTCGACGGCCTTCGGAACGTCACCTTGCAGGTAGGGGCGGTGGTCGAGGACGTGCTGGCGCGTCCGGCGTCGGCGGCGGTGCGGGTCGAGGGCACCCCCTCCACGTTCGTCGAACTGCGCTTGGCTCTTGAGCGCCTCCAGCGCGCGCGGGTTGAGCCGTTGATGATGCTTGCGGCGGCCGGTGCGCCGCGGGAGGTGGCGGCATGGGCGCAGGCGATGGCGGACTCCTCCGCACGTGAACTGGAAGGGCTCCGTGGGCGCGAGGCCGCATACCAACTGACGTTGCGTGAGTTCTCAGGCGAAAACGCGGGCACACGTGTCGGTGGCAGAACCGGCTCGGGTGTCATCGGGGAATCCGCACAGTTCCCGGCGGTCACGCCGCAACTGGATCAGACGTTCGTCGACCGACTGATCCAGATGAGTGTGTTTAACCACCCCCTCCGGGAAGGGTTGGCGGAGCAGTTGAAAGAAGCGGCTCTGGCCACCCAGTCGGAGCTGGAGAGGTCTCGCTTTTACGAGAGCCTGGCACGGGCGGCCCGAACGCCGGGGTCACAGACGTCTGCCGCATCCGTGGCTGCGGGTCTGCAGAGCAACATGGCGGGCGCCACCGCGCTGATCGCACAGCTCAGCGTGCTGCTCGCGGACTACGACACGTTTGTGTATCGTCCCGAGGCGGAACTGTTTGCGTTCGAGTCGCCGGTTATGAGTCGGGTCGAACGGGGGTTCTCCCCAAGAGACCTGTGGACGCTTCTGGTCACGATTTTCTTCTTTGCGTTCCTGATTGTCGCGATCCGGGCGCTTGCCAGCGATTACATCGAAGCGCGCCAGCGCGCGTAACGGCGGACGTCGATGCGTGTCCTCGTCACCGGCGCCGCCGGGTTTATCGGAGCCGCCGTTTCCCAGCGCCTCCTGGGCCGTGGTGACGTCGTCCTTGGGGTTGACAGCCTCACGGACTACTACGAGCCCGCGCTCAAGGCAGGGAGGCTCGGTCGGCTCACCCCGTCGACCGGGTTTGAATTCGTCAAGGCGGACATCGCGGATCGATCGGCGCTCGAGAAACTTTTCGCCCGTTTCGCGCCGGACACGGTCGTCCACCTGGCGGCCCAGGCCGGGGTCCGTTATTCGCTGACCCATCCTCATGCGTACGGTGAAGCAAATCTCACCGGGTTTCTGAACGTGCTCGAGGCGTGCCGTCATTCCAACCTGGCGCATCTCGTCTACGCGAGTTCGTCGAGTGTGTATGGTCTGGATTCTCAGGCACCGTTTTCCGAGCAGGAACGTGTCGACCACCCGGTCAGCCTCTACGCGGCGACCAAGAAGGCTAATGAGCTGATGGCCCATGCCTACAGCCACCTCTTCAGGTTCCCGACGACCGGTCTGCGGTTTTTTACGGTCTATGGACCCTGGGGGCGCCCCGACATGGCGCCGTTCCTGTTCGCCCGCGCGATCCTTGAAGGCCGCCCAATCGATGTGTTCAACGACGGGAACCTGGTCCGGGATTTTACGTACGTGGACGACGTGGTCGAAGGGGTGATCCGGGTCCTTGACCGTCCGCCCGAGACCCGGGATGGAGACGCCCACGCGCCGTACGCGATCTTCAACATCGGCAACAGTCAGCCGACCCCGCTGATGGACTTCATTGCCGCACTCGAGTCCGCGCTGGGCCGCCCGGCCCAAAAGCGGTTCCTTCCTATGCAGCCTGGAGACGTACTGATGACAAATGCCGATACCGCTGCGCTGGAGCGCTGGGTCGGGTATCGGCCCAACACCCCGCTGCGCGAGGGCGTCGCAAAGTTTGCGGGGTGGTATCGAGCCTACTATGGCCTTTGAGATCGGGTCTGGGCAGATGCGCGTGCTCGGTGGCCGCGCGGCCTTGCTGGCGGCCCTTGTGCCGTGGCTGGTGTTTCCCAACGTGCTGCCCGAGAGTGGCCGCGCCCTTCTCGTTGGATTCGGCGCACTTCTCGCGTTGGGATATGGCGCGTGGCTGATCTGGCTCCAGGACCGCTCCGCTGGACTGGCGGTGGCCGGAGTTGCCGCGCTGGCTGTGCTGAGTTGGTGGACGCACGACCGTTCGCTGGCCGACACGCAGCAACACTTCGGCGGGCTGGCTGCGGGCATCCTCCTGTGCGGAGTGCTGGCGGCGAGCGCGGTCGACGAACGCCAGATTCTCGCCGCTGGGGCGGTGTTTGCGGCCGGCGCCCTTGCCATTCTGGGCGTGGGACTCGCGTCGGTATCGGTTAACACGGGGAAGTTTGTTGGGGTCCTGCGTGAGGTGCCGGTCGCATTGACCGACTCGCTGCCCAACTACCAGCTGCCACTGCCCGGGGTCCAGGACGGCGTTGTAAATCCCAACGCCCTGGGTGGTGTCGTGTTGATGGTCCTGCCGACGGTGTGGGCGGTCTTTCGGAGTCTTCAGCGGGGTGGTTGGTGGACAGGGGGACGCGCCGTGGCGCTTTCGGCAACACTGTTGGGCGTGCTCATCTTGCTGGTGACCCGATCACGCACGGCCCTTGCTGCCGTGTTTGTGGTGGGGGTGTGTGTTCTGGTCTGGAAGATGCGGCGTTCGCTGCCG
>Ga0194128_10008052_pt1 | contig 13503 bp, 9 predicted proteins | sample TA2KigCa65mmetaG_FD_148650 | JGI IMG/M metagenome (GOLD analysis project Ga0194128, IMG submission 148650) | Freshwater microbial communities from Lake Tanganyika, Tanzania - TA2015037 Kigoma Deep Cast 65m | ecosystem: Environmental > Aquatic > Freshwater > Lake | place: Tanzania: Lake...
CAACCCTACAGAGCCGCGACCGCAAGGAAGCGGACCTTCCCCAACCCCAAATGCTGACTTTCAACGGAGCGCACCTTCCCCAACCGATACCCCTGACTTTCAACGGAGCGAACCTTCCCCAACCAATAACCCCGAACCAACTTGGCGGCAGCCCCGCCAACCGGGTAGCCTGAAGTCTAGGCCACATGAACCCGCTCCACTTCATCCCCTTCGCCATCCCCTTCGACCAAATCCGCGCCGAGCACGTGCGCGACGGCATCCGCCAGCTCATCGCGGAAGCCAAGGAACGCATCGAACAGATCGCCGCGCCAGCCGAACCGCGTACCTACGCCAACACGCTGCTCCCGCTCGACCGCGCCACCGAACCGCTCGACGTCGCCCTCGGCGTAGTGCGCCACCTCGAATCGGTCGCCACCTACCCGGAACTGCGCGAAGCCTTTAACGACATTCAAGACGACGCCACCGCGTTCTACTCAAGCGTCCGCCTGCACGACGGCCTCTGGCAAGCCGTAAAGAGCTTCGAGTCCACAGGCGACGCGAAGCTTCTCAAAGGCGTCGACGCGCGCTACTTAAAGAAGACCGTCGACGCCTTCCGCCTCTCCGGAGCCGACCTCGATCCCGAAGGAAAGAAAAAACTCGCCGGCCTCGACATCGAACTAGCGCAGGTAACGACAAAGTTCTCCGAAAATGTCCTGGACGCCACTAACGCCTGGGAACTGCTCGTCGACGACGAAACAAAACTCAAAGGCCTTCCGCCCTCTGCCATCGCGGCCGCGCGGCAAAGCGCCGAATCGAAAGGCCACCCCGGCTGGCGATTCACTCTGCAGCAGCCGTCCTATGTCGCCGTCATGACCTACCTTGACGACCGCGCCATCCGCGAACTGCTCTACCGCGCCTATGCCGCACGCGCGACGGACGAAAAATTCGACAACCGCGCCAACGTCGTCAAAATTTTCCAACTGCGCGCCGAAAAGGCGCGAATGCTCGGCTTCACCAACTTCGCCGACCTCGTGCTGATCGACCGCATGGCCAAGACCGGCGCCGCCGCGCAGGCGTTTCTCGACGACCTTGAAGCCAAGACCCAGCCATACTTCGCCACCGAAAACGCGCAACTCGAAGCCTTTGCGCAACAACCGCTCGAACCCTGGGACATCGCCTACTACGCCGAGAAACAACGCGTCGCGCTGTACAACTTCGACGAAGAAGAGTTGCGCCCCTACTTCGCCCTGCCGAGCGTAATCGAAGGCATGTTCGCCCTCACGGGCAAGCTATTCGGCATCGAAGTCAAAGAACGCTCCGGCATTCCGGCTTGGGACGCGAGCGTCAAGTATTACGACATCTTCGATCAATCCACACGCGCCCATCTCGGCAGCTTCTACTCCGACATGTACCCGCGCGAAAACAAGCGCGGCGGCGCGTGGATGGATTCGTTTCTAACCGGAATGCCCGGCCAGCCGCACCTCGGCCTGATCTGCGGCAATCTCACGCCGCCCATCGGCGACGACCCGGCGCTGCTCACCCACCGCGACGTTGAAACACTCTTCCACGAGTTCGGCCACCTGCTCCACCACATCCTCACCAACGTGCCGATCCGCGATCTCGCCGGCACTTCGGTCGCCTGGGATTTCGTCGAACTCCCCTCGCAGATCATGGAAAACTGGTGCTGGGAAAAGGAAGGCCTCGATCTCTTCGCCCGCCACTACAAAACCGGCGAAACCATCCCGGCCGGCCTGCTCGACAAGATGAAACGGGCACGCACCTACCGCGCCGCCAACGGCCAAATGCGGCAACTCAGTTTCGGCGCCGTCGATCTTGCCCTGCACACCCGTTACGACGCCGCCCGCGATGGCGATGTCATCGCCTGGTCGCGTGCGATCCTGCAGCGGTTTTCCGCCGCGACGTTCCCGGACGATCATGCCATGATCGCCAGCTTCACCCACCTGTTCGCCAATCCGACCGGCTACGCCGCCGGCTACTACTCCTACAAATGGGCCGAGGTCCTCGACGCCGACGCCTTCAGCCGCTTCCAAAAGGAAGGCGTTTTTAACGAATCGACCGGCCGCGCGTTTCGGGAAAACATCCTCTCCAAAGGCGACAGCGACGATCCAGCTGCGCTCTTCCGGGCGTTTATGGGCCGAGACCCCGACGCCCAGGCGCTCCTCAAACGGTCGGGCCTCGGGGCGTGACCCTCGGGGCGTGACGCCAGATGTTACAATTTTTCATAGCCGAAGGACGCCAGAATTCCATTTCTTGCAACCGGAGGCTGGCTTTCAACGTCAGTACAAGCAGGATCTCTGGCAATCCGATGGCGACTACTCCGCTACAGCCCCCCACCGAATCAAACTCGCAGCAGCATGCTGCCGACGACGCCGATCTGCATCTGCAGCGGCTGCTCGCTCCGCATGTCCCGCTGCACGAACACTATCTGAACACGCTGAAAGGCTTGTTTAAGAAGGAAGTTCTGCCCCCGCTCGAACTCACCTCCAAGCCTGTTGCGGTGAAGGACATTTGGGGCCAATCGGCCGGCAACGAAAAAACCGCGGGCCTCGGCTCGGTAATGGTGCATTGCGTCGTGGTCGGTTTGCTGATTTTTATAAGCACCAACGAAACCGTGCAGAAAGTCGCCAAGGAAGCGGTGCACCTCGTCGCGCCGGTCGATCTGGAGCCCTATCAGTCGAAGGCTCCGCAGCAAAAGCAAACGATGGGCGGCGGTGGCGGCGGCGGTAATCTCTCGCCGCTCGACGCCAGCAAGGGCAAACTGCCTAAGATCGCAAAGCAATTTGTACCGCCAAGCGCCGTCGTTCTCAACGAAGCGCCAAAGCTTGTCATGGAGCCGACAATCGAAGTGCAGCCCAACGCGACGCTCCCGCAAACGAACCTCTCCTCACTCGGCGATCCGACGGGCATAGGCCGTATTCCTTCGAATGGCCCCGGCTCGGGCGCCGGTATCGGCTCAGGCTCGGGTGGCGGCGTGGGATCTGGTTCCGGCCGCGGCGTCGGACCGGGTTCGGGCGGAGGAATCGGCGGCGGTGTCTACCGCGTCGGCGGCGGCGTGTCGGCCCCGGCGATCGTTTCGCGCGTCGAGCCGGAGTACTCCGAAGAAGCGCGCAAAGCTAAGTTCCAGGGTACGGTCGTGCTCTACATCGAGGTCGACGAGAATGGCAGACCGCGCAATCTTCGCGTGCTGCGTCCTCTCGGTCTGGGCCTCGATGAAAAGGCCATCGAAGCTGTCGCGAAGTGGAAATTCCGCCCCGGCTTCAAGGACGGCAAACCCGTCGTTGTATCGGCGAGCGTCGAAGTCAATTTCCGTCTGCTCTAGAGCATAGTAGAATAGCAGAGGACATCCCAAACGCCTCCTCACCGGGCCGGCGTCGCCTCTCTAAACTAAATGCTCAAACTCAAGGTTGATACCCCCGCCGATCTCGATCCCCAGGAAACAAGCGAATGGCTGGAAGCCCTGGATCAAATCATCGATCAAGCGGGTCCTGATCGTGCGCGCTTCCTGCTAAGCGCATTGACTCGCAAGGCCGCCGTGAGCGGCGTGGAATCGCCGGGGACGACGCATACACCCTACGTGAATACGATCGCGCCGGAAGACGAACTGGCCTATCCCGGCGATGTGTATTTGGAAGACCGCCTGCGTGCGCTTGTGCGCTGGAACGCGCTCGCCATGGTCGTGCGTGCCAACAAGTACGATGCCGGCATCGGCGGCCATATCGCGACCTTCGCGTCCCAGGCCACGCTGATCGAAGTCGGGCAGAATCATTTCTACCGCGCCTCGATCAATGGGCAGCCGGGCGATCTCGTCTACTTCCAGGGCCACGCATCGCCGGGTCAGTACTCGCGGGCGTTCCTCGAAGGACGCCTCACCGACAAGCATCTGGAAAATTTCCGCCACGAACTGCGCGACTACCCCGGTCTGAGCTCCTATCCGCACCCGTGGTTGATGAAGGATTTCTGGCAGTTCCCGACCGTGTCAATGGGCCTCGGTCCGATCAACTCAATCTATCAGGCGCGCTTCATGCGCTACATGGAAAACCGCGGCCTGCTGCCCGCCACCGATCGCAAAGTCTGGGCCTATCTCGGCGACGGCGAAATGGACGAGCCCGAATCCTACGGCGCCATCCGGATCGCTACCAGCGAGAAACTCGACAACCTGATCTGGATCATCAATTGCAACCTGCAGCGCCTCGATGGACCCGTTCGCGGTAATGGCAGCGTGGTCAAGGAACTCGAAGGCGTGTTCCGCGGCGCCGGCTGGAACGTCATCAAACTGCTGTGGGGCGAAGAGTGGGATCACCTGCTCGCCAAGGACAAATCCGGCCTGCTCGTGCGGCGCATGGAAGAGTGCGTCGACGGCGAGTTCCAGAACTTCAAAGCCAAGGGCGGCGCCTACATCCGCCAGGAGTTCTTTGGCAAGTATCCCGAACTGCTCGAACTCGTCAAGGACATGTCCGACGACGATTTGGCCAAGCTGCGCCGTGGCGGTCACGATCCCAAGAAGATCTACAACGCCTACAATCGCGCGCTGCAGACCAACGGCCGTCCTACCGTCATTCTGGCCAAGACCATCAAAGGGTACGGCATGGGAGACGCCGGCGAAGCGCGCAACTTCACGCACCAGCAGAAGAAGCTCGACGAAAACCAGCTCATCTACGTCCGCAACCGTTTCAGCATTCCGGTAACCGACGAGCAGGCGATGAAGTGCGCGTTCTTCACGCCCGGTAACGATGCGCCCGAGATCAAGTACATGCACGAACGCCGCGCGGCGCTCGGCGGCTACGTGCCCACGCGCACGCCTGCCGCGATCGCGCTCAAAGCGCCGTCGATCGAAAAGTTCAAGGACGCGCTCGAAGGCTCCGGCACGCGCGAGCTTTCCACGACGATGGCTTTCGTCCGTATCCTGACGACGCTGCTCAAAGATCCCGAACTCGGCAAGTACGTTGTGCCGATTATCCCCGACGAAGCGCGTACCTTCGGTATGGATTCGCTGTTCCGCCAGGTCGGCATCTACGCCAGCCAAGGCCAGCTCTACAAGCCGGTCGACGCGGACATGTTCCTCTACTACCACGAGGCCAAGGACGGCCAGATCCTCGAAGAAGGCATCACCGAAGCAGGCTCGATGGGATCGTTCACCGCCGCCGGCACCGCCTACGCCAACTACGGCGTGCCGATGATTCCCTTCTACACCTATTACTCGATGTTCGGCTTCCAGCGCATCGGGGATATGGCCTGGGCCTTCGCCGACTCGCGCGGCAAGGGCTTCCTGATGGGCGCTACCGCGGGCCGCACGACGCTGTCCGGCGAAGGCTTGCAGCACCAGGACGGCCACAGCCTCGTGCTGTCGAGCACCATCCCGACCTGCCACTCCTTCGATCCGGCGTTCGCCTACGAAATCGCCATCATCGTCCAGGACGGCATCAAGCGGATGTACGAACGGAACGAGGACCGCTTCTACTACATCGCCATCTGCAACGACGACTACGCACAGGCTCCAATACCTGGCGATGTCGCCGAAGGCGTGCTGCGCGGCCTCTACAAGTTCAACTCGGCGTCGAACGGCGAAGCGCAGGTGCTGCTGTTCGGCAGCGGCGCGATCTTCAACGAAGCGGTGAAAGCGCAGGCGATCCTCCGCGACAACTACGGCATCGCCGCCGATGTCTACAGCGCCACCAGCTACAACGAACTGCGCCGCGACTGTCTCGAGACCGAACGCTGGAACCGCCTCCACCCCACCGAAGCGCCCAAGCAGACCTATCTCGAACAGGTGCTCGCGGGCACAACGCAACCGATCATCGCCGCCAGCGACTACATGAAGATCGTCCCCGATCAGATCGCCCCGTGGCTGCCTGGCCGCATGGTTTCGCTCGGTACCGATGGCTTCGGCCGTTCAGACAACCGGCCCCATCTGCGCAAGCACTTCGAAGTCGACGGAGCCGCCATCGCGGCCGCCGCGCTCTCGCGGCTTGCAAAGGACGGCAAGTTCGACGCCGCCCGCGCCGCGCAGGCGATCCGCGATCTCGGCATGGATCCCGACCGCGTGGATCCGTCGCACGCCTGACACTCGTGCTGCACATCGACGAAGCAACCGTACGCCGCCTTCTCCCCATGGAGAAGGCGGTTGCGCTTTTGGAACAGGCGTTCGCCGATTGGGGCGAAGGCCGCGCGCAAAATCAGCCGCGACGTCGCATGCGGATGCCTTCGGGCGCGGTGCTCCACTCACTCGCCGGAGCAAACGAAAAGTACTTCGGAACGAAGGTTTATTCGACACACGCGAAACACGGCGCGTGGTTCCACTTCCTGCTCTACGACGCGCAAACAGGCCGGCCTCTGGCGCTGTTCGACGCCAACTGGCTCGGCCAAATCCGCACCGGCGCGGCATCGGGCGTGGCGACGAAATGGCTCGCGCGCGAGGACGCCTCGACGGTCGCGGTTTTGGGCAGCGGCTTTCAAGCGGCCAGCCAATTGGAAGCGGTGCGCGCGGTCCGAAAGGTTGATCGCGCATTCGTGTGGAGCCGCACCCGCGCCAAGGCCGAAGCCTTCGCAAACACGCACAACGCCGTCGTCTGCGAATCCGCCAACGAAGCCGTCGCGCAAGCCGGCATCGTCATCACGATGACCAGCGCCAAGGACCCGCTCTTCGACGACAGCGCCATCACGCCCGGAACACACATCAACGCCGCCGGATCGAACATCGCCAATCGCGCCGAAGTCCCCGCGGCGCTCGTCCATCGCGCCGATGTCGTCGCGGTCGACTCCATCGAACAAGCGCGCATCGAAGCCGGCGATTTGCTTCTGGCCGATATCGACTGGTCACGCGTCGTCGAAATGAAGGATCGCCCTGTCCGCTCCAACGCCAGCGCGATCACACTGTTCAAGTCAATCGGACTTGGCCTGGAAGACGTCGCCGCCGCCGCCCACGTTTACGAAGCGATCATCGCCGGTCGATAGCGCGAAGGAACTCGCGGACTTCCTTGACGTAGCGCTTCGTCTCGGTGACAAAGCCGACGTGCGCGCTCTTGTCCAATATCACGAGCTTCGATCCGGGAATCACCCTCTGATACTCGGCCAGCGTCGACGGGCGCGCTTCGTCGTTGCGGCCCGCGAGAAACAGCACCGGCAATCACAACTCATGCAAGCGCGAGGTTCGGTCGTAGTCGCGCAGCGTGCCCGTCGCGGTGAACTCCGCCGCGCCCCACATGCTGCGATAGATCTCGCTGTTCGATGATGTGCCCTGGCAGTCGGGGATCTTCGGCCGCGACTTCGCGCCGATGACAAACCGCTCATCGAAAGCGCGCGTCGCCGCCTTGCACTTCGGATCGTCAGCCGTCTCAACGGTCTCGCATTTCTTCAACTGCTCCTCGACCGCCGGCGGCAGCGTCGCCCGCAATGCGCGTGCGTCCGCGACCCATCGCGGCGTGCTGATCAGCGGACTGGCCAGGATCACCGACGCGACTCCCTCTTGCGTCTTCGTCAACAGATACTCGGTCGCCAGCGTTCCGCCCCACGAGTGCCCCAGGATATGGACTCGCTCCAAACCGAGCGCCTTGCGAACGGTGTGCGGTTCCTCGACGAACCGTTCGACTCGCCACAGCGAGGAATCGGCGGGCCCTTTCGAACGCCCAGAGCCGAGCTGATCGTAGAAAATCAGCGGCCGGTCTTTCGCCAGGTCGCGAAGCACCGAAAACGAACAACTCCGCCCGCCCGGCCCTCCGTGCAAAAGCAGCAGCGGCGTGGCCGAACCCGATCCCGTAACGCGATACCAAACCTTCCCGCCGGGAACGTCGATAAACCCTTCGCGTACCGGAAGCTGCTGCGCCGCGAGCGCGCTCGCGAGCAGCAGCAGTCTCATCGAAATCCTTCCATCAACTTATCGAGCGCGGCGGCGCCGGGGCTCAACTTTGAGTAGGGAACATTGACCAGCGCTTCGTCCGGCGTCGCGTTGAGTTCGTGCAATTCCGGCTGATCGGTCGAGACATAGAACAAGCCGGTCGGAATTTCACCCTTGCCTTGCTGCTCGGACAAGTAGCTATAAGCAGCCAGCCGGTTGCTGGGATCGTAGCCTTCGGGCAGCGACGTAAAGTAGACGACGGAACCGTCGTGCATCGTCACCGCGGTCTTGCCTTGCGGCGAGATCTGCGCGATAATCTCCTGCTCCGGCGGGACGAAGTCCATTTCGGTCACGCGGGTGATGTTCTTGCGCGAGCTGATGTAGGACTTGGTCGATCCTTCGTGATCGTTGAAGGTCACGCACGGCGAAATGACATCGACGATAGCAAGGCCGTTATGCGCAAGTCCGGCCTTGAGGATCGGAACCAGCTGCTCTTTGTCGCCGGAGAAACTGCGGGCGACGAAGGTCGCGCCGAGCGTAAGAGCCAGCAGCATCGGATCGATCGGCTGCATGCGGTTCGGATCGCCCTTCTTCGGTTTGGAACCGATATCGGCCGACGCCGAGAACTGGCCTTTGGTCAATCCGTAGACGCCATTGTTCTCGATCACGTAGAGCATCTTCGGATTGCGACGGATGGCGTGCGCCAAGTGGCCGAGACCGATCGACAAAGAGTCGCCATCGCCTGAAACGCCGATGAAGGTCAGCGAGCGGTTGGCCGCGATCGCTCCGGTCGCGATGGCCGGCATACGGCCGTGCGCCGAGTTGAACCCGTGCGCGCCGTTGACGAAATAAGTCGGTGTCTTCGACGAGCAGCCGATACCACTCATCTTGGCGATCATTTCGGGCGGCGTGGAGCTTTCATGAAACGCGCGAATGATCGCGGCGGTGATCGAATCGTGCCCGCAGCCGGCGCACAGCGTCGACATCGATCCTTCGTAATCGCGGATGGTCAGCCCAAGTTTGTTGCGCACCAGACTCGGATGCGCCGCGGTCGGTTTTACGATTGAAGGCATCTACTTGCTCCCTTCCAAATGGGTTACGACTCCGTCGACAACGTTCTTGGCAGACAACGGGAAACCGCCGTAGAACAAGAGCGACACCATCTTCTCTTTCGGCACCGGCGTTTCGAGAGTGAGCAGCGCTTTGAACTGCGCATCGCGATTCTGCTCGATGATGAAGCAGAAATCGTGCTCAAGCAGGAACCGCTCGACCGGCTCGTCGAACGGGAAGCCGCGCACGCGCATGTAATCGGCGGCAATGCCGCGATCAGCCAATCGATCCAGACCTTCGCGCACCGCGCTGTCGCAACCGCCGATCGACACGATGCCGAACTTCGCGCCTTCGCGTCGTTCGATGACCGGCTCCGGCACAAACTTCGCGGCCGACTTGTGCTTGAGCAACAAACGGTCGACCACTTCCTGATACTCGTCCGGAATTTCGGTGTAGACGCCAAGTTTGTTGTGGCCCGAACCGCGTGTGAAGAACGCGCCCTTCGGATGCACGCCCGGCAGCGAGCGCGCCGGCACGTTGTTTTCGTCCTGCGGCGAGTATCGGAAGTACTTCGCCATGCCTTCCAAATCTTCCTTGGTCACCACGGGACCTCGGTCGGGCTGATACGAATCGTCCCACTTCAACCGCGGCGTAACCCAATCGTTCATGCCAATGTCGAGATCGGACACCATCATCACCGGCGTTTGGAATTTCTCCGCGAGATCGAACGACTTGGCCGCGAAGTGGAAGCATTCGTTCGGATTCGATGGGAACAGGAGAATATGCTTGGTATCGCCGTGCGAGGCATAAGCGCATTCGAGAACATCGCCCTGTTGCGTTCGCGTCGGCATACCGGTCGATGGGCCAACACGCTGCACGTCGATGACAACGGCGGGAATCTCGGCATAGTAGGCCAAGCCCAGCAACTCGTTCATCAGCGAGATGCCCGGTCCGGCGGTCGAAGTGAACGATCGCGCGCCGGCCCATGAAGCGCCGATCACCATGCCGATCGCGGCGAGTTCGTCTTCGGCCTGCAAAATGCAGACGTTGCTGCGGCCGGTCTCTTTGTCCTTGCGGTATTTCGCGGAGAACTTGGTGAAGGCGTCCATCACCGATGTAGCGGGCGTGATCGGATACCAGGCGGCAAAGGTAGCGCCCGCATAGAGACAGCCCAGCGCGGTCGCGGTGTTGCCGTCGATCAGGACCTTATCGCTGTTGGCGTCCATCGTCGCCAGCCGGAACGGCAGCGGACAGGGCAGGTGCTCCTTGGCGTATTCGTAACCCAGCATCAACGCCTTGCGATTCGAGTCCACCATCGCTTGCTTCATGCCGTACTTCTCAAGCAGGAGCGCATCGACGACGGCCATGTCGATCGAGAGCAGCGCGCACAGCGTTCCCGCGTAGGCGATGTTCTTCATCAAGATGCGCTCGCGCGGATTGCCGAAGGCGTCGTTGCACATCTGCGCCAGCGGCGCGCCGAGAAACGTGACGTCGTTGCGCGACAGGCTCTTGTCGAGCGGCCACGAGGAATCGTAGAGCACATACCCGCCGGCGCGGACTTCCTTGATGTCGCGCGCGTAGGTTTGGCTGTTCATCGCGACCATCAGGTCGTAGTCGAGCGCGCGGGCTTGATACCCGTCGCCGCTGACGCGAATCTCATACCAAGTCGGCAGTCCTTGGATGTTGGATGGGAACAGGTTCTTGCCGCACACGGGAATGCCCATGCGGAAAATGGCCGTCATGAGCAGTCCGTTCGCGGACGCCGATCCTGTTCCGTTCACGTTCGCCAGCTTAACGGCGAAGTCGTTTACGCGAATTGTTTGGTGCAAGCTTCACTTCCTGCAAGTTGAATCAAAAGGTCGAATTTCTGCATGTCCCACGCGGCGGTGGGACAGCGCTCGGCGCAGAGGCCGCAGTGGACGCAAACGTCTTCGTCCTTGAACATCAGACGAGATGTCTGCGGCAGCGGGTCGGAGGCGTAAAGGTCCTGCGTGAGGTTGATCGACGGCGCCGAGAGGCGTTTGCGAACATCCTCCTCTTCGCCGTCGCGCGTGATGGTCAGACACTGCACGGGGCAGATGTCGATGCAGGCATCGCACTCGATACAGCGTTTCGCGGTGAACACGGTCTGCACGTCGCAATTCAAACAGCGCTGCACTTCGCGCGCCGTCTGTTCGGCGGTGAAGCCGATTTCGACTTCGGTCTTCAGGTCCTTGAACCGTTCGACGAGATCGACGTGTTTCATCTTCTCGCGCTTGGACGAACTGTAGTCGTTCGAATACGCCCACTCGCTGATGCCCATTTTGGTGGTCAGCAAATTCATGCCGTCTTCGGGCCGTTCGGTGACCGGAACGCCCTGGCAGTGGTTGTGAATCGAGATGGCCGCGCCATGTCCGTGCGCAACGGCCCAGATGATGTTCTTCGGACCCCAGGCCGCATCGCCGCCGAAGAAGATGCCCGGCCGCGAGCATTCGTAGGTCTTTTCGTCGACCTTCGGCATATCCCACTTGTCGAACTCGATGCCGAGATCGCGCTCGATCCAAGGGAACGCGTTGTCCTGACCGATGGCGAGGATCACGTCGTCGCACGGAAGGATCACCGTATCGATCAGGGTGGACTTCTTCGCCGCGGCGTCCCATTCGAGTCGCTCGAACTCCATACCGACGAGTTTGCCGTTCTCCAACACGAAGCGTTTCGGCGCGTGGTTGATGATGATCTCGACTTGCTCTTCTTCAGCGTCTTCCAACTCCCACGGCGACGCTTTGAAGAACTGGCGCGGACGGCGCGCCATCACCTTGATGTCCTTGCCGCCCAAGCGGCGGGACGAGCGGCAGCAATCCATCGCGGTGTTGCCGACGCCGATGATCAGTACCTTCTCACCGATCTTGTCGATGTGGCCGAAGGCGATCGATTCCAGCCAGTCGATACCGATGTGAATATTGGCCGCTGCTTCCTGACGACCGGGAATATCGAGATCCTTGCCGCGTGGCGCGCCGGTGCCGACGAAGACTGCGTCGAAGCCCTGATCGAGCAGGCCCTTCATGCTCTCGACGGGCGAGTTGTAGCGGATATCGACGCCCATCTCGAGGATGTAACCCATTTCTTCGTCGAGCGTTTGCTCCGGCAGGCGGAACGACGGAATGTTGGTCCGCATCAAGCCGCCGGGCTTGTCGTACTTCTCGAAGACCGTGACCGAGTAGCCGAGCGGCATCAAGTCGTTGGCGACCGTCAGCGACGCGGGACCTGCGCCGATACACGCAACGCGTTTGCCGTTCTTCGTTGCGGGCGCTTTCGGCAAGCGGTCCGTGATGTCTTGGCGGTGATCGGCGGCGACGCGCTTCAGCCGGCAGATTGCGACGGGCTTCTCTTCGACGCGTCCGCGCCGGCAGGCCGGTTCGCACGGGCGATCGCAAACGCGGCCCAAGATGCCTGGGAACACGTTCGAATCGCGGTTGACCATGTAGGCGTCGGAGAAGCGGCCTTGCGCGATCAACCGGATGTATTCCGGAACGTTCGTGTGCGCGGGACAGGCCCACTGGCAATCGACGACTTTATGAAAGTAGTTCGGATCTTTTATTTTGGTTGGTTTCACGGGACTCCCGAAGCCGCGTGCAAACCCGCCAGCGGCAACATGGGCAAGAAGGGTATTGTCGTTATTCTACTAAACGGGAAGTGGGTAGTGTCGAAGGCGGCCGGGACCGCTTGCCCCATCATTCTCCTAACGCCTTGAAGTTGGTGTCGAAGATGACTTCGAGGTAGCTTTCGTCGACGAATTGGGAACGGCCGGCGCGGAACTGGCAGAAGTACTCGCGCATGTATTTCGCTTCGCCCATTTCGATTCGCTCGCCGGCGAGGAATTCGGCCGAGATGCGCGGGCATTCGGCGGCGGTGACTTTGACGAGTTTCCAGCCCTTGGCCCTCGAGACCCAGGCTTTGTGGAAGAAACCTTTCTGTTCCCCGGCGGTGCTGAGCAACCAGACGGCGCCGTTGGAGGTGGCGAGCGCGGGGCGAAGGGCGTCGTAGAGATCGTCGCTGACGAAGGCGGCTTCGTCGACGATGATCAGCGACGGTGCGGAGTAGCAGCGGACCTTGTCGTGGTTCTGCGGCAGCGGGATGATGCGGGCGCGGTTGGGCAAGCGGAAGCCTTCGCCTTCGGGCTTGGGCATTTCGCCGAGAACCGTGTGCGCGAATTCGTTGAACTTGAGGACGAGTTCTTTCGCTTGACGCTTGCAGGCGCTGGCGACGAGGATGAAGGCTTTGGGCGTGGTCAGGGCGTGGTGGAGCGCTTTGGCGGCGACGATGGTGGATTTGCCCCATTGGCGCGTGCAGAGGAGCAAAAGGCGATTCTCCGTTGCGTTGAGGACGTCGGCTTGCGAGGGGTCGGGGGTGAAGCCGAGGTTGTTCGACACCCATGTGGCGGCGTCGGAGTCTGGACACACTTCGGGTGTCATGTCCGGAACGGCTACTCCGGCTCGCCAAATTTTGGGGTTGTTTATGCGTCCAAACCTCATCTTCTCCGCGGCACACTGCCCTTCTGGGGCGTGATTTCGGCGGATTGAACAGGCTTGCGAACGGCCGAGGGCGGCGGGACCGGCTTGGCGGCGGGTTCCGGCTCCATCGCT
>Ga0194128_10008056_pt1 | contig 13498 bp, 20 predicted proteins | sample TA2KigCa65mmetaG_FD_148650 | JGI IMG/M metagenome (GOLD analysis project Ga0194128, IMG submission 148650) | Freshwater microbial communities from Lake Tanganyika, Tanzania - TA2015037 Kigoma Deep Cast 65m | ecosystem: Environmental > Aquatic > Freshwater > Lake | place: Tanzania: Lake...
GGACAGGTTGTGCCTAATTCGAATCTGATAAATCGTTACATCGATTTGAATAACGATAAAAGAGTTAAATCAGAGAACTGACCAATTAGAATCAAATGCTACAAGCAATAACCGGCTTTATTGCAGGCCAAGAATGGATCTTTATTGCAATTGCCGCAGGCATCATTCTGTTTGGTGCAAAAAAGATTCCAGAGCTTGCAAGAACACTCGGTAAATCCAGAATGGAATACGAAAAAGGCAAGTTTGAGGCAGAAAAAGAGCTCAAAGATCTCAAAGACAAAAAAGACTAGATTTCCGCTGTTTTACAAAACTCGTCCATTACTTTGTTAAATTCAGGTACAATCTTGGATTTGCCAAAAATGCTTGCCAGCTTCATCGTGCCATTTAGCTTGATATCGGCATTAATTGTCAGTTTGGTTCCTTTGTCTGTTTTTTCATAGATTTCTGAAATGTGAGTACCCTTGATGTCACCGCCCAAAACAAAGACATCGTGTGATTCTGGATATTTGCTGACATGTTTTGTCATCATGACTAACTCCTTGTCACCCAGCCTCATGTGCTCTTCCACTATAGCGATGTTTTCTCGAACTGATCTGACCCTAATCGATGGAAAATATTTTGGTAGGATGTTTTGGAAATTCTCATAATTTGCAATAATATCAAAGACGCGTTGTCGCTCTGCCGTGATGTCTTTAATGATTGTAATTTTCGGCAGTTTAGGTTCCCCATCTTTTGTATAGATCGTGATCAATGTTGAACTGATCTAAGCATTTGCCAACAGTATGATCAATGATTTGCTCAATCGATTTGGGTTTTGTGTAAAATCCAGGAACTGGCGGCAAAATGATAACGCCCAGTCTTGCCAATTTCAACATGTTTTCCAGGTTTATTGCGGTGAGTGGGGCTTCACGAGTAACCAAGACAAGCTTACGCGATTCCTTTAGTGTGACGCCGGAAGCTCTCGCCACTAAGGTTTCATCGTAACCATTCGCAATGCTGGACAGAGTCTTCATGGAGCATGGAATCACGATCATTCCATCATGTTTGTATGTGCCAGATGATATTCCAGATGCCAAATTAGAGTCATCAGAATATTCTGTGGCTAATGATTTTACCTGATCTAGTTTGTAATCAGTCTCCATTGCAAGGCATTTTTTTGCCCAGTCTGTGATCACTAGGTGAGTTTGGATGCCACATTTTTGTAGCACTTCTAAAATTCTGACGCCGTAAATTACACCTGTGCTGCCAGTCATTCCAATTACTAGCTTCATGGTGTGGGCTAGGAATTTTGATTATTTTAAGCTGTAATTACGCATACCCCGCTTAACACTAGGGCTATTGAGGTAACCCATACAAACAACCCAAATTATTTTTGGGGGAGGGGTGTGACCCGTAAAATTTCGTGCCCAAGTTTTACTGTTTTTTGTATGTTTTTCGCTTTATGTTGCTGATTTGTCTTTTACCATTCATAACAGATTCGTTTGTATTGATATTATGAAGAGGTGGTAGTTTTACAATATCCGACCGTACAACGAAATAAAGATGTTATATTACCAACATTTGTGAAAACATTGTTGGCAATAAAAAACGAAATATCAAAAATAATCCAAAATTATACTGACTTTAGAATAGGCGTTTTGGGCAGTCATTCCGCACTTGAAATTATGGACGGTGCAAAGGATGAAGGAATATCTACTGTCGTAATATGCCAGAAGGGCAGGGACATCCCATATAGGCGATTCAAGAGAATTGCAGATGAAATCATTGTTGTGGACAAATTCTCTGATATGGCATCACCCAAAATGCAAAAAATGTTTCTGGATACCAATACCATAATTGTTCCACACAGAGCGCTTACTGCTTATCTAGGATATGATACCATAGAGAAAAAATTCAAGGTCCCGATGTTTGGCAACAGAACACTGTTTCAGGCAGAGGAGAGAAGTTTTGTCAAAAACCAGTACTATCTTTTAGAAAAATCAAAGATAAGACTGCCCAAAATTTTCCGTGATCCCAAAAAAATCGACCGTCCAGTCATTGTCAAAGTACAAGAAAAGAAAAGAAAGCTAGAGCGGGCATTTTTCACTGCATCTAACTACAAGGATTTCCTGGCAAAATCTCAAGATAGAATCAAAAAAGGAATAATCGATGCCAAGGATCTCAAAAAAGCAAGCATTGAAGAACTAGTCCTTGGGACCTACATGAATTTCAACTATTTCCACACGCCAATCTCCGAACAGGTTGATTTTATCGGAATAGAGCGAAGACTTCAAACCAACATACATGACTATAATGCGCTTCCGGCAAAGCAGCAATTAGACATCAATATCGATACGCAAAACATCGAGGTGGGCCACACACCTGCCAGCATTCGAGAGTCATTATTAGAAAAAGTCATAGAAATGGGTGACAAGTTTGTTGCAGGCGTAAAAAAGGTCTACCCACCCGGCATAATAGGTCCGTTCTCCCTGCAGTCAGTAATTACCAAGGATTTAGAGATGGTAGTTTATGACGTGTCCCTGCGTGTGCCAGGCAACCCAATTGTGGCTACCACGTCACCATACACAAAATACCAGTACGGCGAGACCTTCGGGGTAGGACGAAGAATTGCAATGGAGATAAAGCGGGCCCACCAAGAAGGAAGGCTTGCACAAGTCCTAACTTAGATTTTCCATTTTGTCCTTGAGTAGTGTCTTTCTGACCAGTATTGGAATGTTGTAAAAGGCGGCCAGAGCTACTGCGTCTGATGCTCTGTAATTTCTCAGAACAGTGTCTTTTTTGCCGGTAAAGTATAGGTTTGCGCGCAACACGCTACCGCTCTCATAGACTTTAACTTTGACTAACAACATTTCATTTTCCTCGCATATTTCTTCAAACATGTTGTATATGGTTGGCAATGTGTCGCGTCGCCCTTCCAAAAAAGACTTGATGTGTCTAGCTACTTCGCCGGAAAATGCCCTCATGTGAAATTCTTTTTTGTCATGGGACTGTAGTATTATGATGCCCTCCATTGCATATGGATCGATAAAGCCAACATGTGTAATTTTTGCAGTGGAATAATCTGGCTCTTGTTTTTGGGAAATATCCAACTGGTATCACTATGGATTGGTTTCTATTAAAGAATGACATGATCGTATGGATAACTTATCAGTCCTACGCGGCTTTTAAATGTAAAATCCACTAAATTGAATCATGCAAATAGACATACCTCTACCATGTCCGGCATGTGGCGGAAAAATGTATTCAATTGGCTATGACGCACCACTTAGGATCCTAAAACCCAGAACTTGGCAAGTCTGCAAAAGCTGCAAGTTCTCGCGCAGTGTAGAAGACTTCAAAAAATCGCTCTGCTGCGCATAGTGGTGGTTTTAGTCTTTTTCTTTTTTTTTAGATTAAGAATTGGTCAAAGATCAGCGTAAAACCTGCTGCGCTTGCCTATTTTTGTGAACTTGGCTTCATTTTCCTGAAAATTTACACCTAACATGATTCGATATACTCCAATTCTCTTTCAGAATCCTAGTCTCTTTTTCTATCTCTCTGGTTTCTTTTTTGATATTATTCCGTGTTTTTCAAAAATCAGTAAATACATGGATTTTCACAGCAAATAGTCCTTTTCTTTTAGTTTGCTTATCTCAGTTTTGTGACTGCCGAACATGAATTTATCCAGTAACGCATAAACGGTTTAGTTGCCATTCAGATAAAATTTAATGCGGGTGGACAAAAACAGACTCAAATGGCTAAAGACGGCAGGGCACTTATCACACTTGGCTTTGTGGCAATTGCAATTTTGTTTTTGATTTACGCAAGGCTTGGTAATTCCGAGATAACGCCATCTGCCATATCGTCAATAGAAAGACTTGGGGCTGCATTTTATGTAATGATATTACTGGCGCTTGGAGCAATATCGTATGGATTTTACCAGTACCACAAGTTCAAAGTGGAAAAAAACCAGGACGATTCCTTTTCAATTATAGCTCAGGTACTACGGAATTCCAAGTCGCGTAAAATTTTGGCCGCAACATCAATAGGATATGGTGTGTTTTTTGCCCTAACGTCTGGAATCTTGGTGTACCAGCCAGATGTCGTCTTTTCATTTCATTATAACGTGCAGATCCCTTCTGCACAGATTGTCCCGTGTTGCGGTGAAATCGGCTATGTGCCAAGGATTTTGGTGTATGTGACAGACCATGTCGGAATGCAAATCATCCCAATTAATCTTATTTTGCAGATTGCAGTGTCTTATTTGGTAGGCCTAAATGCGGCAATTGCGGTAAACGCGTTTTCAATTCTACGCAAGGGCGCAGGGATGGGAAGTGTGGCTGCAGCTACTGGCTTGTTTGTTGCATGCCCCACATGTGCAGGAACGTTCATCTCGTTGTTCGTATCGGCATCCAGCGCACTTGCATTCACCGTAGCCATAACACAGCTTCAGACAATATTCATTGCAGTATCTATTCCATTATTGGTTGTGACACCAGTCATAATGGCAAAGAAGATAAGATCCAGTGGTTGGAGCTGCAAAATCAACTAGGCTTTACTTCTGGAATTTTCCAGTTGCCAATGTCATATCCATCACGTCGCAAATACTTGAGCGTTAGCTTGTAGATGAGCTCATCATGGTCTACCTTTTCTAGTATTTCGGACCAGAGAACTTTTCCGTTTGCAGCAATCATTTTCTTAAAGTCTGGGTTTAGCGCCTCAGCTATTTGCTTGCACTGATCAAATGTTTTTCCGTTTCTGTATGAACGGACTCGTCTGTCGCAGCTGTTCATGATATTGATACAAGATGGTAAAATAATTACTTGTCTTGTCTCTGGCTTTTTCACGCGCCACCTTTCTCTCATCGTATGCTGTAGTACCAAACTCGGTGCCCTTTTCAATTCCCTTTTTGTCAAGTACGCTGGCCCCTTCCACTATTTTTTTCAGCCTAGTCCTTGGGTTATTTTAATAACAAGAAGGACATGGTTTTGGCGTTAAGCCTTAAAAAATTACTAGAATTGTTTTAGCTTTTCCACTATGATTTTGAAGATTTCGTTATTGTCAATTAGTATGCATGGTAGGTTGTTTTCTGCGCAGGCCTGTCCGCTTTCCGTGTCCCTGGTAATCAGAATCATGCGGTTTTCCTTGGCATAATTTATCACGGAATAGTCGGTGCGGAGATTTTTTCCTTCGGTTATCAGTTTTTTGACAGAATATGCGTCATAGCCTAGGCTTCGAAGCTTTTCATCCCAGCCGTCGTCCATTTCGTCCACCAGAATCTTCAATGCAATCAAATCCCAAAATTGCACATTATAATATTAGTCAAGCCGGTAGCCGATTATCAAGGGCATAACCAATGACAGTCTAACTATGGCGCCCATGATGAGATGTCATGATACGATTCTGGTATAATATTACACCATTAGATAGTAAGATTTGGTGTTTGCAAAATAAACAATTAGAGATGTGCAGTTATTTTTTTGACCTTGCTAACTAGCGCCATCTTTTTTGCAGCGCCGACATAAGGCTCCAGGGTAAAGTAGACTGTTTTTCTTTTTGGATAGATTACCATCTGTGTCACCTTTTCGCGCTCCACTTGGACGTACCTTACTTGCCCCAGGGACTTGTTGAATTGCTGTCGCATTTTACGCCTCTGTGCAACTTGCTTGCAAAAATGTTCCTCTTCTTTTTGTGATTTCAGCGATGTCTTGCCCTTTTTCATTATTGATTCCAAAATGTTTCCCTTTAGGTCTATAATGGCTGCAAATCTCATAGTAGAGTCCAAACTTATGATGTCCTCAACTATTTCCATTAGTGTCGCTTGTTTGTAGACTTTCAATGCTCTGTATCTAATGTTTGGCCAAATATAACTGCATTAACAGATTCAAAAACAGATTCCACATACAATTCCTGCTGCCATAAAAATATCTCAAATTCGTGCGCAAATTCACTATTCATATTAAACAAAAAAGGTGCGTAGTGAGACAAACAATACCTCTAGCATGGTTGCTGAAAATGACAATGCGTGTTAGTTAGGATTTTGCTAATTTTTTGATCTTGGCAGATTCTTTACTAATTGATTTTGATATTGCCTTTTTTTTCTTACCCAGCTGTTTTATTTTTGTTACCTCTTTTTTCTTTTGGCGCTGTAGATGGGTTTTCTTTGCTTTGATCTGCCTTTCGATTGCTGTCTTTTCCTTTTTGATTGACTGGAGTTGTGTCATTGCACTCTTTACTTGGGTTTCCAGCGCATTGCGGTCATGGTTAATTTTGTCTAGCAATTCCTGATCAGACTTTATTTGAGAGACAGACGGGGCTGTGGAGATCATTTTGTTTTTTTGCTTCAAAATTTGCTTTGCAAGAATGGATTGTTTTTGTTTAGAGTCAGATAGGAATTTTTCATAATTAGAAATTGTTTTTAGTAGTTTTGCCTGGGTTGCAAGTTTTGCCTTTTCTTGTTTTACCTGATCGACAAGCTGACGTTCCTGAGATTTTGCTTCCTGGATGTTTTTTTGGTTTTCTGCCCGTATCGATTCTAGTTGTTGCTTTTCTTCCTGGATTTTTTTAGCAACCTGTGCTTGTTCTGCTAGGTGACCGCGCTCAGCTTGCGCCTGGGACGCTATTTCTGCCTGCTCTTTTTGCAGTTTTGATACTATAGTATCACGCTCTGCTCTTACCTGCTCTAGTTCTGACTCCTGCAGTTTTATCTGCTCTACTAGCTTGTTTTGCTCTAAGAGATTGTCCCGCTCCTGAGTTATCTTCTTTTGAAGCTGCTCTTTTTCTATTTTGACCTGGTTTTCAAATTCCTGCCTATCTAGGATAATCTGGGTGAGCTTTGATTGCTGTATTCTTAATTTTTCTGCCTCTGTCTTTTCGTGTCCAAGTCTTTGTTGTTCTGTTTCAAGCTGTTTTTGAATCTGATCAAGGCTTTGCCCATCTCCTTCCCATCCTTTTGGTAGGGTTACATCTTGTGGGTACTCTGACTGGAGATGAGTGATTTTTTGGGTTATAACAGATTCCAGATTTGCTATCTTTTGGTTTGCCCACGAAACCTGGGACTTTAATGATTCAATTGTTTTGTCTGATTCCTTTTTTTCGGTAATGATTTTAGTATAATCTATTTTTTGGCCAATCTTTGATTCCAGATATTGTTGGTCGGATTTGTAGAGAGTTTTTCCCTGTTTTAGAAATTCCATTATGAATTGCAAGCGACCTGTGTCCCCCGCTCCAGCTGAGATGAGCTTTTGGATTTTGATTATGACGCTTTCTTCTACTTTGAGCCGTTCTTGCAGGCCTATTTCCTGTGAGAATTTTTTATCAAGATATTTTTGATCAGAATTGTATAGCTGCTTGCCGTTATTTAGAATTGATATAATGTGCTGTAGTCTACCTGGATCTCCTTTGCCAGAAACCATTAGCTTATCTACAAATGCCCTAGTTTCCTGGCGAGTCAGGTTTGCCATACCGAATCCCTTTCTTCTATGTATGACTAGTATTTTAAGACCTCAGAGATTTACTAAATTTAACAACTCACGCTACGCCAAGTCTAGCCTTGTACAGTGTCTTCCAAGCCTTGACGTTTTTTGATGATTTGATTATGACTATACCGTCAAAGGAAAACGATTTTTTTATTTTCAGGGAATTTTTGATGTTGAGCTTGGTCGAAGAGTCCAACTTTTTGTAAATCAGGCTTATGTGCGGCTCAAAATCGTATTTTGTGCCAAGCGCTTCATACAAGGTATTGTAAATTTTGCTCAGGTTTTTACCCTTTTTTATTTTGACAAATATTGTCTTCCAGAGATAATCTGATTGCCCAATCCCGGTTTTGTATACTCGGACTTTACAAGAATTTATCCGTTGTACTACTTCCTTTGCTTTTTTTAGAGATTTTATACCGCTATACACCGTAATGTGAGAGGAAAATTTCGGTGCATCGTGTTTTTTTGCCAAATTATGGATGATTTTGTTTAGGTATTTTTTGTCCTGATGTGACGGGACAAGCCAAATGGAATAGGTCATGACATTTTTTGCAATACAATGTTTCTATACGGCGCATATTCCACTGCCGAGTAATCCTTTGAGAATTCTTCTGCAAATATGGTATCTTCTTTTGCGATCAATAGGTGAGCGCTCATTGGCGGAACGACAATTACTTCAGGACTAGTTATTGTCTTGATTTTTTCCTGGTTTGAATTGATGTCTTTTTCATAGTATTCTATTACGCCCGATATCAGGTGGTGTTTTGTCTCAAACGTATGATAGTGTCCGCCTCTGGCAAATCCTTTTTTGATTTGCACCAAATTGAGGTTTTTTTGTCCGTATTTTAGAAAAATTATGGTCCCTCGAACATCGGATGCCTGTTTTTCATATTCTAGGTCCATAATACTTCACTATGCTGCAGAGCCTACGTTTATCTTCAATGACAAAGTTGGCGATAACGCAGACGGATTCTCGATGCTCTCCCAGACGAATATAGTTGCCTCGTATTGTCCTGTCTGACTTGGCACCCATGACAGAGATGGTGAGAATGATTGTGCGGCAGACAATTCCCCGGTAATCCAGGCAAGTGACACTGTCACGCCGTTTTCGTCCTGGACTTGGACAATATACGCAAATTGCTGCTCAAAGTCCTGATTGTTTTTTAGATCAGCTACAATTTGGACTTGTTTTCCAACTTCTATGGTTTTGGTTTGAGGGGCTGCACCAAGATTTACCTGTGCAAACGCAATTCCAAAAATACCAAACAATGCAAGGCAAATCAGAGCAACTCTGTACAATGTTAGGGATTCTTCTATTCTGATTGATAAACTAATCTTCTTCGGACTTGCCCATTCTGTCTACTCCAGAATCAGTAGAACTGTAATTGGTCTTCCTTTTTTTGAACTTGGTTACGCAGTTCTTGCACTCTATGTTTTGTAGTTCTATGCAAGAATATGACAAAATTAACCATAAAATACCAAAATTGGAAACGCTGCTAGCATGGTGCTTGTCTGTTTAATTTGATATAATTTTCAAAAATGACATAATTCACTAATATTCATCAGCGGAATTTTGAGTAGATGGGCTGGCAATGGCTTTGCCAGAGTCCGGCATTAATCCCAATCTACTAGTATAGCAATGACGAATTTTGTATTAAAAGCAGGCGTAGGAATCATCTAGAGATTCCGCATTTTACGTAATATTTCTGGTGGTATTCCTCTGCTCGGTAAAATTCCGGCGCTGGCTGAATGTGCGTGACTATTTTTTTGCCAAACTTGCCTGATGCATCGAGTCTTTCTTTGGATTCTTGGGCAGCTCTTTGCTGATCTGAATCATGGTAAAAAATCACGGAGCGGTACTGAGTTCCAATGTCTGGACCCTGTCGGTTTAGCTGTGTTGGGTCGTGTACGTTCCAAAATACATCCAGTAATTTTTCAAAAGAGACCTCACTTGGATCATATTCTACTTGGACTAGTTCTGCATGTCCTGTTTCATCAGTGCAAACGTCTTGGTATGTCGGATTTTTTGTGTGCCCTCCGCCGTACCCTACCGCGGTTGACTTGACTCCGGGCGTGGTCCTAAAGATATCTTCGACGCACCAAAAGCAGCCTGCACCAAATGTTGCCTTCATTATCCTGGTTATGTCATACCGCAATTAAAATGATGTTCCAATTACTTTTCGTACAGCCAGATCTGTATTTTAGTCAGGGGCAGGGTCAGATTGTCTGGGATTGTAATTAGCAGTCCTGAATTTTTGCCGACATTGTTGCACGTGCCGGAAAACCTCTGATAGTTTTTGCCAAAACATGCGCCGTCTGTATAATGGGTGAATTTGCCGTTTTTTGCATCATAGTTTGCTTGTTGCTGGATTGAATCAACAAAATAGACATCAAAGCCGACCGTACTGTCGTTTATCTTTACTGTATAGTCAAATGAGGCGCCGTCCTGTGAAGTACAAATTGGGATGAATTGTGAATAGCCGTACTTTAGCTGTTCTTGCTGTCGTGCATAGTCCTGCTTGCTTGGCTCAGGCGTGTACATTGTTATGTTTGGGTCCGGGCTTTGCTGCAGACCTGTAGCATACTCGATATAGTGTCGTACGGTGTCTGCGCCAAACCTTGCATAGTGCGGCTCCCAGGAATCACGGCAGTTTGTGTTGCTGTTTTTGACTAAAATGTAAGGCTTGTCATGGACGTACCTAATTTCATCGACATTGTTCTGCTTTGATAACTCTAGTCGCTCTTGGGAGCTAAGCGGTGCTGCGTCTTTTTTATTCCATACATTTGTAATATCATAGACAACATTTCCCGGATAGCTGGACCAGCCTTGCTCAAAGTGCACATACACTGACTGTTTGTTAATTGACTGCTGCTGCATTACAAATGCGGCAATTATGTAATATGATACTACCAATATGGCAATTGCAATTCCCAAATATGCCAGCTTGTTCATGATTTAGGGATTTATTGTGGTGTTTTTAATCTGTGAGCTCAATTCCGGTCTCGTGATAATATCTCTGCTTTAGTCGTAGCATTTTTTCTGCTATTTTAGCGTCTGAATTTTTTGCACGCTTGGAGGACAGTAATTTGTATTCTGAAACGATTTTTTGAAGCTCTGATTTTTTCATGGATGGATTTGTCTTGTTATTTGATTTGAAAAAGATATGTTTCTGTGGTTTTAATTTAGACTAGGCCTGTTGCTAATTTAGCAAGATCTGATTCAAACCAGTCAGTATCGTATTTTTTAGAGCCTTTAGAAATTACATTAATTGCAATGTGGGAAAATGTCTTTTTTGATATAGAGCCATGAGTGTGCAGCGTTCCCTTTGGAATGAACACCATGTCTCCTGGATTTAGCCTCGTAGAGGAGACTTTTTTCATTGAAAAATGGGTTTTAGAGCCTTTTAATTTTTTAAAGACATCCATGCTGCCAGAGCCAGATACTGCAATTAGAATTTGGTCGCCATTATGAGAGTGCAGCTTGGTCCTAGAGTTATTTTTAAAATAAACATGGTAAATGTCATGTCCTTTGGATTGTATTGTGCTGGATAGATCCGTCATTTGCACTGGACCTGTGAACCAGTCCGGGTTTATCTTGCGTTTGTTGCCATGCGAGAAAATGTTTGCTTTCATGTGAAATTGCTTTTTAGAGAGTCAATATTATTCTTGCATTTTGCGATATTGCTCTAGTGATTCTTTTTGGTGCAAAATAATGCATGACTGGCAAAACGAATCCCATTCGCTGATCTTTGATTTGGCAAAATAATCAAGGCACCATGAATACGGCGGCTCTTGTCTGTACTGGAATTGCTGTATGGTGTAGATTTCCTTTATTTGAAAAAAGCCATGGCATCTGGAACATTCTGCCTTGTTTTTCAATAATATCGCTTGATTTCCTTTAGTGCAAATAGGATTTTTGGCGCATCCTGGCTTGCCATTTGCATATCTGTGATTAATTCAGAATAAAATGGATCAGTGTCCTTTTTTGAAATGTCTGTATGATAGCAAACCAGTGCCTTTTCAATTAAAGGAATTTCAGATTCAATTGTCGATAATTTTTCAGGAAATGCGAGGGATTCTGTAATTTTAGATATTGTGTTATTGGCTGCCTGATAGGATTTTTGAGCCTCTGATTCTATTATAGTTGCAAACATTGGCGCGTCCTTGATTTCAGGGGATTTGCGGATGTTTCGCAGTCTTTTTTTATAGTGTGTTAATGATTTTAGAATTATTTCATATCCTCCTTCTTCTTTGAGGTAAATTCCTCCTATCCATACGGGCATTTCAGTTTTGAATTTCTCTGACATTAATGAACTCCTTCTAGTACGCTAGATATTACATCTAATACATGATTGTATTCAGGTGTTGCAGAATCGCCCCTAATTACCAGAGTTCCGTTTTTGTGATAGGATCCTTTGATGTCCTTGATTTTATTGTGAATTTTAAAGGATTGTAAAATTGCCGGCTCTTGCTCTGAGAAAAATACCACGTTAAAGTCTGATTTTAGCCTGTTTGTAATTATGACAAAGTCGTCCTGGTTTATTTTGCGGACGTATTCTACCAGAGTCCGCCGCCACCCTCTTCTGCCTTCTTTGATGTGTTAACATGAGCGTGTGCTTTGCTTATGTGTCGCTTTAGTCGCTCTGGGTCGTGCAGTTCAAGTCCGCATTTGGGGCATTTTGTTTGGCTTGTGTCATTTTTTTTGAATAATCCCATTTGAAAATATAATTACAAAATATGTTATAAATTGTTGCCAGTACAATTGGCAAACTATGCAGAACTAGGCAGTTTTTTGAATTATTGCCGAGCTAGTATAAAAAAACGATTATTCAAATAGAAAAAATTTGCAATAATAGTTCTCTTAATCTTGGCTTGCTATGTATAATGCATGACTACAAACGAACCGACAAAACTTGGCGGGCCATACACAAAATCTGAACAAGAAATACGACGAGATAGTGTCTATGAAATGTACTTTGAAAAGGCAATGCCTGCGATCAAAATAGCAGACAAGCTAGGAGTCAATAGAAACACCATAAATTCAGATATCAAATACTGGATGACTGAAATCGGTGCAGGATTTGGCAAAAAAAACAAGGAAAACGCCATTTTATTGCAAATACAATACATGCTTGCTCAGTATAGCCGTCTAGTAAAAGAGCTAGATGGTCTTGATTTTGAGCCCAAATACAAGGCAGAAAAACTAATCTTTGAAATTACCTACAAGCTTGCTTGTTTTATTTCAAAGTTATCAGTCGGGGAATCGAATAATTCAGAGATAACTCCAGAGATGATCTCGGGTATAATCAAGCAATTGTGTCATTCTGAGCTAATAGAGTTCCACGATGATGCCAGACTCTCTGATATCAAAAAAGCCCTAATGAGAATAACAGTGGATAGTACCATTAGTGGTAATGATTTTCTGAGTGCCATAATGAATAGTGGACTAGATTTGTACAAGCATCATGATAGAATGAACTTAATTCCAGTACAGGATTCATATGATTTGCTCGAATTTGCTCTGGCTAGAAAAGTCATTTCTAATAATGAGAAAGCTGAGATCCTCAAAAAAGACCGAAAAACTATGAATAACTAGTTTTTTCCTTTTTTATTTTTTAAAAACTTGATTTACTTGTTAAAAATGACTGGATGTATTTTAGAGGTATTTTTATTTCAGGATGGATTTTGGCTAGGAAAATTATTCTTATTTGATGAAAGATTCTACTAGTAGATTCTTTTTTGATATTAATCTGAAAGACTAATCCAATAAAACAAGGATTGAAACTTCTAAATCAGAAGATAGAACAGTACTATCTTTTTGTCTGAAAGACTAGTCCAATAAAACAAGGATTGAAACTATAGTGCATACGAAAAAACTCTAAAAAACTAACTCCGCCCTGAGGTTCGTCACGGATTCTAAATCCTAATTTCTTAAAAAGTAAAAAATTATAATATTTTACTCTATTAGGTAAATTGATTATTTTTTTCATAATTTTTCATGTAATTCTTAATTCAATTTAAGATCAAATTTAAATTCAGGA
>Ga0194128_10008058_pt1 | contig 13496 bp, 12 predicted proteins | sample TA2KigCa65mmetaG_FD_148650 | JGI IMG/M metagenome (GOLD analysis project Ga0194128, IMG submission 148650) | Freshwater microbial communities from Lake Tanganyika, Tanzania - TA2015037 Kigoma Deep Cast 65m | ecosystem: Environmental > Aquatic > Freshwater > Lake | place: Tanzania: Lake...
GGATGCTGGAGCATCATCGCCACGAAGGAGCCACCGTGATGATGGCCCCGGCCACCGGATTCTACGCGACACCCGGTCTGGGCAAGGACGAAGTTCGTTTGGCCTATGTCTTGGAGAAGGCCAATCTAGCTTTGGCTATGGATTGCCTGGCTACAGGCTTGGCCGTTTACCAAGAGGCTTGAACCACGAGCTACCTTAGCGGTTTCTGAATTCTTCCTGAAGCAAGGCGATATCCCTTTGCAAAATTTCGCAGTCCGCCCATTGGGTCCCGTCGTATAATCCGCGAATTCTCCCCTTGGGATCGATGAGCAAAAACTGCCCGGAATGCAGAAAGCCACCGGGAGCAACGCGATCCGCGCCTGCACTTAACAAATAATATTGCTCGGCCAAGCGGTGAATTTCTTCTTCTTTGCCCCGTAACAAAAGCCATTGCCTCGAGGAGGGCTTTACCCCGTGACGCTCCGCGTATTCGGCAAGGACTTCTCGAGTATCTCTATGGGGGTCAATGGTGTATGAAACAAATCGCAGTCCGATGGGCGGGGGGCCATCGGATGGAATCCTGGATGCGGACTTCTGTGCCTGGGAATACAGTTTAGCCAGGTTTCGGCTCATATCGATGCAAATCCCTGGGCAGGAGGCAAAGAAAAAGTCCACCACGCGAATTTGCCCTTTCAAAGAATCGTGATGGAAGGCAACCCCGTATTGGTCCTCCAAGGCAATCTCCGGTAATTCACGAAAAACAGTATCCGAACGGCCATCCTCGCTCTCCATAATTTCCATCGGTCCCAAGATGGGCAAGTCGCTAGATGTATTGTTATGGTCTTTTGGCTTGTCTGTGTTACAGCCCGCGAGGAGAGCGAAGGTCAGCCCTGTAATAAGGCAGAATAAAGAAGGCTTGGGCATGATGTTGAATGGCAAAATTGGATGAGAAAGTATCAATACTTTTTGACTGGTAAGGGGGGTGTTAATCCAAAATATAGGTTTTGCCTTTGATGGGTAGGGTGACTTGGTAACCCTTATCCTCCAGGGCAACTGCAAGGGCTTCCATGCGGTCCGGTTCCCCATGCACCAAGAAGACTCGGCGAAGGCGTGATGCCGGTGTTTGACTGACGAAGCGCATCAGTCCGTTGTGATCCGCATGGCCGCTGAAAACATCGGTGTAACATAATTTCGCTCGAACTTCCACCGTTCGCCCGTCCACCGTCAAGTATTTTTCTCCATCGGCCAGTTTGCGACCCAGACTGCCTTCGGCCATATAACCGATGAACAAGATGGAGGCCCTGGAATTTTGCAATTGTTCTTTGAGATGGGTGTGGATTCGACCACCTTCGAGCATGCCCGATGCCGAAATCAGGATGGAAGGTCTGTAATCCGCAGCGATTTTGCGGCTCTGCCCTATGTTCTGTACAAAGCGTAAGCGCTCAAAGGAAAACACATCGCCGTACATGCTGATCATGTTCAAAGCGTCTCTCCCTAACCAATCCTCCATTTGTCTATAAATTTCCGTGGACAAAATGGCCATGGGGGAATCCACATAAACGGGAACATTTTGGGGTAATTTACCGTCCTCGTAGAGCTGTTGCAGCACCAACAGAAAGGCCTGGGTCCTGCCCACGCTGAATGCGGGTACAATCAGCCGGCCACCTTCTACCTCAAGGGCTTGCCGTATGAATTCTTCCACGACCACAGTGGGTTTCCTGCTTTCTTGGTGGTTGACCCCTCCGTAGGTGCTCTCGCAGACCAAATAATCCACTTCGGGCATGGGTTTGGGATCCGGCAAACCGGGATAATTGAACCGCCCTAAGTCCCCGCTGAAGCCAACGTGCAGTGTTTGATCTCCCTCTTTAATTTCAAGAACGACCGAAACGGCACCCAAGAGATGAGAACAGGGGTACAAGATGAGGGCTAGGTTTTGGCGAATGCGATAGGTCTTCCCGGGTCGAAGGGGATGAAATAGACGAAGGCAATGTTCGGCATCTTGCTCCAACTGATGGGCCAATTTGCGAAAGGCTTGATCCCCTTTCTTACGCCCTTTGGCCCTGCCGTGCAGATCGTTGGCCAAGCGTTTGGCTTGAAGCATGGCACTGTCCCTTAGGAGGACGGCACTGAGCTCCATGGTGGGTTCGGTGCAGAGGATATCCCCCTTGTAGCCTTCTCGAACCAATTCCGGGAGCCTACCGCTGTGATCCATGTGCGCATGGGTCAGTAGCACCAAATTGACGGAGGTAGGGTCAAATCCCAGCTCGGTTTCTTGTCCTTTGGGGCCCATTTCAAGGCCACAATCGACCAGAATTTTGAAGCCGTCGCTGAGTTCCAGCAAGTGCATGCTGCCGGTGACTTGTTGAGCCGCCCCCCAAGAAGTTAGTGCAATGGGCATAGGCCGCAAACTTACCTGAGGGCTTCCATTGTCCATAATTCCGAGCGAGGGTTTGTGGATAAAGACCTTCTGTTGTATTCGGTTTCGTTCCAGCAGAAGGCTAATTTTGTTTCGAGCTTCAATTTATACAAAGCATAGCGATATGGAAATCACAGGCCAAATCATTCAACTCTTGCCGGAAGTGACCGGAACAGGGCGCAGCGGCAACAGCTGGCGTAAACAAGAATTTATACTGGAAACCAGGGGGCAATACCCCCGCAAAGTCTGCATGAGTCTGTGGGGCGATAAAATCGACCAATTCTCCTTGCAAAGTGGTGCCGAAATCACCGCTTCGGTGGAAGTGGAGAGCAGGGAATACAACGGCAGATGGTACACGGATGTCCGTGCTTGGAAGATCGCCGCAGCCCAGGCCGGCGTTGGTCCTGCAGGGTCTCCATCATCCATGGGATCGCCCAATGCATCCTCCTCGGCAGGTTCCTCTTATCCCAGCAGCCCCATGGGTTCCCCCTTGCCTGCTGAGCCGGATTATTCGGTGCAGGGTGGAGACGATATGCCATTCTGATTACTCGCATTTTGTCGGCTAGGAGAGCGGGTAAGGAACAAGGGGCAAAGCCATTGGCCACGGAAGAATTTCGGGCCTTGCTTTTAACCCATCCCACCTTCGTGGTTTTGGATGTCGAAGCAACCGGTGGAAAATTCCCGCCGGAGCGAATGATGGAGTTGGGGATGGTTCGAATGCAGGCGGGTAAGGCATGGACTACCTGGGATTCTCTATTCAACCCTGATCGTGATATCCCTCCCTTTGTGGCGGACCTAACGGGAATTCGACAGAGCATGGTGCAATCCGCGCCGAAATTTTCTCGTTGCGCCAAGGAGATCGATGCCTTTACCAAGGACGCTTGGCTTGTTGGGCATCCGGTGACCTTTGATTATCGGTATCTGCGCTACGAAATGGCTTTGGCAGGCTTCGATTTTACAAGAAAATTGTTATGCACTCAACAATTAGCCCGGCATTTTCTTCCCGAACAGCCCTCGTACTCGCTGGGCAAATTGTGCAGGGCCTTGGGTATCGAAACCCAGGGACGGCACAGGGCCTTGGGCGATGCCCAACTTACTGCCCATCTCTTTGAACGAATTCTGGATGCGGCGATGCATCATGACCTACCTTTGGGAAAGGGTCGAACCCATGAAGGTGAAGACCCCCTTAAGTCCCAATTTTCACCCAAAATTCACTAAGATGAGGAAACCTATCGTACTTCTTTCCTGCGTTTTGCTCGTTGGACTTGGGTCGGCCTGCGAAAGCAATACGTCAACCCCTCAACGAATTCCCAACGAAGCGGCAAGGGGATCGCATGCGATTCCGATAGAACAATTTTTATCCGAGGCGCCTTCAGGGCAGTACCTCTTATCGGATTCGCGCAACGATGAGCCTATTCTGCATCTGGTTTTTGCAATGGATTCCGGTAAAGTGTTGTCGGCCAAGGTATCCGGATTCCCTACCGGTTCTCCGTACAAGGAAGGTAGCCTTTGCAGCTTTTGTCCCTCAGATCATCCGGGTTATGGGAAGGTTTTGCTGGGCTTGCGTCTGCTCGAAGAATTACGCCCAGGCCGCAGGGGATGGATTGGGGGGCAGATGCTGGACCCTACCCTGGGGTACCGGTATCTCGCGGATTTGGAGCAGGGCAACGGTGAGGATTTATCCATTGTGTTACGAATCGGATCGCAACGAAGAGTGCTCTGGTTGCGCAAAGTTCAGGGCCCATAACATCCGGCATGAATCCTTCGATTGCACTGGCAATAAAGGGCTTAACCATCTCTCTTCAGGGCGGACCGGCTTTGGTCCGGGATTTGAACCTGCAGGTGGGGCAAGGGGAAGCGCTGGGGTTAGCGGGCGAGTCCGGTTCCGGTAAATCGTTGACAGCCCTCGCGATTATGGGTTTGTTAGACCCGAATCGTTTTGAAGTGAGCGGGCAAATGGAATGGACCCATCCCCACAAGGCCGAAACGATTTCGTTGTTGGATGCATCGCCCAAAGCTTGGCAAACCCTTCGCGGTCGGGTCTTGGCGATGATCTTTCAGGAGCCCTTGACGGCCTTGAATCCCGTCATGCGTTGCGGGGCCCAATTGGAGGAATGCTTTGCGCTCTACTATCCCCAATGGAGCCGCGAACAGCGCAGAACAGGGATGGAAAAGGCCTTGCATGAGGTACAGCTGGAGGATACGTCAAGAATATTGCAGGCATATCCTCATGAGTTGAGCGGCGGACAACGACAGCGTTTGATGATTGCCATGGCCTTGAGCGGCAATCCCTCCTTGTTGATTGCCGATGAGCCTACCACCGCCCTGGATACCGAGGTTCAAGCATCGTTGGTGGCCTTGCTTGGGCAACTGCGGCGTGATCGAGGTTTGACCCTCTTGTTCATTAGCCATGATTTGCCTTTGATGAGCAGTTTGGTGGATCGTTGGGCCTTGATGCACCAAGGCGATCTTCTGGAAACGGGGCTTGTCCACTCCTTGGCCAATGCCAAGGAATATCCTCAGATGGCCTCGTTGTTGGCGGCCAGACCCGATCCGGATCGTTTGCCTTTCCGTTCAACGGTGGAGGATCCTCACGGACTCTTGAAAGTCACGGATTTGTCTTGGACGCTGCCCAATGGCCGTACGGTGGTCGATAACATTGCTTTTGATCTCGAAGCAGGAGGTTCTTTGGGCATTGTTGGCGCCTCGGGATCCGGCAAAAGTAGTCTGGCGCGGATGATCGCCGGCCTTACACCACCCACCCAAGGCCAGATCTTTTTGAACGGTCAACCCCTGTGGGAACAAGGTCGTTTCATAGGAAATTTGGAAACCCGCTTGGCGATTCAAATGGTGTTCCAAGATCCTTACAGCAGCTTGAATCCGGTTCATGATGTCGAACAAATGTTAGGAACAGCCCTGCAACGAAAATTCCCTTCGCTTTCTTTCCAGGAGCGTCGCGAACGGGCCTACCATTGGATCGCCAAAGTTGGTTTGGAGCCAACCCAGGCTGCTTCGCGACGCCCGGCTTCTTTCTCCGGGGGGCAGAGGCAACGATTGGTTTTGGCCCGTGCCTTGTGTTTGAATCCTCAAATTTTGATTTGCGATGAATCGGTGGCTGCCTTGGATGGAACCGTTCAAGCTCAGATTTTGGAATTACTCCTTGGTCTTCAGCGGGATTTGCAATTCGGGATGATTTTCATCACCCACGATCTTTCCGTGGCAGGGTCATTATGCCATCGCCTGATGGTCATGGAACTAGGGCAGACGGTCGAAATTGCTTCCGCCCAAGAGGTCCTGCAAAGGCCTCAGCACCCGTACACTCAACGCTTGATTCAATCCATACCCCGTGTCCAAATCTCCCAAGCGTCTTAGCCTGCGCCAGCAAATTCACCAAGAATCGGATCGCATCCTGCGCTGGTTCCGCGGACGTGAATTATCGGATACAGCTGGGGTACGCGATCGCGATTTGGCGGTGGTGTTGGGGATCAGCGACCCCTTTGACTTGAATGTGATGGGACAAGCCCTCGACAAATTGGTTGCTCAGAAAATTCTTACCCGACATCAAGACCAAAGCTTGCGACTGACGACCAAGGCGACTTCCGGGGCTGGCCATGCTCGTGGCCATGACAAGGCGACCCGGCATGGGGAGGGTATCCTCGCGAGAATGGAATTTACCCAAGGTGGTTTGGCTTTTGCGAGGGCAGTGGACAGCGATGCCGATTGGATGGTCTCGACGGAGCATGTACGAAGAGCTTTGCCCGGCGATCTAGTCCGCATCGTTCCACTGAGTGCATTTCCATCCGGCAAAGGCAAAGGTCGGCGCCTGTCTTCATCGCATTCAATGAGCCAAGGAAGGGACCGGGCCGCGGTTGTGGAGATTGTGGAACGGTACCGAACCCATTTTGTGGGGATGGTTCGTCGCAAAGGTCAACGTTATTTTCTGGAGCCGGATCTCAAAGGCTTCCAAGGGGGTTTGGAGCTCCTGCCACCTGCCCAAGCGTTGGCAGGGGTAACCCAAGCATGGGATCAATCCGAGGGGCTCAAAGCAGTAGGGGCTTGGTTGGACTGGCCGGAATCTTCCCCTTGGCCCAGGGTAGAATTGGCCGAATGGCTGGGCAGTCCAGGAGAGCATTCAACAGAGATGGCCGCCATTGGGGTTGAATTTGGATTTTCCTTGCATTTTGGAGCGGAGGCTTTGCGTCAAGCCAGCCAACCCGGTCAATCCCTCTCCGCGGATGACCTCCAAGGCAGAAGGGATTTTCGGGGTGTTCCCACCATAACCATCGATCCCCAGGATGCCAAGGATTTCGATGATGCCTTGTCCATTCGTTCTTTGGAGCAGGGTCGCTGGGAGGTTGGGGTTCATATTGCCGATGTTTCGTATTACGTGAGGCCAGGGACGGAGTTGGATCGGGAAGCAGCCTCCAGAGCGACTTCGGTATATATGGTTCAAAAAGTGTTACCGATGCTGCCCGAAAATTTATCCAACATTGTATGTTCCCTGCGTCCCAACGAAGATAAACTGTGTTATTCTGCTGTTTTTTCGGTGGATGAGGAGGCGCGTATACACTCGACCTGGATAGGCCGAACCTGCATTCGATCGCTTCGGCGCTTTTCCTACGAGGACGCCCAAACGGTGCTGGATACGGGCCAAGGGGATTGGGCCGAGGAATTGCAATTGCTGAATCGGATGGCGAACAGCATGCGACAGCGGCGTTTTGAAGCGGGCTCGATCGGCTTTGAAACCGAAGAAATCCGTTTTCATCTGGATCCCCAAGGATTCCCCACCGAGGTCTGGGTCAAAGAGCGGAAACCCGCTCATATGTTGATTGAGGATTGGATGCTTATGGCCAACCGTGCGGTGGCCGAATATTTGACCAAGGCTGTGACTGAACGTCGATTGCCTGCTTCGGTTTACCGGATCCATGATTTCCCCGATCCGGAGCGCCTTGGCAAATTAGCTGATTTTGCGGAATTCATGGGGTATACCTTGTCGGTCTCAAGCCGCAGTCAAATTGCAGCTTCCTTAAACCGTTTGATTGAGGAATCCGAAGGCAAACCCGAATCTGAAATCTTGCAACAAATGGCGATCCGTTCCATGGCCAAGGCCATATACACAACCCGTAACATTGGGCATTACGGTTTGGCCTTTTCGCATTACACCCATTTTACTTCGCCCATCCGTCGTTACCCTGATTTGTTGGTGCATCGTTTGCTCGCCCATCTGGACGGCTCCATGAACGGACAAACACAGGCCTATACCGAGCCGGACTTGGAGCGTTTGTGCAAATACGATAGCGAAAAGGAAAGGGCCGCTGCCATGGCCGAGAGAGCCGCCACTCGCTTCAAACAACTTCAAATGCTTAAGGGCAAAGAAGACCAAATATGGGAAGGCATGATTACGTCGATAGGGGAGCAAGGAGTTTGGGTGACCTTGGATTATAACCGCTGCGACGGTCTGTTGCCGCTATCCTCCCTGGATCACGATCGCTTTTATTACGATGCAGAGGAAATGGCTTTGGTGGGTTCCTCGCGAAACAGCCGTTTGGCCCCAGGACAAAGGCTACAGGTCCGCATTGCTCGTTTGGATCTTCGCTTCAGACGACTGGAGTTTCGATACCACCTTTCCGCAGAACAACGTTGAACTTGGGTTAACCCTTACTTTTATCCAATGGCAAACCCCGCAACACCGTCTTTTGCAAACGCTTTGAATCGTTACCGAGCTTTGGTGGACCAAGGGCTAAAGGAGCTGGATTGGTCCACGGCCCAACCTGCCGGGCTCTATGCCCCTATGGATTATTTCATGGGCTTGGGAGGCAAAAGACTGCGTCCCGCCCTTTGTTTGATGGCATGCGAAATGGCCGGGGGGGAGGCTGAATCGGCATTACCCCAGGCCTTGGCCTTGGAAGTGTTTCACAATTTCACTTTGCTGCATGATGATGTCATGGATGAATCCCCGCTACGCAGAGGGCAGCCTACCGTACACTTGCGCTACGGTTTGAATGCGGCCATACTCTCTGGCGATGCACTCCTTATCGAAGCCTACAGGCTGATGGTGCAAGCCAAACCTGAACTAATGCCGGACTTGGTCAAGGAGTTCAATCGGGTCGCCTTGCAGGTCTGTCAAGGACAGCAAATGGACATGGATTTCCAAAATAGGGAAGAAGTGAGTCTCAGCGAGTACCGGGAAATGATCGGGCTCAAAACAGCCGTGCTTTTGGGTTCTTCGCTCAAGATTGGAGCGATGATGGGCGGTGCTTCGGCGACTGATGCCCAGGCCATGTTCAGGGTGGGTTATCTCACCGGATTAGCCTTTCAGGTCCAAGATGATTGGCTGGACGTCTACGGTGATCCCAAGCGTTTCGGCAAGCAAATCGCAGGGGACATTAAAGCCTGCAAACACAATTTCTTGAGGGTGACCGCCATGCAAGAAGCCACCCATGAACAGATGAAACACTTGATCTCGACCTTTGCAAGGTTGCGAACGTATCTTGATCAAGAAAAGGACGAAGGGGATGTACAGGCGTTGGAAGCGCAACGCCAAGAATGGGTGGACGATACGACAGGATGTTACAACGAAATTGGATTAAAGCAGAAAGTTCAGCAATACAAAGCGGGGCTGATCCAAGATGCACGCTACGCCTTGTCTCGAACCGGCCTTAACGACGCCCCATTGGCCTCGGACCTGATGGATTATGCTGAATATTTGGCCAACCGATTGGAATAAATCAAGTCGGTTCACCGCTGAAAATTCCTTACAAAAATCCCAATTCCAATTTGGCCTCCTCGCTCATCAAGTCCTGAGACCAAGGGGGATCAAAGGTGAGTTCCACCTTGACCTCATTCACGCCATGAACACCGCGGATTTTGTCTTCCACTTCCCCAGGCAATGTGCCGGCGACTGGGCAAGATGGTGAAGTTAACGTCATTGTTACCAATACTTTACCCCCTTGTTGTACTTCAATATTGTAGATGAGTCCCAGGTCGTATATGTTCACGGGAATCTCCGGGTCGTAGATGGTCTTGATGATGTTCAATACCGCGTCTTGGATTTCTACAAAGCTAGGGGAAGAGGATTGGGTTGGGTTGGAATTTTTTATTGAACTGGAATAGGTTTTCTCCATAGGAGCCTGTAATGAATGGCCTTTGGTTGAATTTTTCTGTTGACTTTCATGCATTGGACGATACAAAAGCGCGAGTTGGCGAATACGATCCAACATCCCAGCCAAGCCGTTGGCACGGTTCGGGGACAAATGGTGTTGAAGCCCGGTGCGTTCGTGAAGATCGAAGCGAGTTTCTAGGATGGCTTCTGGGCTTTGATGCTGAAAGACCTTGAGCAGAAGGGTTATGATTCCCTTGACTAACAAGGCATCCGAGTCGGCCGCGAATTCCATATGTCTCTCCGCGTTGCAGGTTGCTCTAAGCCATACCTTGGATTGACATCCTTTAATGAGCAAGGAATCATTCTTGAAGGCTTCCGGCAACGCGGGGCATTCTTTGGCCAATTCCAACAAGTATTGGTAACGATCCTCCCAATTTTCGAGGAGTTCAAAGTCCAAGGCCAGGTTATCCTGGATTTGAGCGGGTGTTTCCATAGCGGTCACGAGCTGATACCCAGCATGCGGGCAACTTTGTGGAGGCTATGCCCCAAATACTCGATTTCTTGGTGGGTATTGTAGATGGACAAGGAGGCCCTCACGGTGCCGGGGATGCCCAATCGTTTCATCAGAGGTTGACCACAGTGATGACCGGTTCTCACCGCAATGCCCATGGCGTCCAGAAGCATGCCCACATCGTAGGGGTGGGCATCGCCAAGCAGAAAACTCTGAACGGCAACCCGGTCCTTGGCATATCCAATTCGACGAAGGCCGGGGACATGATCCAGAACTTCTTGAAGATGGGTGTACAAGGCTTCCTCTTGGGATTGAATGGCTTGCCATGACCAGCGTTCGATGCAATCGATTGCGGCGCCTAGACCGATGGCTTGAGCGATGGGGGGTGTACCCGCCTCGAAACGCAAGGGTGGGTCAGCGTAGGTGGCCTCGGAGTATTCGACTTCTCGAATCATATCCCCACCGCCTTGCCACGGGGGCATGAGGTCAAGATGTTCGCTACGGCCGTAGAGCACCCCGATCCCGGTGGGACCGAACATTTTGTGCGACGAAAAACACAAGAAGTCTGCTCCAAGGCTCTGAATGTTAATCGGCCTATGGGCAATTGTTTGAGCGGCATCCACCAGGACTTTGGCGCCAACGCGATGGGCCTTCGTCACAATGTCTTCGACTGGATTGACCGTCCCCAAGATATTGCTGACCCAGACCATAGCCACAAGTTTCGTCCGTGGGCTGAGCATACGATCCAAGGCCTGCAGGTCCAATTCTCCTGCATCGTTAAGAGGAACAATTTGAAGCGTTGCGCCGCTGCGTTGGCAGAGCATTTGCCAGGGAACCAGGTTGGCATGATGTTCCATCGCCGAGACGAGGATTTCGTCTCCTGATCCTATGAATGTGGTTCCCCAGCTGTTGGCCAAGAGGTTAATGGCTTCGGTGGTTCCTTTGGTGAAGACGATTTCATTTGCGGAACGGGCAACAATGAAATTGGCCACCTTGCGTCGTGCATCTTCGTAGGCCTCCGTGGCCATTTGGCTCAAGTGGTGTACCCCTCGGTGGACGTTGGCGTAGGATGTGCTGTAGAAATTTCGCTCTGCATCCAGAACAGCCATGGGTTTCAGGGTGCTGGAGGCATTGTCGAGATAAACTAAATCATGCCCATGCACCTTGACCAATAACTCAGGAAACTCATCCCGAAAAGGCGAGTCCTGCGAAGCAGAAGGTTTCAAATCCGTCATCACCATTCCAGCTGATCCAAGTGGGTTATTACCTTGGTGCGTATACCTTCATCTTCCAGCTGATCAACGATTTCCATGGCAAAGGCCAGGGTAAGCATCCTTTGTGCTTCTTCGAAAGAAAGCCCACGGCTTTGCAAATAAAAGATGGATTCGGTGTTAAGCTTGCCCATGGTTGCGCCATGGGAGCATTTGACGTTATCGGCAAAGATCTGCAATTCAGGTTTGGCGTTGACCTTGCCGGAGCGTAAATTCGGCTTCGAAGGTTGACCCTGTACCAAAGACGCCGGATCCAACATCAAATTGCTGCTGCGTTGATAGGCGTTGGTTTGTTGGGCATGAGGTTCTACCCTCAAAACACCGTTAAATATGGTGGTGGAATTGGGCGCAGCAATGGCTTTATAGTGTTGATGGCTGTTCCCTTCCAGGGCATGATGCTGAATTCTGCTGTATTGGTCGAGATGTCCTCCCCCGAAGGCCACACTTAATCCCAGCAAAGTGCTGGAACAACGATCCCCCTTTTGCTGAATGTGAATGTTGTTGCGAATTATTCCGGAACCCAAGGAGATGGTTTGAACCTCGAGGTTGCTCTCTCCTTCTTGCAGAGCATCGATTTGGTGTACAAGGGCTTTGCCCGTGGGGCAATGAAAGAGGCGGATCAATTTCAGCTTCGCGCCTCGGCCTAGGTGAACCTGCAGGTGGTGCAAATTCATTTTCTCAACAGGGGTATTGTCGCTTTCTTGCGGGGCGCTTCTTTCGGCGTTATTCACTTCAGGCCTCCCTTCATCAAATTCTTCGATAAGGGTGAGCTGTGCCCCTTCATCCACTTGAATTTGGTGGGTAAAGCCCGACCAACCTGCGGTCACCGAAGGGGCGTGCGATAATCGAAGCGGAGCATCGCAGGTGGTCCCGGCAGGGATATGGGCATGCCACCCACCATGCCTTGCGGCATGAATCAACCCGCTGAGCTCATCGAATGCGGGGAAGAGCGGCTCGGCGTTGTGCAATTCCGTGAAAAGGCCCTGCAATTCATGGGGTTGACCTTGCCATCCTAAAGGCGACAGGGGGCATTCGTTCCTCGAAATCTTGGAGGCCAATTGATGGAGGTCGGTATATTTCCAAGCCTCCAAGCGGCTGCTTGGCCATGCGATCTTGGTGGTCGATTGGGCTGTATGGCTTGAACTCATGCCAATTCTGCTTTGAGCCAATCGTAGCCTTTTTCTTCCAACTCGAGAGCGAGGGTATCGTTCCCGGTGCGTACGATCTTGCCATCCATCAAAACATGGACGATGTCGGGTCGAAGGTGATCCAACAAACGTTGGTAATGCGTGATGATCAAAAAGCTGTTGTCCTCCCTGCGCAGCTTGCGAACCCCTTCGGCCACAATGCGCAAAGCATCAATGTCAAGGCCCGAATCAGTTTCATCCAAGATGGCCAGTTGGGGATCCAGCATGGCCATTTGGAAAATTTCGTTTCGTTTCTTTTCGCCCCCCGAGAAGCCCAGGTTTACGGGCCTTGACAAAAAGGATGGATCCAATTGAACCAAGGCGGCCTTTTCGCGCATGATTTTCAGAAAATCTCCCGCTTCAAGAGCCGGTAAACCCCGGTGGCTCCGCACTTGGTTTAGGGCGGAACGCATAAAATTGGTGTTGCTTACCCCAGGGATTTCCACGGGATATTGAAAAGCCAAAAAGAGTCCGGCCCAAGCCCGTTCTTCGGGCGTCAAATTCAATAGATCTTGCCCGTTGAATCGAACGGATCCACGGACATCGTAACCGGGCCTACCAGCCAAGACATGCGATAGGGTTGATTTGCCCGAGCCGTTAGGCCCCATGATTGCATGCACCTCTCCCGGACGAATTTGGAGGTTCAAACCTTTGAGGATAGGTTTGTCATCAACGGATGCATGCAAATCGATGATTTCTAACATATAATTTTCAAAATAATTGAATCAGGTTGGCTGTCGCTGAGAAAAGTTAACCCACACTGCCTTCCAAAGAAATGGCGAGGAGCTTCCTTGCTTCAACCGCAAATTCCATGGGCAATTTGTCCAAAACTTCTTTGGCGTATCCGTTTACAATCAACGCAATAGCCTCCTCAGTGGGCAGGCCTCTTTGTTGGCAATAATAGAGCAGATCCTCTTCAATCTTGGAGGTCGTCGCTTCATGCTCCACTTGGGCATCCGGACAGTTGATTTCAAAATAGGGGTAGGTATGGGCGCCACAGCGATCCCCCATCAAGAGCGAATCGCATTGG
>Ga0194128_10008059_pt1 | contig 13494 bp, 5 predicted proteins | sample TA2KigCa65mmetaG_FD_148650 | JGI IMG/M metagenome (GOLD analysis project Ga0194128, IMG submission 148650) | Freshwater microbial communities from Lake Tanganyika, Tanzania - TA2015037 Kigoma Deep Cast 65m | ecosystem: Environmental > Aquatic > Freshwater > Lake | place: Tanzania: Lake...
GCACTCGCACTCAGTGACCGGTGGGCGTCCGCCCTTCACCTCACGCTCGCCCCCCTCCGAAAAGCTGTCCGGATTGCGGCGTGATCACAATGAGAGCCACACCCTCTCCGTCCGCGCCACGGGGATCTACTCGCAGACCAAGAACGTCCTGCGGCATCTGAACCGCTTCCGCCCCTATGACGCCTACAACATTCCCGTCACGGCCCGCGACCCGGGCCCCGATGGCCGTGTCGGGACCGCCGACGATGGAGGAATGCTCACCTACTGGGAGTACGCGCCGAGCCTGACGGGCCTGCGGTTCGAGGAGTACACCTCCGTCAACGACCCGCGAGCCAACCAGAGCTTCAAGACAATTGAGATCGCGGGCGTCAAGCGGCTCGCGAATCGCTGGCAGCTGCTGGCGTCCTTCTCCGCGACGAAGAAGAACATCCCGATCGGCGCGCGCAACAGCGCCAGCGCCCTCGGCTTCGGCACCTCCAGCCCCACCTTCTCCGCGGCGGGCGAGCACGTGGGGTTCCTCACGCCCAACGACGAGATCTTCTCGGCGGACAAGACGTGGGACTGGGACGGCAAGGTGATTGGGACGTATATCCTGCCGGCCGAGGTGGCGGTGTCGGCGAACTACCACCACACGAGCGGGGACCCGTTCGCGCGGACGGTGCGGGTGCGGGGCGGGCGGACGATTCCGGCGTTCGTGGTCAACGTGGAGCCGATCGGCACGCACCGGCGGCCGAATCTCAACCTGGTGCAGTTCCGCGTCGAGAAGCGGTTCCAGCTGCCCGGCGCGCATGTCGCGACCGTCACGTTCGATCTGTACAACGCGCTCAACGCGAACACCGCGACCGGTCTGCAGAACCGCTCGGGCCCCGATTTCCTGCGGCCGCGGTCGATCATGCCGCCGCGGCTGGCCGAGTTCGGCCTCTCGTACCGCTTCTGACCCCTACCCCCCGGGCGCAGCCGCAGGCTGCGCCCGGGTGCGAACTCATCGCTCCGCCCGCGCCAGCTCACTCGTTGGCGCCAGCCTTGTGAACTATTTCACGCGATATCCCGTCTTGACGGGATCCGCACGCCCCCCCTAGCATGAGGCGCATGTGACTCCCCTGTAGCTTCGCGCTGTTCATCTCCGCGCCGGCCGGTCCTTATAACCAGGAGGACCGATCATGCTTCGCCGTTCGTTGTGCGTCGCTGCGGCGTGTGTCCTCTCGCTCGTCTCCGTCGCGCCTGCCTTCGGGCAGGCGGCCGTCGCCGAAGTCAACGGGAGCGCGTCCGACCAGACAGGTGCCGCGCTTCCCGGGACGACAATTACTATCACCGAGGAAACCACGGGATTGACGCGAACGGCCGTTGCCAATGAGAACGGCCGATTCGTCCTGCCGGCTGTGATGCCGGGCCGCTATACGGTGAGAGCCGAGTTGTCTGGCTTTCAGACCCAGACCCGTACCGGCGTCCTCGTCCTCGTCGGGCAGGCGGTGACGCTGTCCTTCACCATGCCGATCGGCGCGCTCTCCGACATCGTCACGGTGACGGGAGAGGCGCCGCTCGTCGAGGTGACCCAGACGCAGATCGGGACCAACATCACGGCCCAGGACATCGAGAACCTGCCGATGCAGGGGCGCGTGCAGATGTCACTGATGCAGCTCGTACCCGGGCTCGTGCCGAACCTGACCTCGGGCACGTTCGAGGGGACCAACTACAGTGCGAACGGGCGCGAGACGCAGGGCAACCTGTACCTGGTCGACGGCGTCTGGAATCGGGATGATCGCTCGATGGCGTTCGCGCAAGCGAACGTCACCGTCGACAGCATGGCCGAGTTCCAGGTGCTGACGCACGACTATGGCGCCGAGTACGGCGGCGCCTCCGGCGTGATCGTCAACGCGGTGACCAGAAGCGGGACGAACCAGTTCCACGGCCGCGCGTTCTACTACGGCCAGGACAACAGCCTGAACGCCGACAACTATTTCACGAGGCTGCGGGGCGAGCAGGATCCGGAGAGCGGCAGCGACATCCTCGGCGGGAACGTCGGCGGGCCGATCCTCCGGAACAAGGCGTTCTTCTTCTTCAACTACGAGCGGACGTGGCTGGAAGAAGCGGTGGCGCTGGAGTTCCCACCCGAGGCGGCGCCGCTCGCGGTCCCGTTCTCGGATGTGTACAAAGCGAACGTCAACAGCTACTTCGCCCGGGTCGACTATCAGCTCACGCCGAGCAACAACCTCAGCTACCGGCTGATCATGAGCCCAAACGACGGGATCGGCGAAAACGCCGAGAGCGAGCAGAGCATCACCGAGAACTTCCGATGGGAACGCTCGCAGGAGATGATCAACAACATCTCGTGGACGGCCACGATCGGCAACCGCATGCTCAACGAGCTGAAGGTCGGCAGCACCTATGAGGGACTAAAGATCGCCGACCGGCGGCTGTTCAACGCGGCGTTCAACGACAATCCGTTCGACGTGGGCTCCCGCACCATCCCCGGCTTCCGCGGCATCGATCCGCTCGACTTCGGCCCCATGCAGCAGCACCCCGACTACCGGGCAGGTCCACGCGCTGCGATCACGGGACACTTCTACAACACGATCGCGGTGAACAACAATTTCACGTACACGCCTGGCAACCACACATGGAAGTTCGGTTTTGGCGCCAGCACCAACGGCGGGGACAGCGCCATCGCGAGCAACCAGATTGGCACGTTCGACTTTCTGCAGAACCAGCCGTTCGACGCCGCGAACCCCCTCACCTATCCGAGCCGCTTCCGGATTCGACTGGGTGAGATGTTCGTACCGGTGGACGATTGGCGCACCGTGGCATACGTGGCAGACAAGTGGCAGGCGACCAACACGCTCACGCTGAATCTCGGCGTCCGGCACGAGTACCAGCACATCACGCCACGGACGAAGGACGCCTTCGCGCCGAGGGTCGGTGTGGCGTATGCGCCGAACGACCGGACGGTCATCCGCGGCGGGTTCGGGAGGTTCTACGAATTTCCGGCCACGGCCGTGCTCATCAACCTCTTTCAGGGCGGGGTGATTCCACGAGCCTTCGAGTTCGACACTCGCGAGGATACGTCGGCCCTGCGCGGCGTGCGGCCGGCGCACCCCTGCCTGAACCCGGTGGGCGACGGTCAGGGACGTGCGCTGATCAGCCCCGCGTGCAGGGCCCAGCTCCAGGCTTTCGCCAATGACCTTGCCGCCGGACGTCTGGTCAACACGAGCAACCCGCTCCTGGCCGGTGACCGCAAGCTTGGGTATCTCTGGTCGTACAGTGTGGGCGTCGAGCGCCAGATCCTGTCGAACGTCGCCGTCCGCGCGGATTATGTCGGCAACGTTGGGCGCGACCTCTCTGGCCGCATCGACATCAACGAAGGGCCGCTCGGACCCAACGGGCGGGTCACCCGGCTCGGCGTCGATGCGTTCGACCCGACGGGCACGCTGATTCCACCGGCGGCGCGCAGCGCCGTCTTCGGGCGTGTCCTGCAATACCAGACGCTCGACGCGTTCAACAGCGACTACGACGCGCTCGAGTTGAGCGCGGAAAAGCGGGTGTCGAACCGCTGGTCCGGACGCCTCGCCTATACGCTCTCGCGCGCGCGCGACGTGAACGCGGGCCGGGGGGGCGGTTTCGCGCTGATCGAGCGGCGCGTCACCGACGACCGCAACCCGAGGGCCGACTACGGGCTGGCGAACCTGGACAACCGGCACGCGTTCACGACCGGCGGGAACTGGGAGCCATGGCGGAGCCTCGGTCTCGGCGCCACCTTCGTGTACTACTCCGGCAACCCCGCCAACGAATTCGTGGGCCGCGACGTCGACGGCGACGCGGACAACTTCGACCGGCCGGTCCGGGGCCGCGACGACGCGACGCTGCCGATCGTATCGAAGATGGACACGAACGGCGTTGCCGTCCGCAACGGGATGAAGGGCAGCAACAAGACGATGCTGAACCTGCGGTTGCAGTACGTCGTCAGGCCAAGCGCTGCGCAGTCGGTGGGGTTCTTCGCGGAGATCTACAACGCCACCAACCGGGTCAACTTCGACAACCCGATCGCGAACCGCCGCAGTCCGAACTTCAACCGGACGACGGTGGCCGACGAGCCGCGGACCATGCAGCTGGGGATCCGGTACACGTTCTGAACCCTAAGGTCAGCTGGTAGTCGGTCGCACGGTAGCTGGTAGTCGGTGGCTGGTCGGCAGCTGGGAGTCGCTCCCAGCTGCCGGCTTCTGGCTACCGGCTGGCAACCGACTACCGCCTACCACCGACCGACCAGCGACCAGCGACCAGAGATGCGGTAGGATCGCCCGCACGCAGAGACAAAGGGCCATCATCCGTTCATAGTCGCGCGTCGGCGGCCTTTTAATCCGAGGAGGCCGACCATGCTTCGCCGTTCCTTGCGCGTCGCCGCGGCGTTCGTCCTCTCCGTGCTCCCCGTCTTCGGGAGTCTTCTGGTCTGGCCGGTCGGTGCGTCGGCGCAGACCGTGGTGAGCGGCACCATCGCCGGCGTCGTGACCGATGCCACGGGCGCCGTGCTGCCCGGCGTGACGGTGGAGGCCGCCAGTCCCGCGCTGATCGAAAAGGTCCGCACGGTCGTCACCGACGATCGGGGCCTCTACCGTATCGTCGACCTGCGGCCGGGCGTGTACACCGTGACGTTCACGGTGCCCGGCTTCAACACCTTCCGGCGCGAAGGGCTCGAGCTGACGACGGCGTTCACGGCCACGGTGAATGCCGAGCTGCGCGTCGGGGCGCTCGAGGAGACGGTCACGGTGACCGGCGAGAGTCCCGTCGTCGACATCCAGAACGTGATGCAGCAGAAGGTCTTCGCGCGCGACGTGATCGATCAGCTCCCGGTCGGCGGCAACATGAACCTCTACAGCGCGCTGCTGCCGGGCGCCGTGCTCGCCACGCCCAACCGCCAGGACGTCGGCGGCAACCAGGGCGAGCAGGACCAGGGCTTCGGGATTCACGGCAGCCGCCAGGCCGACTTCGTCCTGATGCGCGACGGGATGGTGCAGAACACGCTGCTCGGGTCCGGCAACCGCACGTACAGTCCGAACCCGGCGGCCACGGCCGAAATCACCGTCGAGACGGGCGGGATGTCCGCCGAGAGCGAGACGGGCGGGGTGCAGATCAACCTCGTCCCCAAGGCGGGCGGCAACACCTTCTCCGGGTCCTTCTTCGGGACGCTGGGGCACGAGAGCCTGCAGAGCACCAACGTCACCGACGCGCTGCGCGCGCGCGGCGTCGGCGCCCAGCCGGAGATCCGGAAGCTCTTCGACGTGAACCTGGGCGTGGGCGGACCGATCCGGAAGGACCGGCTCTGGTTCTTCGCCGCCCAGCGCTGGTTCCATACCTCGTCGTACCTGCCCGGGAACTACTACAACCGGCTGCAGGGGACGCTGTTCTACGAGCCCGACCTCAGCCGGCCGGCGTTCGACGACGACTATTACGGCGAGAGCAGCCTCCGCTTCACCTGGCAGGCCGCGACCAGGCACAAGCTCGATCTCGGCTACATCGCGCAGAAGAACTGCAACTGCATGTGGGCCATTCAGAACGGGCTGGTGGCGCCCGAAGCGGCCGGCGCCCACAAGTACGTGCCGAACTACATCGCGCAGGCCACCTGGACCTATCCCGCGACCAACCGCCTGCTGATCGAGGCCGGCGGCACGGCCGTGGTCGGCAACATCCAGAATCGCCTGACCGGCGGGACGTACGACGACTATTCCGTCCTGGAGCAGTCGCGGAACTACCGCTACGGCTCGAGGGGCTCCGGGCTCGGTCCGACGATGGCCTGGGGCAGCCAGGTCTTCAAGCAGGGCAATCAGCGGGTCACGGTGTCGTACATCACCGGCTCACATGCCTTCAAGACCGGCCTCTACGCGCTCGAGGCGCTGGTCCATCGCCGGGCGTTCATCAACCACGACGTCAGCTACACGTTTCGCGGCGGCGTGCCCCAGTCGGTGACCTACTGGGCGACGCCCTACGAGCGCGAGGGCCGCGTGCGGAGCGTCGGTCTGTACGCGCAGGATCAGTGGACGATCCGACGGCTCACGCTCAACCTCGGCGCCCGGTTCGATTCCTTCTACGGGTGGATCCCGGAGCTGCACCTGCCGGCCGGCCGGTGGGTGCCGGCGCGCGACTTTCCGCGGGTGGAGAACGTGCCGAACTGGAAGGATCTGTCGCCGCGGCTGGGTGCGGCCTACGACCTGTCCGGCACGGGCAAGACGGCGCTCAAGGTGTACCTCGGCCGGTACGTGGCCTGGCAGTCCACGGGCGGGATCGTCAACGACGTCGCGCCGGTGAACACGTCGGTCAACAGCGCCACGCGCGCGTGGAACGACCGCAACGGCGACTACAGCCCGCAGGAAGACGAGCTGGGCCCGCTGTCACCGGCCAACTTCGGCCAGCTCCGCATCACCACGCGGTATGCCGACGACGTCATGAAGGGGTTCGGCACACGGGGCTACAACTGGCAGGCGTCGGCAGCCGTCCAGCACGAGCTGCGGGCGGGCGTCGCGCTGAACGTCGCGTACTTCCGGACCTGGTACGGCAACTTTCTCGCCACCGACAACCAGGCGGTGACGGCCGCCGACTACGATCCGTTCTGTGTGACGGCGCCGCGAGATCCCCGGCTGCCCGGCGGCGGGGGGAGCGCGGTGTGCGGCCTCTACAACATCACGCCGGCCAGATTCGGGGTGATCAACAACCTGGTGACGCAGGCGTCGCACTACGGCCGGCAGACCGAAGTCTTCAACGGCGTCGACGTGACCATCAACGCGCGCTACGGCGCCGGCGGCATGGTGTCGGGCGGCCTCAGCACCGGCAGCACCGTCTACGACACGTGCGATTTCAACGCACTCCCGCAGGTGCAGCCGCAGACCGTCCTGGGCGTCGCGGCGTCCACCTCGATCGTGACGCCGAGGCACGCAGACTTCTGCCACGTCCGCACGCCGTGGTCCGCGGGTACGCAGATCAAGGTGTCGGCGATCTACCCGCTGCCGTGGGGACTGCTGCCGAGCGTGGCGCTGCAGAACCTGCCGGGCGTCCCGATCACGGCGAGCTACGTCGCCACGAGCGCGGAGATCGCGCCGTCGCTCGGCCGGGGCCTGGCGGGCGGCGTGCGCAACATCGAGGCCGAGCTCATCGATCCCCGCAGCCGGTTCGAGGACCGGTTCACGCAGCTCGACATCCGCCTCGCCCGGATCGTCCGGATCGGCGGCACCCGCGTCCAGGGGATGTTCGACGTCTACAACCTGCTGAACGCGAGCCCTGTGCTGGGCCTGAACACGCGGTACGGCGGATCGTGGCTCAACGCGCAGCAGGTCCTGGCCGCGCGCATGTTCAAGGTGGGGGCGCAGGTCAACTTCTAGCCGGTAGGTAGTAGCCGGTAGCCGGTAGGTGGTCGCGATTGCATGTGGCGCGAACCCTGCGGGTTCGCGCGGGGCGAGCCTGAAAGGCTCGCCCCACAACCCCCCGGCTCAGTTGCTGCTCGTCACGGCCCCGACGTGTCGTGTCAGAAAGCTCCGGATGGCCGCATGGATGCGCAGGGTCTCGTCGACGGCGAAGCCGCCGTGCCCGCCCTTGGGCACGGTGACGAGCTGGCTCGTCACGCCCGCCTTCTGCAGCGCCTCGTGCAGCCGCTGGGCCTGCGTGTAGGGCACGGTGGGATCGGCGTCGCCGTGGATCGTGAGCACCGGCGGCAGCCCCGGCCGCACGTGGGTGAGCGGCGACACCTGGGTGGCGATCTGCTCGCGACTCGGCTGGCCGCCGAGCCACATGACGGCGTAGGCGCGGCGGTTCGGTCCGCCGAGCATCTCGCGCACGTCGGTGATGCCGTACCAGTTGACGATCGCGGCCACCTTCAGCGGATCGGTATTGAACGGCCCCGCCCCGCGATCGCCGGGGCACCCCAGATCGAGGCCCGCCTCCTCGGTGAGCATGCCGGCGACGAGGGCGAGATGGCCGCCCGCCGACTGGCCCGTGAGCACCAGCCGGTTCAGATCGAAGTTGTACTGCTTGGCGTTGCGGTACACCCACCGCAGCGCGCAGCGCGCGTCCTCGACGGCGGCCGGCGCGAGCGAGACGCCGGCGAGCCGGTAGGCGACGTTCACGACCGCGTAGCCCATCTCGGCATATGGCAGCGCCGCGAGCAGGCCGGCATCCTTGCTGCCGCCCGTCCACCCGCCGCCGTGGAAGAAAAGGACCGTCGGGGTGGGCGTCGACGTCTGCCGCGGGCGGATGATGTCGAGCGTCGCATCCCAGTTGTTGGCCGTGCGGTAGGTGACGTCCAGCGTCACCTGATAGCTGTTGGCCAGCCGCACGAGATGGTCGTAGTGCGACTCGGCTGCCTGCGCGCGCGCGGGCGTGGCCGGCGCCACCAGGACAAGCGCGAGCGCCAGGGTCACGACACGGTGGCTGTTCGTCATGGGCGGCCTCCTCAAGGCCTGCATCTTGGTAGTCGAACGGGCGGTCGATGTCAACCGGGATCTCGGGCCTGGTCCCGGCGCCATTGACTCGGGTCGCTCGACAGGGCAGAGTGCGTCCTCGTGCGCGTGCCCCGGGGCGGCCTCCGGCTTCTCGTGCCCGTTGTCAGCGGCCTGACGCTCGCCGGCTGCGGCAGTGAGCCGGCGTCGGCGCCGCCGGCCGCGGCGCCCGCCGCCGAGGCGTGGTTCGTCGACGCGACGGCGTCGAGCGGCATCGATTTCGTGCACTTCAACGGCATGTCGGGGTCGTTCTACCTGCCGGAGATCATGGCGCCCGGCGTGGGGCTCCTCGACTACGACCGCGACGGCGACCTCGACGTCTTCTTCCCGCAGGGGCGGATGCTCGGCACCGGCCGGTCGCTGGAGGATGCGCGGCTCCGGCCCACCGAGCGCCAGCTGCCGCTCCGCGGACGGCTCTATCGGAACGACCTGGCGGCCGACGGCGCGCGGACCCTGCGCTTCACGGATGTCACCGCGTCGAGCGGCCTCGACGCGCGCGGCTACGGCATGGGCGTGGCCGCCGGCGACGTCGACAACGACGGGTGCGTGGACCTGTACGTCACCAATCTCGGGCCGAATCAACTGTTCCGCAACAACTGCGACGGCACGTTCACCGACGTGTCGCGCGCCAGCCGGGTCGACGACCCGGGATGGGGCGTGTCGGCCGCCTTTCTCGACTTCGATCGGGACGGGTGGCTCGACCTCTATGTCGGCAACTACGTCGAGTACCGCCCCGACGCCGACATCGAGTGCACGAGCGTGACGGGCGGGCGCGACTACTGTCCGCCGCGGGTGTACCGCGCGCAGCGCGATCGGCTGTATCGCAATCTGGGCACGGGCGTCTTCGCCGATGTGACGGCGCGCGCGCTCGTGGGCGGCGACTTCGGTCCCGCGCTCGGCGTCTCGACGGCCGACTTCAACGGCGACGGCTGGATCGACGTCTACGTCGCCAACGACGGCCAGGCCAATCAGCTCTGGATCAACCAGCGCGACGGGACGTTCCGGAACACGGCGCTGCTGGCGGGCGTGGCGCTCAGCGCGGACGGCCGCGCGGAGGCGAGCATGGGCGTCGACGCGGGCGACGCGGACAACAACGGCACCGACGATCTGTTCGTGACCAACCTCACCGGCGAGACGCACGTGCTCTATGTCAACGACGGGTCGGGCATCTTCGAGGACCGGCGGGGCCGCGCCGGACTCGCCGCGCCCACGGTGGCCTACACGGGGTTCGGCGCCGCGTGGATCGACGTCGACAACGACGGCTGGCTCGACCTGCTCACGGTCAACGGCACCATCGTGCGGCATCAAGCCGCGCCCGCCGACCACCCGTTTCCGTACGACCAGCGCCGGCAGCTGTTCCGCAACCTCGGCGACGGCCGCTTCGAGGAGGCGACGGCCCGGGCCGGTGCCGCCTTCGCGCCGTCGGAGGTGGGACGCGGCGCGGCGTTCGGCGACCTCGACAACGACGGCGACGCCGACGTCGTGGTCGCCAACGCGAGCGGTCCGGCCCGCGTGCTGCTCAACCAGGTCGGCAGCCGCAGCCCGTGGCTCGGCCTGCGACTGACGGGAGGGCCCGCGGCGCCGCGCGACCTGCTCGGCGCGCGCGTCGCGATCCGGCGGCGCGACGGCGTGACGCTCTGGCGGCGGGTGCGCGCCGACGGCAGCTACGCCTCCGCCAACGACCCGCGGATCCTCGCCGGTCTGGGCGCCTCGGCGGAGCCTCCCGATGTTCGTGTCGTCTGGCCCGACGGCCGCACCGACGAGTGGACCGCCGTGCCGATCGACCGCTGGACGACGCTCGCCCCGGGGACCGACCGGCAGGGTGCCGCGCCCGGCGCCCGCGGCAGAGGTTCGACCGATTGACACCGGTCGAGGTCTGAGCGCAAGATGCGCTCGCCCGACAACTGGATTGGCGGCGAGGAGGCAGACGATGGGGCGCACACCGAGGCGTGGCGCGTGGTCTCTGACAGGCTGTTCGTTGCTGATGTGGGCCGCAACGGCGTCGGCGCAGGCGCCGAGCAGCATCGCCGGGGTGGTGCGCGACACCTCCGGCGGCGTGCTGCCGGGCGTCACGGTGGAAGTGACGAGCCCGGCGCTCATCGAGCGCACGCGCAGCGTGGTCACCGACGCCCAGGGCCGCTACAACGTCGTCGACCTGCGGCCGGGCACCTACGAGGTGCTCTTCACGCTGCCGGGCTTCAGCGTGGTGCGGCGCGACGGCATCATCCTGACCGCGGGCTTCACAGCGACCGTCAACGCCGATCTGCAGGTCGGCAACGTCGAGGAGACGATCACCGTCACCGGCGAGGCCCCGCTCGTCGACACCCGCCGCAGCGTCCAGCAGCTCTCGGTCCGATCGGAGGTGCTCGAGACGCTGCCCACCGGCCAGCGCGGCATCGTCGATCTGATCTCGCTCACGCCGGGCTACGATGCGGGCAACCCGCAGGTGGGCGGCACGACCGGCGGCTACCACTCGCAGCAGCGGAAGAACGAGTTTCACGGCAAGCGCGGCAGCTACCTGCTGCTGAACGGCTCGCGGATCGACAACTACGCGGGCGCCGGCGATTCCGCGGGGTACATCTTCAACAGCCAGGTCGTGGCGGAGATGCTCGTGCAGACCGGCGGCGTCGGCGCCGAGAGCGGCAGCCCGAACGTGCTGATCAACATGGTGGGGAAGGAGGGCAGCAACCTCCTGCGGTGGAACGTGTCGGGCCTCTTCTCCAACTCCTCGATGCACGCCGACAACCTCGGCACGGATCTGCGGGAGCGCGGGCTGCAGAACGCCATCGCGCCGAAGGTCGAGCGGATCTACGACATCGGGGTCACCGTGGGCGGCCCGATCCGGCAGGACAAGCTGTGGTTCTTTGCCGCGTTCCGGCGCTGGGGCACGAAGAACCCGTCCATCGGACTGTTCCTGAACGGGAACCAGGGGGGGATGATCTACGAGCCCGACCTGAGCCGGCCGGCCTATCGCGACGAGCGCTACGGCTCGCACGCCGCCAGGCTCACGTGGCAGGCGTCGGAGCGCAACCGGCTGAACTTCTTCACGGATCTCAAGGCGGACTGCATCTGCGCGTCGGGCGGGGCCACGTCGGGCCTGGGCGCGGGCGCGCGGATTGCCGCCGAGGCCTCCTCGAACTGGGATCTCTGGCCGAACGGCCTGATTCAGGCGACGTGGACCTCCCCGCGCACCGACAAGCTGTTGCTCGAGGCGGGGGTGCACGCCACGCTCTTCCACTGGCCCGACTACCTGCTGCCGCACGCCAGTGCGGATCACGTCTCCATCGTCGAACGGACGACGGGATTCCGGTACAACGTGCCGAACAACCTGAATCCGAACCGCTACGGCGACCGCTTCGGCCAGCGGTTCTCGCTCTCCTACGTCACCGGCACGCACCAGTTCAAGACCGGCTTCGACTGGAACCAGGGGCACGCCGTCTACGAGCAGATTCCCACCGGTCCGCCCGGGCTGAAAGGGGTGGAGTTCGCGTTCCGCAACGGGATTCCCGAGCGGCTGACCCAGCACGTCCTGCCCCGGAAGCGCGAGCACTGGGAGCTGGCGGAGCTCGGCATCTACGCGCAGGACGAATGGACGCGCGACCGCCTGACGCTCAACCTCGGCCTGCGCTTCGACTGGTACAGGGGATACGTGCCCGCGTCACAGCAGCCCGAGACGCTGTTCGTGCCGGCGCGCCGCTTCGACGCCGTGCGGGGCGCCCCCGACTGGAAGGATCTCAACCCGCGGCTCGGGGCCGCCTACGACCTCTTCGGGAACGGCCGCACCGCGCTGAAGACCTCCTTCGGCCGCTACGTGGCGATGAGCGCGGTCAACTGGATCAACAACTTCAACCCCGTGAACACCTCGGTCAACAGCACCAACCGGTCGTGGAACGACGCCAATCGCAATTTCGTCCCCGACTGCGACCTGACGAACTTCGCGGCCAACGGCGAGTGCGGGCCGATCGACAACCAGAACTTCGGCAAGGTCAATCCGAACGCCACGCGGATTGCCGACGACTATCGGCGCGGCTGGGGAACCCGCGAGTACACCTGGGACTTCGCCACCGAGCTGCAGCACGAGGTGCGGCGCGGGATGTCGCTGACGCTCGGCTACTACCACAACCGCGACGGCGGCTTCCACGTCATGCGCAACGAGGCGGTCGGCCCCGGAGACTTCGACCCGTACTGCATCGCCGCGCCGCGCGACCCGCGGCTGCCGGGCGGCGGCGGGTACGAGGTCTGCGGCCTCTACGACATCAAGCCGGAGAAGTTCGGCCAGGTGAGCGAGGTGCTGACCAAGGCGCACAACTTCGGCGACGCCACGCGCTACAACAACTTCTTCGCCGTGATTCTCGACACGCGGTTCGGCGACGGCATCCGGCTGAACGCGGGCTTCGACACGGGCCGGACGGTCAACGACTTCTGCATCACGACCGACGTGCCCAACCAGCCGCGCGACGAGGAGGGGGTGGCGCTGACGGTCGGGCCGTTCTGCCGCTGGGCCGTGCCGTTCGCGGGCAAGGCGCAGTTCAAGGTGAACGGCAGCCTGCCGCTCCCGGGCGACTTCCTCATCAGCGGGAAGTTCCAGAACCTGCCCGGCACGAGCTACCGCGCCGATTACGCGGTCTCGAGCGCCGAGGTGCAGCGGTCGCTGGGGCGGCCGCTGGCGGGCGGCGTGCGGTCGGTCATCGTGCCGCTCGTGGCGCCCGAACGGCTGCGCGAGGATCGTCGGTCGCAGCTCGACTTCCGTCTGAGCCGGGTCTTCCGGGTCGGGCCGGCGGCGCGCCTGACCGCGAACGTCGACCTGTACAACGCGTTCAACGCGGCGTGGGTACAGGGGCAGTTCGAGGTGTACGGCCCGCAGTGGCGGCAGCCCTCGCTCATCCTCCCGGGCCGCCTGCTGCAGTTCAGCGCGAGCTACGACTTCTAGGGCAGGTCCTCGTCGCGCCACGGCGCGCGCGGCGGCTGGCCGGCCTCGTAGAGGGCGAGCGTCTCCGCCATGCGCGCGGCGAGCGGGCCG
>Ga0194128_10008064_pt1 | contig 13485 bp, 5 predicted proteins | sample TA2KigCa65mmetaG_FD_148650 | JGI IMG/M metagenome (GOLD analysis project Ga0194128, IMG submission 148650) | Freshwater microbial communities from Lake Tanganyika, Tanzania - TA2015037 Kigoma Deep Cast 65m | ecosystem: Environmental > Aquatic > Freshwater > Lake | place: Tanzania: Lake...
AGCTCGAAGCGGCCGTCCCGCTCCCGCAATTGCGCCTCGGTGATTCGGACGTACTCGTCCGGGTCCGGTGCGTTCCAGTGGTCCGGCGGCGCGTGGAGGTACCCCATCTCGCCCCCGCCCATGAAGTCGGTGACGAATTCGAACCGCTCGCCGTTCCAGGTGAAGAGATACGGGCACGACGAGGGTTTGCGATCGAGCTCGGTGAGCGCCACGCGCGCGGGACCCGCGTCGGCAATCGACGGCGAGAGCTCCGTCTGCAGGATCCCGGACGGCCACAGCACACGGACGAGGTCGGCGGTCGACCGCGCGCCGAGCCCGATCCCGACGTCGGCGGGCGTCACGGCGGGCGTCGCCGCCGTCGCCTCGAGCCGCTGGTACAGGCTGCCGGCGCGGACCTCCACCCTCGCGCCGACGCCGGCGCGGTTCGAGGCGCGTCCGGTCAACGCCACCTGGATGGCCCGCCGCGCGCTGCCGCCGTCGTTGCGCCAGACGCGCACGCCTTCGCCCGGCACCGCCGCCACGAGATCGGTATCGCCGTCGCGATCGAGATCGCCGGCCGCGACGCCGGCGACCGGCATCCGACCGGCCAGGCTCGCGCGCGCCGCCGCGAAGGCGGCCGCGTGCTCCTCCATCGTGGCGCCGACGTTCCGGAAGATGCGCGGGCCGTCGGCGACGACGAACAGGTCCAGCAGCCCGTCGTTGTCGTAATCGAACAGCTGCGCCGCGCTCGCGCCCCGCGTCGCCGGCGGCGCCTCGAGCGTCCGGTACCGGCCCGCGCGTTCGCTCCACGCCCACACGGCCGGGGCGTCGGCACGTCCCAGCAGCAGATCGGCGAATCCGTCCTTGTTCACGTCGCCAACCGCCAGCGACGTGTACTCCGCCGCGCCGGGTGCGCCGACGCTCGCCGCGACGTCCTCGAAGGCGCCCGTCCTGAGGTTCCGAAACACCATGAGCGGCGCCCCGCGCGCCAGCAGGACGAGATCGACGTCGCGGCGATTGTCGACGTCGACCGGCGCGACCGCGAGAACGCCGCGCGCCGGCTGGAGCCGCGCCTCCATGGTGATCTCGGTGAAGCGGCGGTTCCCGTTGTTCCGCAGCAGCACGCTCGAGTCCCCGCCGGCGAATACGTCGAGGTCGCCGTCGTGGTCGACGTCGACCAGCGCCGCGGACTGAAACGGTCCGCGGCGTCCGGGCAGCAGCGCCAGCGGCGGCGCGAAACGCCCGTCCGCCGCCTGCATCACGAGCACGGGCGCGCCGCCCGCCAGCAGCAGCAGATCCGTGCGCCCGTCGTTGTCGAGATCGCCGGCGACGATGCCGCTGACGTCGCGCGGCGCGGATGGCAGCAGTGTCGAGCTCGCATCGGACAGGCGGGGCTGCTCGTTCCGCAGCAGGCGCAGAGACGGGCCGCCCGCCAGCACGTCGAGGTCGCCATCGCCGTCGATGTCGGCCAGTGCCACCGCCCTGCTGTCCGCGCCCGCCGCGGCGCCGGCCCACTCGGCCGTCGCATCCACGAACGCGACCGCGGGCATCTCCGCCGACACCAGCCCCGGCTCGGCCCCCGACGAGGGGTGCGCCTCCCCGTAGCGGCCCTGCTCCAGGTAGGTCTGGGAGTAGGTGACGGCGTACGGCGCCGTGCGCAGCTGGTCGAAACGCTGCATGGCCAGGGTGCCGCGCGCCTGGTCGCCCATCCGCGTGAGCGCCAGGCCGACGGTATAGGCCGCCGTTGCGTTGTACGGCTCGACGGCGAGCGCCGACTCCGCCATGGCCGCGGCATCGGCATGCCGGCGCTCCTCGAGCAGCGTCATGGCGAGGTGCACGCGTGCGCCCGGATCGTCGGCATCGAGACGGAGCACGCGCTCGAACTGTTGCATCGCCTCCTCCGGCTGCCCCTGCGCGCGCGCAATCAGCCCCAGGAGATACGCCGGCTCGGGCGCATCGGGATCCGCCGCCTGCGCGGCGCGGGCCTCGACCGCCGCGTCCGCCGGCCGGCCGCCGTAGAACAGCGCGATGGCCAGATTGACGCGCGCCAGCCGCACGGCGGGGTCGATCGTCACGGCCTCCTGGAACGCCTCCGCCGCGCGATCGTAGGCAAACTGCTCGAGCAAACCGACCCCGCGGTTGTTGGCGCGATAGGCGGCTTCCCGCCGCGCGACCGACTCCTCCGCCGGCGCCTGCCCCGTGCGGCCGCAGCCTGCCGCGAGGAGCGCCGCCACCACGCAACCGAGCACCGCGGCCGACCGCCTGCGCGTCACCACGTGCCCGTCACCCCCCGTCCTTCGGTGATGGTCACGGCGCGATTCGCCTCGAGCGGCCCCGTCGTCTCGATCCGACCGTCCGGCCACGTCACGCGCAGCGCCGACACACGCCCGACCGCGCCCAACCCGAGCGTGACCGGCAGCTCGCTTTGCGAGCAGTAGCTGGAGCCTGTCTTCAGCATCGCCCACGGCCCTGGCTTCCCGTCGATCATGGCCTGCACCCTGGCCCCGATGCCATCACGATTCGAGCGCGTGCCGACGAGGGCCACGCGGATCCAGCCGTTCCGGTTGCCGCCGTCGTTGCGCAGCAGCCGCGCGGGGCCGCCGCTCGCGGTCACGAGCAGATCCAGGTCGCCGTCGCGATCGTAGTCGAGGTACGCGGCGCCGCGCGCCACCATCGGACGGCCGAAGTCCGCGCCCGCGCGCGCGCTCAGATCCTCGAAGCGCCGCCCGCCGAGATTGCGCAGGAGCAGCGGCGGCTGCGCGTAGGCGATGTTCGGCTGCACGCGCGCGATGTCGTCGGCCACGTGGCCGTTGGCGGCGAAGATATCGACCCGGCCGTCGAGGTCGTGGTCGAAGAAGAAGGCGCCGAACGTCAGCCGCAGCAGCGACGACTTGCCGACGACGCCCGCCGGCGCCTCGTCGATGAAGAGACCCTTTCCCTCGTGGACGTAGAGCGCCATCATCTCGTTCGAGAAGTTGCCGACGATCAGGCCCTGACGCCCCGAGCCGTCGACATCGGCGGCGTCGACGCCCATGCCGGCGCGCGCGACGCCCGCTTCATTGAACGCGACGCCCGCCATGAGGCCCATGTCGCGGAAGCGGCCGTTCCCGAGGTTGCGATACAGGCGGTTGGGCTGCGTATCGTGCGCCACGAAGAGGTCGAGCCAGCCGTCGTTGTCGTAGTCGATGAGCGCCACGCCGAGCGCCTTCCCCGTCGGGTCGTGCACACCGGCCGCACGCGTGACGTCGTCGAAGGTGCCATCGCCGCGGTTCCGATAGAGCGTCGAGCTCCGGCCCATGTACGATTCGGGCGTGCAGTACGACTTCGACGTGCCGTCGAGCGTGCAGAAGAGATCCGTGGCGGGCGACCACTCGACGTAGTTGGCGACGAAGAGATCCAGCCTGCCGTCGCGGTCGTAGTCGAACCAGGCGGCGCTCGTCGAGAACGCCGGATCGCCCACGCCGGCGCGATCGGTCACGTCGGCGAAGCGCGCGCCGCCGGCGTTGCGAAACAGCCGGTTCCTGCCGAGCGCGGTGACGTACAGATCGACGAGACCGTCGTTGTCGAAATCGGCCGCGGTCGCGCCCATGCCGTACATCTCGACCTGCAGCCCGGACGCGCGCGTGATGTCGGTGAACGTCCCGTTGCCGTTGTTGCGGTAGAGCGCCGGATGGGCGGGCCGCCCCGGCTGCCCGGCGAACCGCGTGGAGTTCACGAAGAAGACGTCCTGCCAGCCGTCGCGGTCGACATCGAGCACCGCCACCCCGGAGCCCATCGTCTCGGGCAGATACTTGCGGCCGAATGCGCCCGTGTTGTGGCGGAACCGAATGCCCGCCGCGGCCGTGACGTCGGTGAACGTCACGACGGAGGGCCGCTCCTGCCCGACGGCACCCGGCGCCAGCATCGACAGCACGACGGCCGCCGAGGCCACGCGCACGCGGCACGGACGGGTCATCGGAGCGCCATCGAGCGATGCTCGTGGATCGGCTGGCGCTCGTTGTTGTCGTGCGGGTTCAACCGACGGTACTCGCCGGTGATGGCCTGCGAGGCCTCGTCGGCCTTGAACCGCTCGTAGAGCATCCGCGCCCGCTCGGCGCCGGCCGCGTCGCCAAGGCCCTGGTAGGAGAGCATCAGGTTGTAGTGCGCCTGCAGGTCCTCGGGATCGATCGCGAGGACCTTCCGGAACTCCGCGACCGCCGCGCCGAACTGCCGTCCGAGGAACAGCACCCGGCCGATCTGGTTCAACACGACGCGGTCACGCGGGTACTGCGCCCCCGCCCGCCGGAGATGCGTCAGCGCGTCGTCATAGCGCCCGAGTCCTCTGAGCGCCACGCCCAGAAAGAAATGCGTTCGCGCGAGATCGGGCTCGAGGGCCAGCGCGCGCCGCAGCGCCTGCTCGGCCGTGTCGAGACTGCCTTCCTGCAGCCGCGCGCGCCCGACGTTCACCCAGGCGTCGGCGGCGCGGGGATCCGCCTCCGTGATGCGCAGGAATGCCGCCTCCGCGCCGCGGAGATCCCCCTGGAGCAGCAGGCCGATGCCGTAGTCGTTCCATCGCTCACGCGCCGCCGCATCCGCCCTGACGGCGACCTCCGCCGGCTGCGGCGCATCGGCCGGAAGGACGATCAGCGTGGCCGTATCCCTGGCCATTTCCGTGATCGGCAGGTTCGGGATGCTCTTCAGCCGTCCGGACGCGCGCGACGCATCCCCGGTGAACACCCATGCGCCATCGTCGTAGCCAGGCGCCAGCGGGGCTGCCGGCTGCCGCGGATCGCGGACGCCCGCGTACGCCCACTGCGTGTACCACCACGCGAACTTGCGGTGCTTGAGCCTCGCGGTAATCGAGATCGTGTCGCCGGCGTCCGGTGGAATGTCCAGCCGGTAGTGGACCGTGTCGGCCGCGCCGGGCGGGATCAGCCGCACGTAGGCGACCGATCGGGCGGCCCACGCGTTGCGCTTGTCGATCGGATTGCCGTGTTCGTCGAGCAGGAGACTGCGGTACCGATGCGCGCCCGGCTCGACGGCGCCCGACGGCTCGAGACCGCCGCTGTGCAGCAGCGTGCGTCCACGGCTGTCCCGCGCCTCGAGCTCCACCCACACGTCGAACGCATCGACGGTCCCGCCGGGGAAGAAATGCCCCATCTTGCGCGTGCGCACGACGACCTCGAGCCGCACCGACTCGCCGCGTCTCGCGGCGACCGGCACGGCACCGAACGGGCCGAGCACGCCGGCGCCGGCCGGCGCTCCTGCCTGCCGCCGCCCGAGATCGAACGACTCCTCGCCGACGCCGAACGTCGTCGCCGCGTCGACCGCGGTGGGAGGGCTGGAGCCCGGCGCCGGCGCCGGGGTGCCCGTCCGCACGATGCCGAAGACGTCGACGGTCACCTGTCCGTCCTGCAGGAACGCCTGCGCGGCGGCGAGCTGGGCGCGATCGTCGTTGACGAACGGAACGGCCGTGTTCGCCGCCGCAAAGCGGTGCGACCGCACCTGCCGCCCGAGCGCCGCGGGATCGCTCGACGGCACGAGCGGCATATGGCAGTCGACGCACGTCTGCGGCCGCGGCGGATAGTAGAAGGATCGCGCGCCCTGCCCCGACACGCCCGACGCCTGCCAGTTGTCGTAATCGTTGAAGCCGCGAATCCACCGGTACGCGTTCACCGGGACGTCCAGGTGCACCTTGTGGCATGCGGAGCAGAACTCCGCGCTCTGCGCGCGATGAAAGGGCTTCATGAACGCCTCACGGTGCGGCCGGGGCGCCAGCGTGAGGAGCGTGTCATGCGCGGCGCGGAGCAGCCCGTTCGAGCTCGCGCCGAGCGCGCCGATTGGCAGGTACTCGAGCTCGAACCCGCCCTGCCCCATCGTCCCGTGCACGCGCGTGATGGCGTGGCACGACACGCATCCGAGCCCCGCCTGCGCTTCCGGCGTGTCGATCTGGTTCGCGATCGGCTCGTCGAAGCGTCCGCTGAACAGCAGCGCGTGATCGTGACAGCCCGCGCACCATTTCGACGGCCGCGTGCCGACGACCTCCTGCATGTACTCGATCGACTTGCGGTACCACTGGTTGTTGAACGACGCGAAGTGGTGCATGGACGAGCGCCACTCGTCGTAGATGTCGCGATGGCAGCGGCCGCAGGCGGCGCTCGTCAGGAAAAAACCCGCGGGAATGCGGTCCTGGCCGTTCGCGCCCGCGGCGGACGGAAAGAACGGGCTGCCGGCTCCGCCGCCGTCCTCGCCCATGGCAACCGGCGCCAGCTCGGGATTGACGATCCGGAATCGGCGCGCCCGGTCGCCCTCGTGCGTCCATCGCTCGACGGCGGCGGTGCACGCGGCCAGGAAGATCAGCGCGGCCGCGGCGATCGCGAGCCGCGGCCGCGGTCCTCGCCTCCGCCAGACCACCAGGCCGACGAGCGCCGTCGCGGCGATCCCGGCGGCCACGTGGGCGTAGAGGAGCGGCAGGAACGGTCGGGTCGCGCCCGTCACGAGCAGCGCCGCGCCCAGCACGGCCGCACCCGCGAGCGCTGCCGCGGCGGCGGCCCGGGCGGGTGTCGCGCGCCAGGAGGCGCGCCAGCGCCACGCGGCCGCGGCGGCCAACCCCAGGCCCAGCAGTGGATGCACCGCGACGTTCGCGTAATAGGCGATCGTCGGTTCCGCTGTGGCCGCGAGGTACGCCGAGTTGAGGACGAGAACGACGAAGCCGCCGCCCAGCAGCGCCGTGCCGGAACCGACGCCCAGAGGCCCACTCATGCGCTACGCCATGGAAGTGCGCTGGAGTATACAATCTCCCCGTCGAACTTCAGAGGAGGGCGCCATGCCTCGCCGATGCCTGCTGCGCGTACCGATCGTTGCGGTTGTGTTCATCGGCGCGGCGCTCGCGGTCGGCTCCGGACAGGAGGGTGCCTTCCGCACCCCCTGGGGTGAGCCCGACCTCCAGGGCCTCTGGAACAGCGAGACGATCACGCCCCTCGAGCGGCCCGCCCGCTGGGCCGACAAGCCGGTCCTCACGGCGGAGGAGGCGGCAGCCGTCGAGAAGTGGGTCGCCTCGACGCCGGGCCGGGATGACCGGTCGATGCGCGGGACCGAACGCGACGTCGCCGGCGCCTACAACGAGCTTTGGAGCCCGCCGCGCGACGTCGGCCTCTCCGACCGGCGGACCGGGCTCGTCATCGATCCGCCCGACGGCCGCATTCCGCCGCTGACGCCCGAGGCGCAGAAGCGGACCCGGGAGGTGCGCGATTACCTGCGTGCCCTTCTCGAGGGTACCGCGAGCGGGCCGGCCGGGTCGAAGCCGTCGCCACGCCGGGGCGAGCCGCCGCCTGCGTACAACGTCGATCGGATGAATCGCTCCGATGGTCCCGAGGATCGGTCGACGATGGAGCGCTGCTTCGGCATTGGCATGCCGGTCTACGAGCGCGCCATCTACCGCATCGTGCAGTCGCCGGGCCAGGTCGGCATGTACATCGACTTCGGACAGGGGCAGGGGTTCCAGCGGACGATCCCGGTGGACGGCTCGCGGCACCTGCCCTCGACGATCCGGCTGCTCCACGGCGATTCGCGGGGCCGCTGGGACGGCGACGCGCTCGTCGTCAGCGTCGCCAACTTCACCAACCGGACCGACTTCCGCGGCGCGCGCGAGCACCTGCGTCTGACCGAGCGGCTGACGCGCGTCTCGCGCGACCGCATCATGTACCGCGTCACCGTCGAGGATCCCGCGACCTGGACGCGGCCGTGGACGCTCGAGATCGCGTGGAACCGCGAGCCGGACCGGCCCAACCGCAGCTACGAGTCGACCTGCCACGAAGGGAACTACGGCCTGCTCGGCATGCTCGCCAACACGCGCGCGGCCGAGGCGCTGCACGCCACCGGCCAGGGGCCCGATCCGGCCACGCAGGACAACGCCACGGGCGGCGGCACGGGTGCCGAGCGCAGCGTGGCCAACTTTCCCCGATAAGTCATTCATCAGGTGAGGAGCCTGCCCATGATCGGTGCACGCCTCGTGCTGACGACGGCTCTCGTGCTCGGATGCGCCGTGCTCGTCGGCGTGGCGGATCAGACAGGCACCCCGGCGCCCGCGTCGTTCCGCACGCCGTGGGGCGAGCCCGATCTGCAGGGCATCTGGGACGGCGACACGCTGACCCCGCTCGAGCGCCCCGCGCGCTGGGCCGACACGCCGGTGCTGACGCCCGAGCAGGCCGCGGCCGTCGAGCAGTGGGTGACCTCGCGCCCCGGCCGCGACGACCGATCGATGCGCGGCACCGAACGCGACGTGGCGGCGGCCTACAACGAGCACTGGCTGCCGCCGCCGCAGAAGCTGTCGGATCGGCGGACCGGGCTCATCATCGATCCGCCCGACGGCCGCATTCCGCCGATGACGCCGGAGGCGGTGACGCGTACGACCGAGGTCCGCGAGTACCTCCGCGCGCTCCTCGACGGCACGGCGAGCGGCCGGCCGGGATCGAGGGTGTCATCGCGGCGCGGCGAGCCGCCGCCTGCCTACAACATCGACCGCATGAACCGATCCGACGGTCCCGAGGATCGCGCCACGATGGAGCGCTGCTTCGGCGCGTCGATGCCGGCCTACGGCGCCACCTATCGGATCGTGCAGTCGCCCGGGCAGGTCGGCATCTACGTCGACTCCGGCCAGGGCCAGGGGTTCCAGCGCACGATTCCCGTCGACGGATCGGCGCATCTGCCGCCGGCGATCCGGCTGCTGCACGGCGACTCGCGCGGGCGGTGGGAGGGCGACACGCTCGTCGTGAGCGTCGCCAACTTCACGCCAAAGACCGACTTCCGGGGCTCGCGCGAGCGCCTGCGCCTGACGGAGCGGTTCACGCGCGTCTCGGCCGACCGCATCGACTACCGCGTGACCGTCGAGGATTCGACGACCTGGACGCGGCCGTGGACCTTCGAGGTGCCGTGGAGCCGCGAGCCCGACCGGCTGAATCGCGTCTACGAGTCGACGTGCCACGAGGGCAACTACGGGCTGCTCGGCATGCTCGCCAATACGCGCGCGGCCGAGGCGCTCTTCGCGACAGGACAGGGTCCGGATCCGGCGACGCAGGACAACGCGACCGGCGGCGGCACGGGCGAGAACCGCAGCCTGGCCAACTTCCCGCGGTAGAAGCCGTGCGTAGTGTCCGGCGTTGGCCGGACCTGGGCGAGCCGGTTGGTCCGGCTGAAGCCGGACGCCACGTACATGAAGGAGTCAGCGATGATGATGCGCCTGGTACTTGTCCTCCTCGTCGGCGTGCTGTGGGCATCGAACGCCTGGGCGCAGGCCAGCGGCATCGCCGGCGTCGTGCGCGACTCGACGGGCGCCGTGCTGCCGGGCGTCACGGTCGAAGCCGAGAGCCCGGCGCTCATCGAGCGCGTGCGCGTCGTGTACACCGACGCGCAGGGCCGCTACAACGTCGTCGATCTGCGGCCCGGCACCTACGCGGTCACGTTCACGCTGCCCGGCTTCAGCGTCGTCCGGCGCGAGGGCATCGCGCTGCCCGTGGGCTTCACGGCCACGGTGGACGCCGACCTCCAGGTCGGCAGCGTCGAGGAGACCGTGACGGTCACGGGCGGGAGCCCGCTGGTCGACGTCCGGAACGTCCGCCAGCAGACGCTCGTCCCGACCGAGCTGCGGACCGAGCTCCCCAGCGGGTCGATGAACCTCATGAGCCTGGCCGCGCTGGTACCCGGCATGACACAGGCGCTCGACCAGGGCGGCGGCGGCGCGATGGGCATCTACGGCTCGAACCAGTCGACCTCGTCGATGTACCACGGCAAGGGCAGCACCGTGGATACCTTCGACGGCATGCAGGTGAACAACCTCTCCGGGATCGGCTCGGTCAGCTACATCATGAATCCGTTCGCCGTCGAGGAGGCGTCGGTGCAGACCGGCGGCATCTCGGCCGACGCCGCGTCGGGCTTCATCATCAACATGGTCCCCAAGTCGGGCGGCAACCGCTTCTCGTTCAGCGGCAGCGGCATGTTCACCAACAGCCGGTTCCAGGGCAGCAACGTGGACAAGCTGCGCGATCGGGGCGTGCAGGGCGACGGGCAGAAGACGCTGCACGCCTACGACGTGAACGCGACGCTCGGCGGACCGATCAAGGAGGACCGGATCTGGTTCTTCGCGGCCACCCGCCTCATGGGCACGAAGAACAACGTCGTCGATCGCTTCGCGAACGCGACGCAGGGGACGCCGATCTACACGCCCGACTTCAGCCGTCCCCACTTCAACCAGGACTGGCTGCGCAGCCAGGCGATCCGCGTCACGGCGCAGGTCTCGGAGCGGCACCGGGTGAGCGGCTTCGCCGACCCGCAGTACTTCCAGACGCGCGGCTGGCAGGACAACGCCGCGCCCGAAGCGCAGATCTGCTGGGACATGTGGCCGAACGGCGTGTTCCAGGGCACGTGGACCGCGACGCTGACCACGCGGCTGCTGCTCGAGGCGGGGGCCGGCCTGGCCAAGGGTCCGTTCCCGTGCACACTCGAGCAGCGCACGGACCTGTGGGGCTTCACCGTCGGCCCCAACGATATCTCGATCCAGGAGGCGACGACCGGCTACGTCTACAACGCGCCGGCGAACACGCTCGTCCGCAACGACAACGACCGCTACGCCCAGCGGTTTGCCCTCTCGTACGTGACGGGGTCGCACTCGTACCGGTTCGGCTTCGATCTGCAGCAGCACGTCAACAACCGGAACACCGAGGTCAACCAGGACATGACCTGGCGGTTCCGCAACGGCATTCCCGAGCAGATCACGCTGCGGGCCACGCCGACCTGGGAGCTGAACCGCACGAAGGCGGATCTCGGCATCTACGCGCAGGACCAGTGGGCCCTCGGCCGGATGACGCTCAACTACGGGGCCCGGTTCGATTACTTCAACGGGTACCTGCCCGAGCAGGACGTGCCCGCCGGGCGGTTCGTCCCCGAGCGGCGCTTCGCGCCGGTCCACGGCGTGCCGAACTGGAAGGACCTGAACCCGCGGCTCGGGCTCGCGTACGACCTCTTCGGGAACGGGCGCACGGCGCTCCGCACCTCGCTCGGGCGCTACGTCGGCAAGGAAGCGGTGTCGGTCACCCAGCAGTTCAATCCCGTGCTGACGTCGGTCAACAGCACCAACCGATCGTGGAACGACGCCAACCGCAATTTCGTCCCCGACTGCGTTCTCTCGAACTTCGCGGCCAACGGCGAGTGCGGCCCGATCGACAACCAGAACTTCGGCCAGCTCAATCCGAACGCCCGCCGCTTCGAAGACGACCTCGTGCGCGGGTTCGGCAACCGCGACTACTTCTGGGACGCGGCGGTCGAGGTGCACCACGAGGTCCGCCCCGGCATGTCGCTCGTGGGCGGCTATTACCGCAACTGGAGCGATCATTTCCGGGCGCTGCCGCGCGGCGACTTCGGCACGGTCTACGTCGTGGACAACCTCCTGGTGACGCGGGCCGACTTCGATCCGTTCTGCATCACCGCGCCGGCGGATCGGCGCCTGCCGGGCGGCGGCGGGTACGAGGTCTGCGGCCTCTACGATCTCAAGCCCGAGAAGTTCGGCCTCTCCGAGGAAGTGGCGTCGCGGCCGGGCAAGTTCGGCGACCAGTCGCGCGTCTCCGACTTCCTCACGGTCGCGGTCAACACGCGGCTCGGCCGGGGGATCGAGTTCGGCGGCAGCCTCGACACCGGCCGCACCGTCGAAGACCGCTGCTTCGTGGTCGACTCGCCGCAGAGCCTGCTCAACTGCCGCGTGGTCACGCCGTTCGGAGGCCAGACGCAGGTCAAGTTTCACGGGGTCTACCCTCTGCCGTACGGCTTCCGCGTGAGCGGCACGTTCCAGAGCCTGTCGGGCGTCGGCTACCTGGCCGACTACTCCGCCTCGTCGGCGGAAGTGGCCGCGTCGCTGGGACGCCCGCTGTCGGGCGGCCGCCGGTCGGTGATCGTGCCGCTCGTCGCCCCGCAGACCCTCTTCGAGCCGCGGCGCTCGATCCTCGACCTGCGGTTCAGCCGCATCTTCGATCTGCCCGACGGGCTGCGGCTGCAAGCGAACCTCGACGTCTACAATCTGCTGAACGACGCCGCCATTCTCAACGTCAACGGGAACTACGGGTCCGGGTGGCGGCGTCCGGTCGTCCGCGGCATCGCCGCGCCGCGGCTGTTCCAGCTGAGCGCCCGTGTGACGTTCTGAGGCCGCAGGTGGGTCCCCGGTGTTCGCGCATCGGCCGGTCGTAGCGGCGGCAGGCGCGGCGATCGTCATCCTCGCCGCGGCCTGCGCCGGCCCCGAACCTTCGCCGCCCGAACCGTCCGGGCCCGCACCGCCGGCGGCCCAGGACGCGGGCGCGCTCCGGCCGGTGGCGCTGCCCGACCTCGCGCGTCTCGAAGCCTCCGTCCAGGTTCAGATTCGCGACCGGTTCACGCGGCTCGAGCGGCTCCGCGCCGCCACGGCCCCGCCGGCCTCCGATCTCGCGCAGGCCTACGGCGAGGTGGGACGACACCTGCTGGCCGCCGAATTCGTGGAGCTGGCCGAGCCGTACTTCCTCAACGCGCGCGCGCTGGCGCCGCGCGAATACCGCTGGCCCTACTACCTCGGCCACGTCTATCGCATGCGCGGCATGCTGCCCGACGCGGCGCGCGCGTTCGAGCAGGCGCTCGACGCGCGTCCCGACGACATCGCGGCGCTCGTCTGGCTGGGCGAGCTGCATCTGACGGCGGGACGGTTCGACGCGGCCGGGCCGCTCTTCGCCCGGGCGCTCGCCGTCGCACCGACAACGGTTGCCGCGCGGTTCGGAGCCGGGCGCGCGGCGCTCGCGCAGCAGGACTACCGCGCCGCCGTCGAGCACTTCGAGGCGGCGCTGGCGCTCGACAAGCAGGCGGTCAACATCCACTACCCGCTCGCCATGGCCTATCGCGGGCTCGGCGACACGGCGAAGGTCGAGGCGCACCTGCGCCGGCAGGGCAAGTTCGAGATTCTGCCGCCGGACCCGCTGATGCAGGAAGTCCGGCTGCTGCTGCGGAGCGCGATCTCCCACGAGATTCAGGGGACGCGCGAGCTCAACAGCGGCCACTGGACGGAGGCCGCGGCGGAGTTCCGCAAAGGCCTCGAGATCGATCCGACGAACCCGTCGCTGCGCCACAAGCTCGGGACGGCGCTCTACATGCTGGGGCAGCCCGACGCCGCCCGGCAGCTGTTCGAGCAGGTGGTCCGGGAGTCGCCGGGGTACGCCAAGGCGCAGTACAGCCTCGGCGTGATGCTCGAGTCGAACGGGCGGCGCGCGGAGGCGCTCGAGCGCTACCTGGCCGCGGTACGCGAAGAGCCCGGCTACCTGGAGGCGCGCGTGCGCCTGGCCGGGCTGCTGCGCGTGCTCGGCCGCCCGCGCGAGGCGCTCGCCCACTACGACGAGGTGCTCGCGGCCGATTCGCGCGTGCCGGAGGCGTTGTTCGGCTCCGCCATGGCCTACGTGCGGCTCGGGCGGTATGGCGAGGCCCGGGATCGGCTGCGCGAGGCGCGGCAGCGGCACCCCGACCAGC
>Ga0194128_10008065_pt1 | contig 13484 bp, 12 predicted proteins | sample TA2KigCa65mmetaG_FD_148650 | JGI IMG/M metagenome (GOLD analysis project Ga0194128, IMG submission 148650) | Freshwater microbial communities from Lake Tanganyika, Tanzania - TA2015037 Kigoma Deep Cast 65m | ecosystem: Environmental > Aquatic > Freshwater > Lake | place: Tanzania: Lake...
CGCCATTTGCGCGCCAGAAGTCCGGCGTGTCCGTCGTAAACGAGAGCGTCTTGTCGATGCGGCAGAGCGCGTTTCTATCCGATGCCGATCCGATGACGAATGCGGCAGCGCCTGCTGCCGCCGTGTATTCGAGGGCATCACCCGGCCTGCTCTGTGCTGTATCGGAGCCAATGGCGAGGCCGTACTGCACCTGTCCCGCGCGAACAAAACAATCGACGATCTGCATGCCTGCCGTTCCTGCTTTGCACGCAAACTCCAGATCCGCGCAGTGACAGAACGGATCACACTCGAGTGCCGCAGCGACCATGCCGCTCGTCGGTTTCACCGCGTACGGGTGACTTTCGGAACCGACGAAGACGGCGGAAATCTGTGACGACTTGATCTTCGCAGTCTCGATTGCCTGTTGTCCCGCTTCGAATGCGAGTGTGAACGTGTCCTGCCCGGCATCGGGGACAGATTTTTCTTTCACACCGATACCATCGCGAATGGCTTGGGGGTCGGTGTTCCACTGTCTCGCGATTTCTTCGGTTGTGATGCGCCGTCCGGGAATGGACATGCCAAACCCGATAATTGCCGATCGCTGCTCCTGTTTCGGTGCCATGAAGCCGGAGGATTGTAGCAGAAAGAATGTGCAACATTGGCAATTTCGAGGCTGTTCCATTGGTGCATGGTACGGCTGATTTGGCATTTGAAAGCTATAATTTTGTCATTTGATCATTCATTGTTGAGGTTTGTCCCTATTCTTGCGGATTCCGGTAAAGAATGATTATTTATCATTTAGCATGTATCATTTACCATTTACCATTTATCATTTATCATTTATCATTTACCATTTATCATTTATATGAAAGACCCTCGTTCTATAGCTCTGGAAGAACGCACTGCACAGCTCGGTGAACGAGTCGTAATGCTTTGTAAAAAAGCAGAAAGAAATGTGGTTTCGATTCCTATCATAAAGCAACTTGTGCGCTCGGCACATAGTATCGGAGCCAATTACGCTGAGGCTAATAACGCTTCCTCACGAAAAGATTTTCGGAACAAAATTTACATCGTTAAAAAGGAGTGCCAGGAAACAAAATACACCATTCGCCTTCTTGCTGCGGCAGAACCGCATTTATGCGCAGAACTTCGTTTGCTTTGGCAGGAGTGTCATGAATTCACCAAGATCTTTCAGGCTATAGCTACTTCGTTAGATTCCAAATAAGAGGAAAATTTTCTGACCATACGTCCAGTCGATCAATGCTAAATGCTCAATGATAAATGCTCAATGATCATTTCGTCACCTTGCCATTCTCTTGTGTGCTCTTGCCAGATCGTGCCCCGCTTGTGCCGCGAGAAGCGAGAGCTCACCGGCCAGTACCGCTGCACCGATGGATTCGGCGAGACGTTGTGTAGGGCGAGGGTGGGGCGTAGGGGGTAGGGCGTAGGGGGTAGGGGGTAGGAGGAGATTCAGGCATTGGGACTGTGCAGGAAGCGATGTTCCGCCTCCGCGGGTTCCTACAAGGATCGCAGGTGAGCGAACCGTTATTCGTGATTCGTTATTCGTGATTCGTTCAAATGTCGTATCACACAATGATCCTTCAACAACATGCGCTGCGTCTTGCCCTGTTGCAAGGTAGAGCGCCGCGATGATATTCGCCGCATGGAGGTTGTTTCCGATTGCCCCTGCGAGTTTCGATCCATGCATCAGTTTGGCATCGGCGACGGAGAGTAATTTCTCCGGAGTCGTCTTGAGCACATCGGTGATCAGCGAGGAGGGGATGACCGCTGCAGCCGTCACTGTGTATCCGCGGCCTCGATCATGCGTTCGCACACTCGGTTTCTTGTCGCTGTCGACATTTGCGGCAATGGTGACGAGTTCGCAGTTGCATTCCTTCTCGATGACATCTCCGATTGCCTGTGCGGCGATCGTCACCATGTTCATGCCCATTGCCTCGTCGGTATCCGCGTTGATCGTGAGGAAGACGTACTCTCCGGATTGATCGATGTCATATGAAAGAATTTTCAGATGTGAACTTGTCTCTTCACCGATGCGTTTCCAGTCTTTCTCATGCTCACAGATAAATGCTTTGAGCTTTGAGTCTTTAATTTCACTCTTCGCTGATCGCTTATCGCTTATCGCTCCAAAAGCAATCGATCTGCTGATGCCGTGGTACGTCGATTGTACCGTTACTCCGCTCGCGAGTGCTTTGCAGCCGCGGTTCACGCTCGCGACGAGTGCCCCCTCTGTTGTTGCAAGCGGCAGATGAATATCCGATTTCGTTCCGTCGGAAAATGTCACGGATAGCGGTCCTGCGTAACCGACAGGCAACGGCACTGTACCGAACATCTGTTCGCAGTTTTTTTCCTCTGCACTCCCGATGCGTTCGGGTTCTGTTGCAAGAAGTGACAGGTTCACCCCAAGTTCTTCCTGTATGCGCCTTCTCCGTTCGGCAACACGGTCTTCGGGAGTCAGGTCCGGCGGGAGATTTCGGAGGTCCATGGATGGAAGGATAGAGGAATGTACGAAGAGAGGACTATAGGAATGAACGAAAAGAATGCTCCCTCCATGCGATATTCCCATATTCAACCCAGTATCCTGCTTCCTTTGCCTGCCCGCGCCTCAAATATTGCACATCCTTTCTGTGCTTTCGCGTATTCGAGCACGCGCATTCGTGCGCTTTCCTCGCAGAAGAGATGGACCGTCGGTCCCGCGTCCATGGTATAGAGCACCGGTAGATGCTCTGATTTCCGTATCTCTTCTATTTCTCCGGTGATGCGGTGCGTCTCGGCATTCAGGTAGTTGAGCGGGGGAGTCTGTGTGCTCATACAGCGGTGCATGTCCAGACAGTCTTCTTCCGCCACTTGCTGCAGCTTCTCGAAATCTTTTTCACGGATCGCATCGATGCAGTCCTGCAGTCGGTGATGTTCTATGGCAGAGAGGCGATCACGGAAATGTGGACTGCTCCATGCTGCAGCGTGCCCCTCGGTGGAGCCCACTTTTTTCTCGTCCATACTCGGGACGATAATGATGTCATGGAGAGGCCAGTGTTCAGAGGTGGCAATTTGATATGCTGTAGAAGTATCAATGAGTTCGTTATTCGCTATTCGTGACTCGTGATTTGTCAGTGCAGCGAAGCCTCCGAAGATGCTGCGGGCTGCGGAGCCGGAGCCGAGGCGGGCCATCACAGAGATTTGCTCATCGGTGAGTCCTGTATCGAGGAGTCCAGCGATCGCTTTCGCCAATGCGGAAAAAACCGCGGCGGACGAAGCGAGACCGATCGACGGGGGAATGTGGGAGTCGATGGAGATGGAGAGTGAGCTCTGAGCTCTGAGCTGTGAGCTTTGAGCTGTGAGATATGTTTTTATCAATTCGTATGTCTTCGAGAATCGTGCGATGTCCTTTTCGCCAAGCTTTTTATTGTGTGAAGACACACTGAATGTATCCGCACATTCGACGGAAACATCGACATACGGTCCGTCCAGCGTCATGGAGGTAGAGCCTGCAGCGCACAGACGCAGATCGTCATTGCGGTTGCCCCAGTACTTGATGAGTGCGATGTTGGGAGTGGAGCGTGCGGTGATCATGGCGAGTTCTTGGCTGTCGGCTATTATGTTCTTTTATGCCGAACAAGAACTCAAGAACTTACCAGCCTATCAGCTGCATTCTTTCATCGTGCAGAATGGTTTCTACCCGCTTTCGGTTGCACATTGCCATGACAATTCCGCTGCCCCCTGTCCTCCCTCCCGCTCCGATGACTTTCGCTGCGCCACCTTGCTGTTCAATTTTTGTGATCAGTTTTTTTGCTTTGTCTGTGACAACGCCAAGTTTTTGTTGTGCCTGGTTATGGTCGCGGATGACCGTAAGAACATCCTCCCCGGCAAGCAGGCGCTCTGTGCAGTTCCCGATGTCCTCCAGCGCGCTTTGCAGATCGTCTTTTCGTTCCGTCACCCACGCGACAAGTTCCGGAGTCTGCTGATCCGGTGCGCCCGTATCCACCAGAGAGAAACCGAGGCTTCGAAGACTCTGGTGCAGTGTTATTTCCCGCGGTTCCTGTCCTTTACGGAAGAGGAGAGGTCTTTCGTTCCAGATGACCGCGAAGTCGATGCCGCTGTTTCCGGGATTGACGATGTTTTCGATGGCCAGTGCCTGCTCATAGCAATCCGGTCCCAGCACGGCACGACAGATGGCGATTACCAGTGCAGTGGAAGCACCCATACCTTTGCCGAGAGGTATGTCCGACGTCATGGTCAACGTTCCCGCCGCTCCCGTACGATGCAGGATATCCAGTGCGTAGTCTTTCCATCCACGCGGAACGTCCCACACGATGGCATCGTCATGGTCGGCAAATTCCACGGTCATCTGCAGTGGAGAGGGAATCGCAATGCCGGGATATCCGAAGACCACGGCGTACTCGCCCGTGAGGATTATTTTTCCGCATGCCGATCCGGAATTTTTGAGTGTTGTCATCCTGAGCTTGACGAAGGATCATCCTCCGAATCTGCGGGTGCGCGCAGCGAACCGGTCCACGCAGTCCTTCAGGTCTGTAGCCGTGAAGTCCGGGAAGAATTTGTCCAGGAATTCCCACTCGCTATAGGCCGTCTGCCACAGAAAGAAATTACTCGTACGCATTTCTCCCGACGTGCGGATGACAAGGTCGATGTCCGGAAGCTCCGGGTGATCCAGCAGCGCTCGCAAAGATGTCTCATCGCTGATCGCTGATCGCCTGTCCTGAGTTCTGTCGAAGGGCTTATCGCTTATCGCTCGTACGATTTCATCCTTTCCTCCGTAATCCACCGCCAGGTTCAGGGTGAATTCCGTCTGGTCTTTGGTTTCCTCTTCCACCTCTGCGATCAGCTTCGCAAGTGATGCGGGGATGCGGTCTTTCCTGCCCGAGTGTACGAACCGGGTCTTTTCCCTGATGAATCCTTCCCGCTCTTTCGCGAGGTACTCTTCGAGCATCTTCATCAGCATCGCGATTTCCTTCGGGTCCCGCTTCCAGTTCTCCGTCGAGAAGCACCACACGGTGAGTGCGCCGACACGCGGGTCTTTTCTGCACCACTCCGTGAGTGAGCGGAAGTTTTCGACAGCGGTGCGGTGTCCTTCCCACGGATCCAGCATGCGCTTTGTGGCCCAACGACGGTTGCCGTCCGGGATGATGGCGATGTGGAGGGAGGGCGTCATGGGTGCGGGTGGGCGGAACTGTTTCTTGTTTCTTGAAATACTACGACGGAATCGACTCTCTGATGGCGTTCATTCCCAGGTGGAACCATGGAGCATACTTGGCCGGTTCGCGGCGCATGTTGCCGCGTAGTTCCTCCACCCCAATCCATTTCCATTCGGCGACTTCGTCCGGGTCTGCACTCGGCGTTACCGTTTCATCGACGAGTCCGAGGAGGATGGTGACAAACTCGTGTTCCACGCCGCGCTTTTCCGGATCTTCCGCGCGGTAGACGAAGCCACTCAGTGCCTTGAGCGGGCAGGTGAATCCCAGTTCTTCTTTCAGCCTGCGTTCCCCCGCCTGCCTGGCGGATTCACCGTTCTGCGGGTGGCTGCAGCAGGTGTTCGCCCATATTTCCGGCCAGAGCATCTTTTTGGCGCTGCGCTTCTGGATGAGGATCTCCTTTCCCTTGTTGCGGAAGACGTACACGGAGAACGCCCGGTGCAATTTCCCCTCGCCGGTGTGTGCTTCGACGATCTCGGACGTGCCGATCTCGTTATTATCCTCGTCGACCAGGATGACGGTCCGCATGCCACGATTCTACGGTCACACGGAGGCATCTTCCATCGCATTCGCACGATTTCTCTTGCCCGAACCAGGAGGAGCGGTACGATGCCTCACTTATGGTTTCCCATGAACATCTGGCGGCTCTAGGTGCGTTCGCAGCGCTCTTTGCACTGTTTCTGGGTTTACGTCACATTCTCCTCAACCACTGCGCACTGCTGGTGACCCGCACGAAATTCCGGTTCGACGATCTTCTCCTGTGCTCCATCGGCAAGGTGCAGGTCTGGTTTTGTTTTTTTCTCGCGTTCTTCCTCGCGGTGCACCACCTCGATATGCCGATCGGTGTGCGAGCGGCTCTTCGTGCATTGCTTCTCATCTCGGTGACCGTGCAGTCGATCTTCATCGCGGAGGGCATCATTGCCGAGCTCATCGATCGGTTCATCGACCGTGACGGAAAGCCAGGCATACCGCGCGTGCTCTCGGTGCTGCTTCGCATCACTCTCTGGAGTGTCGGCATCCTGCTGATTCTCGGCAACCTCGGCATCAACATCACATCACTCCTCGCGGGTCTCGGTATCGGAGGCATAGCGATGTCTTTGGCTTTGCAGAGCGTTATTGCGGATCTCTTCAGTGCGTTCTCCATTGCTGTCGACAAGCCGTTTGAAGAAGGCGATTACGTCGTCATCGGAGCGCACAGGGGATACATCCGTCGCATCGGACTCAAGTCAACGCGTATCGAATCCCTCCAGGGGGAAGAAGTCATCGTCAGCAACAACGAACTCGTCACGACCCGCGTGCAGAATTTCAAGCGCCTGCAGCACCGCCGCACCGAATTCAATCTGAGTTTGCGTTACGATACGCCGCCGGAGAAGCTCCAGAAAGTCCGTACGATGATTCGCAACATCATCGACTCCGACAAGGAGGCGGATTTCGATCGCGCGAACGTACGTACATTCGGAGATTCGGGACTCCGGTGCGAGGTGGTGTATTTCGCAAAGCATAACAACTACAACCAGGCGGTGAATATCCAGGAGCGCATCACCATCGAGATTCTTCGCAAGCTTAAGGAGGAGGGGATCGGGCTGGCATTCCCGACGATGACGGTCGAGCTGGAAAAAGCCTGATTGTTGCTCAACAGGGAGTATCCTGCGTGATAGTGTTTCCTCATGGAGAAGCGCAATATGCTCGGTGAAAACCTCGCCGCCATGCTGAAGGGCGGGGTGATTATGGATGTGGTGAACGCGGAGCAGGCGAAGATTGCTGAGGCTGCCGGGGCGTGTGCGGTGATGGCGCTGGAGCGCGTGCCATCGGACATTCGCAGAGACGGCGGCGTCGCACGCATGAGCGATCCAAAACTCATCAAGGAAATACAGGCAGCAGTCACCATTCCCGTCATGGCCAAAATCCGCATTGGTCATACGGCAGAAGCGGGAATTCTCGAAGCACTGCAGGTCGATTTCATCGATGAGTCTGAAGTGCTGACCCCTGCCGATCCGTTTGATCATGTCGATAAAACGCAGTTCAAGGTTCCGTTTGTCTGCGGCGCAACGGATCTTGGTGAGGCACTGAGGAGAATCAGTGAGGGTGCTGCCATGATCCGCACGAAAGGAGAAGCTGGAACAGGAAATGTTGTAGAGGCCGTGCGTCATCTGAAACTCATACGCCGTGAAATTGCTGCGCTTCAGGAATTCTCCTCTTCTCACATTGCGGCCTTTGCAGCCAAAGAGAGGGTTCTGCCCGAGATCGTGGAAACGGTGAAGAGGCTGGGCAGACTCCCGGTCGTCACGTTCGTCGCCGGAGGCGTAGCCACTCCTGCCGATGCTGCGCTGCTCATGATGCTCGGAGCGGAGGGGGTATTCGTTGGTTCGGGGATCTTCAAATCCGCAGACCCAGCAAAGACAGCTCGTGCCATTGTGCTTGCGACAACGCACTTTCAGGATGCAGCCCTGGTGGCGGAGGTCTCGGAGGGATTGGGTGCGCCGATGCCCGGACTGGAGATCGATCGTATCGAAATTGCAATGCAGAAAAGAGGATGGTGAAGGTGTGTTATTGGTTATTCGTGATTCGTGATTCGTCATGTACTATCGTACGCTATTCTTTCCCTATGTCGTTCCGATCACCGACCACCGATAACCGATCACCATGCATCGGTATTCTCGCTCTTCAAGGGAACGTCGCCGAGCATCGGAAGGCACTTGAAGATTTGCATATGACTGTGCGTGAGGTACGCACACCGAAGGATATCGAAGGTGTTTTCGCGCTCGTCATTCCTGGAGGAGAGAGTACGGTGATGATGAAGCTCATGCAGGAGTCCGGACTCGATGAGGCGATCGTTCGCCGTGTGCCGGAAGGATTGCCGGTTCTCGCCACCTGCGCCGGAGCGATTATCCTGTCCGATACCCACCTGAAACTCATGGATATCTCTGTGGATCGCAATGCCTACGGTTCACAGGTCGATAGTTTCGAGGCTGTGTTGTCGGTTGAGGGAAAAGATATGAAGGTGACGTTCATCCGGGCCCCGAAAATCACCCGTACGGGGTATGGTGTGGAGGTTCTTGCACGCCATGACGGCAATCCGGTTATTGTTCGTCAGAACAGCGTGATTGCCACTACCTGTCATCCGGAAATGCGCGGAGAGACTCTTTTGCATGCCATGTTGCTTGAAAATCTGAATACGTAATTGATTCAAGCGGTTCTGGTGCCTCGCAGATCGTTGAAGCATAGTGGTCTCCACTTACCATTCTCTCTCTATGCGTCCCTTTTCAGCAGCACTGTCGATTCTTGTCATTGCCGCTCTTGCGCCGGTTTTTCCGGTGCACGCGCAATCCGTCGACAGTTTCTTCGACATCTTCTACGGCGTGGAGTTGCCGAATCCAAAATGCGATCCCTGTAAGGCGATTGCAGAGGAGATAGACGCTGTTCAACGGAGTGTCGATGATCTCACAGCACAATTGCGGGCCATCGACAGTGCGATGGACATCATTGACGATGCTATTTCCCTTGGAGAGGAGAATCTGAAGCAGTTGCAGAAACAGTTGGAGGAAATGAATAACCCGAAGAGCTACGTGGAGAGCGAAGGCCGGCGATACGATTCCAGTGACCATGCGGCTATGCAGAGGAGAAATGCAAACCTCTGGCATGCATATAAAGGAGGTCGCATGACGGCGCAGGAATACAGCGATGAGATCGGCAAGCCGTTCGACGATCCGGAAGTCGCGGACGCCCTGGCGATGCTGAAAGAGATCATCAAGGAGCAGCTGCAAGACAGCATCGACGACACGATGAAGGCGATCGAGAAATCGAAGCAGCTTCGTACGGAGATGAACGAAAAGGGCAAGGATCTCTCCGGGAAGTTGGATGCGGAACTCGCGAAGCTTGCCCGGCTCAGGGCAGACCTTGCCGATTGCGAGAAGCGTTGCAAGCGGGAGGATGTGAACGTCATAGAGGACTATGGACTGACTCCCGACCCGAAAGGGTTTTTTGAGGGGCTACTCGATTCCTTGCGGGGATTATTCGTGGACGATGATCCCGTGGGTCCGTTTACGGGCCTCGAAGAGGCAATCGAGGAATTTGAGCGCACTGCTGCGGGAGGTGCCGAGGGTGATCAGCCGACGGAGACGACGGAACTCAATTTCGATTTCCTCTTAGCACCAGAGGCGTTGTTCGGGTTTTTAGATGGTCTAAAATTGCCTCCTCCTGTCTGCCACCTGTGTGATCCTCTGAGAGCAGAACTTGCCGAATTGCAGGCTATTCTTCAGGCCGAGCGCAGCGAGTATGGGGAAGTGGAAGCGAGGCTCGCGGAACTTCGTTCGCAATGGTCCAGGGCGTTGTCTGTCCGTGACGAAGCCAGCAGAGCGCTTGATAGGTTCGACAATCCGTCCGCTTCCGCAGAGAGCGAAGGCAGGTTTATGGATTCCAATGATCAGGCGGCAATGAGGGTCCGTAACGCCGGACTCTGGTCGCAGTACAAGTCCGACGATCTCTCAGCGCAGCAACTGGAGCGCGAGTGGAGCAAGCCGTTCGATGACCCTGCCGTTCGTAAGGAGCTTGAGAAGATTAAGCAGCGCATGCGTAGCGAGCTTGAGGAAGCGGTGCGCAGGGCCGAAGAAGCGATGAAACAACTCGATGAAGCGATCCGCAGTGCATCCGAGCGTTCGATCGAACTCGCCGGAAGCATCGCGGGAAAACAGGTGATGCTTGAGTATTTGCTGAAGCAGATCGAAGAGTGTGAGAAGAAGTGCCGTGAGTCTCTTGTAGAGGATGCGCAAGGCGCAATAGACGGGTATGAGAAATTTATCTTCCCGAAGGACCAGGGTGAGCCTGAGGATATGCAGTACTCGTCCGTCAACGCGGATACCCCGCGCGATGACGGTGATCAAGCGGAGGGACTCATTGACTGGTTGAAACAATTCTTCGGAGGCAACGATGCAGAGGAAGATGAAGATGAAGGAGAAGACCCCGAAGAAGAAGAGCAGTTGCGCTCCACTGCAAGCGAGGTGCGCACTTCCGAACGCGCGTCATCCGCACCTGCGTCATCCAAGGCGGCAGTCTCCTCCGTCGGGAGATCTTCTTCCGTAAAGACATCGGCCAGGTCTGAGTGTGATGTGGGAACAATGACAAAGGATGTCTGCGAAAACTCCTGTTCGGGCAATTGCTTGGAGTCGTACCAGGAGTTCGACGGGCTCAAATGCTTCAAGTGCGTCACCACCCAGACTTCTTCCGCGGCAAAAGTGCAGTGCGACCCGCCGACGGAGACGGAAGCGTTCTGCCGCAAAGATTGCTTCGGATCGTGTGTGAAGTCGTACACCAGAAGCGACGGCGTGAAGTGTTTTGAGTGCGTGGCGGAGCAGAAGTCGTCCTCCACGTCGGCAACGTACACGCAGCCTCTGACATCCTCTTCGAGCAGACCCCAGACAGTCTCTTGTCCCAGCGGCAAAGTGACCGACAGGGCATCCTGCGAATCTCAGTGCTCCGCACAGGGCGGCACCTGCGTCCAGGATAGCGGCTGCTACGGCTGTGTGGTGGTGAATTGTCCGGAAGGAACGTACAAAAACTCCTGTCCTTCCTCCTGTGTGAACGGTTGCGACACGGTCGGCAGCCAGGATGGTGTTTCATGCTATCAGTGCAAGCAGAGCTGTGAGGATGTCTGTGTTCGCAACGGCTACGACCCTCCCGGAACGGACTACACCAATCAGGTTCTCTCTACGCTGAACGGGTACACCTGTGTGTCCGGCGCGAGTGTTTCCATCACTACCGGTACAATCGGTTCCTGCACATGCACGAAGTCGCCGAATGTCTCCGTGAACCAAACGCCTCCGGTCTGCACTGGCACCACGTGCGGAGATGTTGCCTGCGGACAGTCCGCCACCTGTTCCCCGGAACCGAACACGACGGTCACTGTTCGCTGCAACTGGGGCGGATGGAAAGATCTCGGCAATCTCCGGTTCCAGCCGGTTATCGGTCAGTAGCATGAGACAACGTACGTAGCGGAGAGCTCCGGCTCTCCGCTACGATAGGTCCATGCGAAGGGTACTTCTTTTTTGCTTTGTGCTTGCTGCGTGTAGTAATACATCAGTGACAGCTGATCCGGTGGACACGGTGATCTACAGCATCGAAATCGATTCCTACGTTGCGGCGTACACACCGGAGGCCATTCGTCGTGACACCCCCATCTATGCGTACCTTGGTACAGGAGAAGCGAAGATTCCACTGGAGATCATTTGGGATGCCGCAGCAGATGCCCCGGTATTCACCCGGTATTACAAGGAGGAGCCGGGTAGGAGTGAGCGGATCACACCGGTGTCTGTGCTCTGGAGTGCATGGAAAAAGGTGTATCCCGAGATTGCGGTGTACCAGTGACCGGAATTAGACAAAAGTATGAAAATATGATATAATAATCATTAATGGAGACAGACACCAATGAAGCCGCATACTCTGCACTTCCCGTAGATTCAGGACAGTTTCGTGAGTTGCCACACAAGACTGTAGGGCGGCCACGCTCCGTCGCTGTACCTGCAATGCTTGCCACTGCGACATTCGTGCTCGCAGTCTTTATGCTGAGGGCGAATCATCAGTCGCCCGTGGTTGAGCAACGGCAGGGTGCCTCGCATATTCCGGTGTTTGCCGCAGCTCCCGAACAGGAGCCATCCATTCCTTGGGAATTTCTGACACCGGAGGAAGTACTGGTGAATATCGATCCGGATGTTCTTGATCCGGTGGAGTCCACCATTCGCAGTGAAGACATCGATGCGCAGGTGACTCCGCATGAGTTTCAGGTCTTGCCCATTCCCGCACCGCCAGAGGCGGATGCATCGTCATATTCCACGCACGCAGCAGGTATCTACTTCACGTCGACCAGTGCGGGTCGTCGCGATTTCTTTGAAGGGTCTCTGCAGGATCTGAAGAATGCGGGTGGGAATGCGTTTGTGGTCGATGTGAAGGGCAGCGCTGTGTTCTTCGACGCGGAATCCCAACTTGCGAAGGATCTCGGCCTGGTCCGCAAGCAGTATGATTTGCAAGAGTTGATCACGAATGCGCACGATCACGGACTCTATGTCATCGGACGATTTGTTGCCGTGAAGGATGCCGGTCTCGCTCGTGCGCATCCACGGTCGCTGATAGTACATCCGGTCAGCGGAAAGACGATCGGTTATGAGTTTGTCGATCCGGAGAACGAGACAGTTCTTTCATACAACAGTGATATTCTCTGCCTCCTTGCGCAGAGCAGCATCGATGAGGTGAACCTCGATTACATTCGCTTCTCCACGGAGCAGGTCGGGGAACTCAGAGTGTTCTCCACCGAAGAGAAAGCGCGTAAAGTCGGCGCATTCGTATCCATGGCGCGCGAGACCATCGACCGTTGCGGTCCGCGGACTGTGCTTGGTCTTTCCACGTTTGCAATTCTCGGTTGGAATTACGAGGTGAACATGGCAACGCTCGGACAGGATGTCGTTGCCTGGGCACCGAAGGTCGATATCATTTCTCCGATGGCATATCCTTCAACGTTTGCCGCGGGTGCCTACTACGATCCTGCAGTGCATAAGGGCAGCCGCAATTACTACCTCGTCTTGCGCACGCTTGCAGGGTACAAGCAACTTCTGGGTGAGCACGCATGGAAGCTTCGTCCGTGGATTCAGGGATACGGCATGACGCTCAAGGGCATGTCCGATCAAATGAAGGCTGTCGCCGATGCGGGGTTCTGTGGCTTTACCGTCTGGAGTGCGGAGAATATCTATGGAAACACGTTCAAAGCCATGGAGAACTGGAAACGGGGGGAGGAGTGCTGATTACGCGCTCTGCTGCGATAGCAGTCTTGCGATGAGCGAGTTTTGTTCCTGTATCTGGGCCAGCAGTTGCACATGAATGTCCCGTTGGTTTCGCAATTCCTCCGACAGGACTTCCACGACTCGTTTTTGCTCCTGTAATTCCGCGGCAAGCCGCTCTGCCTCCTTCGTCCTGATGAGAAATTGTCCGTGAAGAGGGTCCTGTTCCAGTACCTGTCCCTTGATTCTGTTTTTCGTTTTGATTGCCGGATTTCCGCAATCAAAAACACCTCGTCGAAAATTTCCTGCGCAGCGTCCGTGAAGCGGTCGCTTGTTTCCATCAATGAACGCGTGTCGTTGTGCTCTGCTGCCAGCATCACGCCTTCAGCCAGTGTTGCACCGCCACCGGTGACTGATGGAATGAATTTCCCGGGGAGATGCTGACGGATCTCCGCGAAGATCGCCTGTTGTTCGTTTTCGGGGAGCAGCCGTATGGCTTGTCGTTCGGCACGCGATT
>Ga0194128_10008068_pt1 | contig 13482 bp, 10 predicted proteins | sample TA2KigCa65mmetaG_FD_148650 | JGI IMG/M metagenome (GOLD analysis project Ga0194128, IMG submission 148650) | Freshwater microbial communities from Lake Tanganyika, Tanzania - TA2015037 Kigoma Deep Cast 65m | ecosystem: Environmental > Aquatic > Freshwater > Lake | place: Tanzania: Lake...
CCATCCGTGCTGCCGTTGTCCGCCACAAGCACTTCGCCGGAGACCCTGTACTCGCGTAGGAACCGCAGCGCCTTCTCAATGCACTTAGGCAGCGTCTCCGCCTCGTTCAGGCATGGCATCACAATGGACAGCTCCAGTCCGGAGCTACTGTCGGAGCCAGAGTTAGTGGGTGCGGACACACCCGGGTTCTACCAAGTCGTTACGCCCAGCGACAGTTTAGAGTGTAGCCCGTTCGCTGCGGTGCGTTGAAAAAACACTTTGAGTTGTGTAGGCACTTGAGCCTCAACGTAAGAATGTCGAGCCGTGGCTACGACTGTTCCGCGTTCGACAGCGTCCGCCAAGTCCCATTAAGCTCTCTCTGATGCCCGACGCTCCGGACAACTCCGTTAGCCGCCATTATCTAGGCGAGGCAGGACGCGCCTATCACCACAGCAAGCGGGGCATACCGCCGGAAGCATTTACGTGGGTCGCTCGGCTACGAGCGGAAAAGTTTGTGCCGCACGTTTGCGGATCGGATGTGGTTGTCGAGTTCGGGGTGGGTGCGGGTTGGAACCTGGCGGAGCTTAAGTGCGCACGACGCATCGGCTTCGACATATCGGACCTAGTGGAAGCCGGGTTGCGCGAACGGGGCATTGAGTTCGTGCGCGATTCAGCCTCGCTGGCGGATAACAGCGCCGACGTACTGATCTGCCATCACATGCTGGAGCACGCGCTGAATCCTGCTGCGGCGCTTGCGGAAATCCGCCGCGTCCTTAAGCCCGGCGGCAAGCTGCTGCTCCATGTTCCCTTTGAAGAGGAACCTCGCTACCGAAAGCACGACCCCGCCGAGCCCAACCATCATCTCTTTGCGTGGAACGCGCAGACGCTTGGCAACCTAGTGGCCGAGTGCGGCTTCAAGCTCGACGAGGCGAGCATCGGGAAATTTGGTTATGATCGCGCCGCGGCGGCGGCGGCAGTTAATTACCATCTGGGCGAATACGGTTTTCGATTGCTCCGCTCTCTCGCCCACTTGGCTATGCCCGCTTCCGAAGTGCGTGTGATAGCCAGGAAGTAAGCGCACAGTTCAACTCGCTTACGGTTCAAAGCAGTTTCCCCAAAGCCTTCGCCAGTTTTTCGTATTGTGGCAACGCATTGTAAAGTTGCGCGGAGATGCGGAGCAGGCGTTTCGGAGGAGCGGGCCAGGGTATGACCGGGACCTCGATACCAAACTTGTTTAGCAGTTGATCTTGCAAGGGGTCGAGGTAAAGCGGGTTCTTCGTTTGCTTGATGCTGCGCGAGTCAGGGATGGGCACGGCGGCAAGCGCGCCGATAAACTCCGCTGGGCATGGCGGTGGAATCTGCAGCGACTCGCAAAGCACGTGCCGCGCGCTCAAGGCGAGTTCGCGGTTATGCTTCATTACCGCTGGCCAGCCGCCCGGCAGCAATAAGCGCATAAATTCTATGGCCTTAGGCACGGAGAGCGCCGCCGTCGGGTCGCCAGTACCCGTCCAGCCAAACTCGATCAGTAAGCGTGAGCGGTTCGTTCGCGGCGAGTTCGCGCCGTGGCTAATAATTAGCGGGCGAATATTTTCTTGCCGGTCGGCACGCACGTACAGGAACGCCGCGCCCTTCGGCGCGCAAAGCCACTTGTGGCAGTTGCCGGTGTAGTAGGCCGCATTGAGCGCATGCAAGTTCAGCGGCAACATGCCGGGGGCATGCGCGCCGTCCACCAGCGTGTCCACGCCGCGCGCGTTCAACTCGTGTACAAGCAACTCGATGGGCAGCACTAGCCCGGTTTGGCTGGTCACGTGGTCTACCAGCGCAAGCCGCGTATTCGAGGTTACGGTGTCCATCACAGCTTCGATGACTTGCTCCACGCTGCCGAGTGGAAACGGAATCTTCGCTACCACGACTTTCGCCCCGGTGCGTTGGGCCACGAAGTCCAGCGCGTTGCGGCAGGCGTTGTACTCATGGTCAGTTACGATTAGCTCGTCGCCCGGTTCAAAGCTCAGCGAGCGGAGCACCGTGTTTACGCCCGACGTGGCGTTGGGTACAAAGACGAGGTTGTCTGCTTGGCCGCCGAGGAACTTTGCCAGTTGGACGCGCGCTTCGTCGATGAGCTCCTCCAGGTCGCGGACGAAAAACTTCACCGGTTGTTGTTCCATGCGTTCGCGCAACTTGCGTTGGAACTCCAGCACGGCGAGCGGGCAACTGCCGAACGAGCCGTGGTTCAGGAACGTCACGCTGGGATCAAGCGGCCAACCTTTGGCGCTGGACGGAAATTGGGCGACCGGCCTGGAATGCTTGCGGAAGGGAGCCATGAGGCGCAGAGGAACCAGAGCCGGCTGATTCAAAGCGGACGAGCATTTCTTAGTCTCGTCATCCTGCAATCATTGCTTCGCCCGGCTGGAGCTTCATAAGCTCGGGGTCGAGGCTGTTGATGCGGCAGAACTCGCGATAGGCATTGGGTGAAATCTCACTGGGCTTGATTTCGCTGCGTCCGCCCCAGAAAACGTTTGTGTAGCTCACTGCGATACCTAGGCCGCTGAGGTGCTCATCAATTGCCGCTTTGTGCGCGAGCACCAGTGACTTGTCCGTGCCGTGCGCCACGCCCATCACGTTCACATTACGAAACTCGGGGCCGCCCTCTCGCCAGTAGGCGTGCGTCATGATGTGGTGTCGGCCAACTTGGCGGCCGGCCTCGATCTCGCGGCCCGAGGGAACAGCCCAATGGAACAGCGCGTTAAATTTTGTGACCTTCTCGCCGGTGGCGAGGGTCTTGACGTGCTCCAAGAACGTCGAGAAGCGCCCGATGATCTTGCGTTCGTTGAAGTCAGCGGCGACTTTCAGAAAAGTCTTTAGCGGCACGCCCGCCTCGGTAGCACGCGCAGCCCATAGGTCAGGGGCAAGCTCCTCCGGCTTGAATTCGCGCTTCACAGCCTCAAGGATGCGCCATTCTGATTCATTTAGCGTTACCATCGCCACGTCGGTTGCCTCGGCGGGTACGTCCGCTTTGCTGCCCGGCTCCATGCCACGCCGTCGCGTGTGGCCGACGCCGAGAGCGAATAGTTTTTTCGCCGGCATAAGTCGAAAATGCTCAGCGCCGATGCGCCCGGCGAGATATTCGCAATGACGCGGCATCGAGTAGCCGGCCGGAATTTTCAGCGTCGTCCATAGCTTGTAAGTTGAGCCGGGCGTGGCCGCATCGGTCGAGCGCGTGACCACGTGGCCGGAGAATGGGTCGTTGGCAAAAAGGTCGTCGAACGCGGCGTCGAGCTTCGGCTGCGGCACTTTCCAGGCCACCAGCGCCCCTTGGGCAAGATTCGTGGCAAGCAGCGTCTGCCGCACGCGGCGAATGACGCCCGCCCGCAGCATCGCGCGAATGCGCTCAATGACCGTTTCGACCGGCAGGCCGGTTTGCCGTGCGATCTCACCTAGCGGGTCGACCTGGAAGCCCTGCAACTGGTCCTCGGAAATAGCGAGGATGCGGTGATTGATGGGATCGGCAATTTCAACCGGGATGGTAGCGACGCTCATGGTTCAGAATTCAAACGCAATTATATTAGCATCATCACCTACGGGGAAATGCGCCGCCAGCCACTTTTTTTAACCCAACCGCGGGCTGCTTAGGGTTAGATGCACCCGTTCAACCTAAATTCCGCGATTAGAAATCCCAAAACTATAAAGAAGGCTTAAATTTGAGAGTGAAATCCAGCATGAGTCATATGCGTAAGACCGTGCCGGTAAGTAACTTTTCCAAAGTCGGTGGTTCGGGCTTAGGATCACTCCAGAATTCCGTGTTTTAGCCCCCAAATTCGGATTCAATTTAACCCGGTGAAGGCGGTGCCGTTGGGGCGACGTTCGTATCCATTGCCGGCTTTTCTCGCTTACTGAAGACAGGGCTAGGCCGGCGTGCGTCAAGCACGATCCGGAAGCCGACAATTTCTACGCGATGGCCCGGTGAGTTGAAGAGCCGTGCAGAGGACAGCAGTTGGTGCGGTTTGGCGCTATGCCACGACGCGCCGCGCAGCACGCGGTGGCGCTTCTGTCCGTCATAAGTATCCGCGCACCATTCCCACACGTTGCCGCTCAGGTCATACAGCCCGTGCCGGTTCGCGGGGAAGCTGCCGACGGGTGAGGTGTAGTCGAAGGTGTCGCGCCGCAGTTCTGCGTCGTAGTTACCGAAGTTCTTGGGCGGCGGCCAGTCCTTGCCCCACGGATATACGTCGGGGATTCGCCCGTCACGTTCGGCGGGCGTGGCGCCGGTTTCTTGCTCGAGGTCCACGGCGGCGCTCCATTCTGCGTCCGAAGGTAGGCGATATTCGTCCCGCTCGCCCAAGCGGCCTGCGCGGCGCTCGGCCTCAGTCAGCCAGTGGCAGAAACGGCAGGCGTCGTCCCAACTCACATTTATGGCAGGGTGCATTGGCTCCTGCCTGAACCTCGGGCGCGGCCATTTCTGGTCGGTTTCCCTCGCGAAGGGCTCGTAGTCCTGCACGCGGACGGGCCATATGCCGAACAGCGCCGCCACGCCGGGCACGGGCAGAAATTTCATGCCAAGTGAGTTGGTGTGCGCTTCGCGGTTCAGACGCACGGGAATAACACCCAGGTCCGTGCGCCGGCCAAACTGCACCGTGACCGTTCGCGCTAGCGGTTCATAGAGGCTCGCGTCCAGGGTGAGTTGGTAGCCGCCCGGTTCGACGTGGTCACCGGAACGCACCGGTGAACCGTTAAGCCAGACGAAGGTATGCCCAGTGTCCTCGATGGCGCGGCCGTCGGCTTCCAGTCGAAAGATTACACAGGTTCGCTTGCGAAGTTGCCGCCTGGCAGCCTGTCCGGCCTTGACCAGTGCGAAGACGGCCGCGACGGGCCCAACAAACGGAAGAAGCTGACGGTAGAAGCGCGCGGTGAGCGCGGCGACTAGTAGCACGCCCAAAACCTCGATCAGTGCCCGCTTGCGCGCTTGCTCGCAGCGCCGCCGCAGGTTTTCGCGCTCACCATCCAATTGGCCGATTAGCCGCCGGAAAAGCCAGTGTCCCTCGCGCGCAAAGTCGGAATTTTTCCAAGCCTCGAGGCTGAGGTGGAATTTCGTGAGGAAATCTTGAAATTGCTGAACGCTGTTCTCAAGCTCTGCTTGCCGTTCCGGCACGCTCCACGGTTGTGCAAACGGGGCACGCCACGGCACGTCCAACTGTTGTCGCACCCGTGCGAACTTCTCCTCCACGTCGGTCAGATTCTTCCGCCAGCCTTCGACGGCCTCATTGACATGTTGGTAGGGCAGATCCGCGAAGACTTGGTTCATTCCTGCAAGCATAGCCGATGCGCGCGCGAAATCGCCCGCCTCGGCCAGTGCGTGGGCCTGCTGCAGCGTGGAGGTTTGTGTTTCGTACGTCTCCAACAGCACAGCGCTTGCGGCTCGCACAGACTCGAGATGCTCAATCACCCGCGAGTGCAGCGGGCCATCGCCGTTTGCAAACTGACAAAGCTCGGTGCGGCCAGTTTGCAAAAGTGCTGACTGCGGGCGCGCCAGCTTGCAGAAAGCGACAACGTCTGGCGCGAGGTCTACGCCGGCCTCTTCCTCAGACAAATCTTTATTCAGAAACCCGGATGCCAGCTCGTGCTGCCGCTCGACCAGCGAGCCTAACGCCGCATCCGCCGCTACTTGACATTCGGCGACCTGCGTCTTTGTGAGCGACTGCGGCTTGGCGGCGAGGATAGCCTTGCCAAGTTCTAGCTGTTCGCTGGCAAACTTCCCAACACGCCGCACGACCTCTTCGAGCCGATCCAGTTCGCCGCACATGAACGCCTCCGGCTCGTGCGGGATGTCGCCGACTGCGCGATGCGTGCCGAGGTATTCGGCCAGCTCTATTTGAAACTGCCGGTGCGCGAGCATGTCCGACTGTTCGGTGAACGAGCGGCTGGTCTCGCGCAGGTTTGCGGCAGTGGCCTGCAGGATGGCTAGCTTGCGAGTGAGGGCGAGGTTCATCCGAACTGGCGTTTAAGCTGATGCAGCAGTGCCGTGGACTCGGCAATGGACTCCCGCGACTGGTGGACGGCCTGCTCGTGTTTCAGGCGCTCGGCCAACTGTGCCTCCTCCATCGCTGCGCGGGCCTGTTCCAAGGCGATTCGTTGCTGTTCCGCTGTCCGCCGTTCTTCCTCCCAGTCTTGCAGAGCCTGCAATTGCTGCAATTGCACCGTCAGCAACCAAGTCAGCAACGCCAGCACTAACGCACCTAACAGGAGGGCATACGCGCCGACGTTCTGGTTCAGATGCTGAAAGAGGGCGAGCATGAAAAACCGCGAAAAAATACTCCCATATGGCGGCGGGTACAATCTCCAATTCCGCTTCGCTTGCGCGGCTCAGTGGTTGAACAGGAATTCCTTGCTGCTCAGCAGGCTCCAGTAAAGGTCTTCGAGTGCGTCCCGACGTTCCGTTACGCCGGCATCCGTTAGCAGCTTGAGTGAGCGCGCTCTCTCCGTCGCGGTGGGCGGGCGGGAGAGCGTGCTGAGAAAAGCCTCATCGAGGATTTCCTCGTTAGACTTTTTATCGGCGATGAGCTTGGCGATGGCGTTGTCCTTCGTGGCGAGCTTCTGATTGATGGTGTCGCCGTTGGCGATGTGCAGTGCCTGCGCCATGCTCGGCTCTTCGGTGCGCTCGCATTCACAAGTCTGGAGACGGTCGGCGCGGCCAAAAGTTTTGAGGAAGTAACTCGCCACGTTCGCGTCGGGGAGTTGAAGCGCGCGGAGATTTGCTGGGTAACGGTCGCCGATGCCGCGGTTTGCGTTCCGCAAATCGCGGCGAAACTCGGTGGGCACACCGGTGACTTGCGAGTAGGCGTCGAGCAGCGCCTCGGCCATCAGCCGGCGCGGGTAGTAGCGGGAGTAGTAACGCGTGTCTTCACCGTTGCCGGGCAGCGTCTCGCTGCTGCGCTGGTAAGTCTCAGACTGGAGAATTGCGCGCATGAGCGCCTTTAAGTCATAGCGCTGGTCGGCAAGGTGTTTCGCAAGCGCGGAAAGCAGTTTTTCGTTGCTGGCCGGGTTCGTGACGCGCAGGTCGTCAACGGCCTCGACGAGGCCGATGCCCATGAAGTTCGCCCACACACGGTTCACGATGGCGCGGGTGAAATAGGGGTTTTCGCGTGCCGTTAGCCACTTCGCGAGCGCTTCGCGGCGGTCGTTGGGCGAATCTAGCGCGATGGCTTGCCCGTCGAGCGGACGCGGCGGCAGCGGCTTGCCGGAGAGCAGTGCGGGAACGTCGCCAGACGCGGCGGCGAAAATGATTTTGTCGCCTTCGCCCCCAGAACCGTTTTTTGCGCGGACGCGCGCGAAGAGGTTGGCAAACTCATAATACTGGTCGTTGGTCCACTTCTCCATCGGGTGGTTGTGGCACTTGGCGCAGTTGATGGCCAAGCCCATGAATGCAACGGTCGTCGTCTCGGCCATGAGTGTCGGGTCGTCGTGCAGCACAAAGTAATTGGCCGCGCCGTTGTCCAGCGTGCTGCCGCGCGCGGTCACGAGCTGGCGCACGAACTCGTCCCACGGCGTGTTCGCCTCCACGTGGCCGCGAATCCATTGGTAGTAGCTCCACATCGCGGGTTGCGGGAGCTTCGCGCCGTTGACGAGCAGGAGGTCGCTCCACTTGTAGCTCCAGTAGTCCACAAACTCCGGCCGCGCGAGCAAGCGCTCGATGAGCGCGTCACGTTTCTTCGCTGAAGCGTCGGCCAGAAACTCGCGGACTTCCGCCGCCGTCGGCAGCGTGCCGAGTGTATCGAGGAACGCGCGGCGGATGAAATCCGAGTCGTTGCAACGCGGCGAAGGCGGAACGTTCAGTGCCTTCAACTTCTCGTTCACCAGCTCATCAATGAAGTTGCGCTTCGGAGCTTTGCTGAAGGTGGAAGAAGCCAGTTTGTTGTCGAACGGCACCGTGACCGACGCCAGCGCGAGGCGGCTGAGAAACCAAGCGGACACCGCGCCTTCGCCCCGGCCCATCACGGTGACGAAGCCGTCCTCGCTGACGACGCATACGGCGTTGTTTGCGCTGGTGAATTTCGCGTAACGCGTTACGTCGCGGACTTCGCCGTTCGCGAACGTCGCTCGCACGAGCAGTTGCTGTGGGACGCCGGGTTTCAGCACGACCTGTTCGGGCAGCACCTCAATCTTCGCGATGCGTGCGTCGCCGGCCTGCGGCGCGGGCGTCCCATTCGCAATCCACTCGGCGAGAATTCGGTAGTCGAGCGAGTTGGTGGTGAAACGCTCGCCGCCCTTGTGAGGCACGGCGATGGTTGGCTTGATGAGCAGGAGGCTGTGCGCCGGTTCAGCGAGTGTGACACGCCGGCCCAGTGCTGAGCGTGTGATGGCGCGGTGGTCGCCGTCGTCGTCGTAGCCGCGCAGGGAGAGCTTAAATCCGCCCTGGCCCGCCGCCGCGCCGTGACACGCGCCGGAATTGCAGCCGGTCTTCGTGAGCACGGGCTGGACGTGGTTGCGGAAGTTCCATGCGAAGGGCTTTTCCATGTCCACCACGCGGACCTCGGCCTTAGCGGAACTGCGGCCGGACTTGCCCGTGATGATCGCCGTGCCATTTCCCACTGCGATGGCAAGGCCGTTCTCGATGCGCACGACCTTGGGATTGCTGGAAGTGAACGCGACGTTGTTCGTCACCTGACCCAGCAAGGTTTTGCCATCAGCCATCTCCAAAACCAAGCGCTGCTCGGCAGCCGGGCCGGTGAGAGTGAATTTAGCGGGGAGCAGGGTGAGGGATTCCGCCCACAACATTAATGGCAGCAGCAATAAAAAAAAGGCAGCAAGACTGCGTGACTTCATGACTAATCAGGCTAGCTAAAACAACTCCTTTACCTCGCGCACGCCGAAATCCACTAATGCGAAAGGCCGTCCTTGAGGACCCGGTAGGTGTGTGTCGAGGTCGAGGCCTAGGCTCTTGTAGATCGTGGCGACGATTTCGCCGGGGTTCACGGGTCGTTCAGCGGGATACGCGCCTATGTCGTCGCTGCGGCCCACGACGCGGCCGCCCTTCACGCCGCCGCCAGCGAAATAGACGGACCAGCATTGCGGCCAGTGGTCGCGGCCGCCGGCGGGGTTGATGCGCGGGGTGCGGCCGAACTCGGCGAGGTTGCAGACCATGGTCTTGTCTAGCAAGCCGCGCTGGCTGAGGTCTTCGATGAGCGCGCTGTAGCCTTGGTCATACATGGGCGCGACGATGTCCCTCATGCCGGCGATGCTGGTGAAGGGTTTCGAGCCGTGGATGTCCCAAGTGATTTCGCCGAAGACGGTAAGGAAGGTGTTGACCGTCACAAAGCGCACGCCGCGCTCGACGAGTCGCCGCGCTAGCAAGCAGCACTGGCCGAAGCGCGTGAGTCCGTAGCGTTCGCGGACGGTGAGCGGCTCCTTGGTGAGGTCGAAGGCTTCGCGGGCTTTCTCGCTGGTCATTAGGCGGTAGGCGGCGGCGAAGTTCGCGTCCATCAACTTCGCGGATTCGCTCGACTCAAACTTCTTCACGGTGTCGTCCACGACTTGTCGCAAGTCGCGCCGCCGGGCGAGCCGGGCTTCGCCGATTTCCTTCGGTGGCAAGAGGTCGGGCACTTTGAAGTCCGGCTTAGACGGATCGGAATTCAGGACAAACGGATCGTAAGCCTTGCCGAGGAAGCCGGCGTCTTGGCCGTGCGGCATGTTGCCGCCAGTGGGGCCCATCGGCTCGGGGAGGATGACGTGCGCGGGCAGTTCGCTGCGGCGACCTTTGAGAAATTCCAGCGCGCAGCCCGCGTGGGGCGTGATGATACCGCCAGTAAAGAGCCGGCCCGTCTGCATCATTTGATGGCCGGTATCGTGGACGGCTGCTGCCGTGTGGTAGCAGGAGCGAACGAGGGAAAACTTGTCGGCGACCTTCGCGTGGCCGGGGAGGATTTCGGAGATGTGGAAGTCACCCTTGGTGGAGATGGGCTTGAACGGCCCGCGAATCTCACTGGGCGCATCGGGCTTCATGTCGAAGAGGTCGAGCTGGCTCGGCGCGCCGAGGTTGAAGATCATTATGACGGCTTTTTCGTTTGAGTCGGCACTGACCTTGCCGGCAGCCTGAGCGGCGGAGTAATCAGCCATGGTGAGGCCGAGTGCGCCCAGGGAGCCGACTTGAAGGAAGTCGCGTCGCGTGATGCCGTCGCACGTGGTGATAGACCCCTCTCCGGTGACGTTTAACATGGCTACGTTTGGGCTGTGAAATCTGGCGTTGGCCTGCCAAGGGGCTCGGTTAGTGGCCAGTATCTGTCAAAGTTTTCCATATTTAGGGACGAATCATGGGGCGCGTCCATTGACTTTTTACGGGTTTGCCAAGTCGAGCTGTCATTGCGCAACTTATTACACGACCACGCGCTCAGCAAGTATTGCCGGAGCGAGCATCTTACTCCTACCACCTCGGCAGGTTCCAAGTTACTCAGGACTTACGCTCACGGAGGGAGGTTTAGGAAGCAGATTGACCTTGGTAAGGGTTCAGGAGGGTGGTTCTGTATCGCTGATTTTTCTTTGTGCACGACCTCTTCGCCACCGCTGAAAAGAGCTTCAGATCGACGTTGCGTTCATCGGCTGAACGGCTTGCGGCCAGCAACATCTTCATTGGAACATCGAGCTGGAAATACGAAGGTTGGCTGGGGACCATCTACGATCCACTCCGTTATTGCTATCGCGGGAAATTCGCCGAGAGCCGGTTCGAGCGGGACTGCCTCTCCGAATACGCCGAGACGTTCAAATCGGTTTGCGTGGATGCCGCCTACTATCAGTTTCCGTCGGAGAAATACCTGGCTGGTCTGGTCGGTAAAGTGCCGGCTGGCTTTTGTTTCAGCTTCAAAGTAACCGACGACATCACGTTAAAACGGTTCACCGATCTGCCCCGTTTTGGCATTAAGGCTGGCAAACCCAACCGCAACTACCTCAACGCCGAGTTGTTCATCAGCGCGTTCTTGAAACCTTGTGAACCATTCCGTGATAAGATCGGCATGCTCATCTTCGAGTTCAGCCGGTTCTACCCGGTTGATTACGCGCAAGGCCGGGATTTCGTCGCAGATCTCGACTCGTTTCTTGGCAAGCTGCCTGCGGGGTGGAACTACGGGGTAGAGCTGAGGAACAAAGAATGGCTTCAACCCAACTACTTCGCTGTGCTCCGTCGTCACGGAGTCGTTCACGTTTTCAATAACTGGTCGAGGATGCCTACGGTGGGAGAGCAGATGCTGGTGGCGGGTAGTGAAACGTCGGATGCAGTGGTGGCTGCGAGGTTTCTGCTCAAGCCCGGCCGCAGCTACGAGCAAGCCGTTAAGCAGTTCAGTCCCTATCGATCAGCGAGGGAAATCAACGAGGAAGCTCGGGCGGCCGGAAAGAAGCTGATCGCCAAGGCGAAGCAGCAGGGGAAGAAAGCATTCATCTACGTCAACAACCGTCTGGAGGGGAACGCACTGGCGACAATTAGCGCGATGATTCAGATCAGCGAATGAAGGTCAACCGCCGCGTCATTCTGCACCTCGACATGGATGCGTTTTATGCGTCGGTCGAGCAGCGTGACAATCCGCAACTCAAAGGCCAGCCAGTCATCGTTGGTTCACCGCCGACTCAGCGTGGCGTGGTGGCAGCCGCGAGCTACGAGGCGCGGAAGTTTGGAGTCCGTTCCGCGATGCCCAGCGTGACAGCGGGAAAATTGTGTCCGCGAGGTGTGTTTGTGCGGCCCCGCATGGAGGCCTATCGGGCGGAGTCGCAGGCCATCATGGCGATCGTGCGGCAGTTGGCCGGTGAGCAAATCCAGCAGGTGTCCGTGGATGAAGCTTATGTTGATGTCAGCGCGGCCTCCGCGGCCGGGACCGCTGATGTTGCGCTCGCACAAACACTGCCCCTGGCCCGCCGGTTGAAAGCCACCATCCAAGAACAGCGACAGTTGACCGCTAGCATCGGCATCGCGCCAAACAAGTTGTTGGCCAAGCTCGCCAGCGACTTCCAGAAGCCAGACGGCCTGACGCTCATTCGGGAAACCGAGAAGGTCGCCTTCCTGCGCCCGCTGCCCGTGCGGTCACTGCATGGCGTCGGCACTGTGACGGAAGAACACCTCCTCAAAGCCAACCTGCGAACCGTGGGTGACTTACAGGATTATCGGGGTGATTTGCGAACGCTGGTTGGGAACTGGGGAACGGAACTCAAGCGGTTCGCGTTCGGTGAGGATGACCGGCCGTTAGATCTGGGCGACGACATCAAGAGCATCAGCAGCGAGAACACGTTCCTTCAAGACACAGATGACCGGCCAACGCTACGGCAGTGCCTGCGCGAACAGGCGGAAGAGATTGCCGCCAAGCTGGAGCGGCGACGACTGGCTGCCTTCACCGTGCAGGTGAAAGTTCGCTACGGCGACTTCACGACTTTGACTCGGCAGATTTCGGTCGAAGAACCCGTGCAAGAGGCGCGGGAAATTTACCGCTTGGGCTGCTGGCTGCTAGGCCGCGAGAAGCTGGTTCATTGTCCGTTGCGGTTGATTGGCCTTGGCGTCAGCGGGCTGCATGAGGTGCAAGCTCGGCAACTTGCACTCAGACTGGCAGTGAGCCAGTGAGCTGAGCCAATCAGCTCCGCTTCCAACTGGTGTCCCGCATCGCCTGCTACAACGGTTCCAAACCAGGTCATCAACGGCCATGCGTTTGACCGGCATCGCATTTACTCCATCGCCGCCTTGAACCACTCCTGCGCCTCTTCCAACTCCTTCAACTGAGTGCAGTAACAGGCCAGATTGTAACGAACTGACCAGTCCTTGAGGAATCGCTCCGCCACGTCCAACGAAAGCTCCTTGGCCTCGCGGGTCTGGCCCATGCGATAGAGCGCCACCGCAGCATGGACGCCACCGAATTCGTCCTGGGGAAGCTCCCGGTTCAAAGTGTTGGCGATCTCGTAGGCCATCGGCCACTGCTTCGCATCGGCATAGACCTGATACCGCAGCTTGAGCACTGTCAGGCCTAACGCTAAGCTGAGGGACGCGGCTCCGCGACTTTCGCGACCGCCACGACTCCCAAGTTACTGAACCTTGCCCCATGCCCAGAGAGCCGCGTTACCTCCAGCGTCTTGTTCGGCCTGTCTTGGTGGTTCGGTGCCTTGGGGAATTTACACATTTTCCTTTAGTGTTCGATTTAGGGAATAGCGATGTATGTCGTCACGGAATTTCCAGCCACGTCGTATCCAATACTTATTCGCTAAATCATTTGTGATAAAAACATCAATGTGCGTCTTAAATATGCCTATCATTTCTAAATTACTCAGGCATTTCTCAACTAAAGTATTGGCTATACCTTTTCTTCTATATTCAGGTGCAACAATTACGTGCTGAAGATAACCACGACGACCGTCATGGCCACACATCGCACAGGCGATAACTTCTCCTTTAACTTCGGCGATGAAACTTAGTGATGGATTCCGAGCCAGATAACGCTCGGTTGATTCGCGGGAATCTGCTTCGCGAATCGAAACACCTGGCGTGCG
>Ga0194128_10008069_pt1 | contig 13482 bp, 8 predicted proteins | sample TA2KigCa65mmetaG_FD_148650 | JGI IMG/M metagenome (GOLD analysis project Ga0194128, IMG submission 148650) | Freshwater microbial communities from Lake Tanganyika, Tanzania - TA2015037 Kigoma Deep Cast 65m | ecosystem: Environmental > Aquatic > Freshwater > Lake | place: Tanzania: Lake...
GCCGGCCGCGAGCGTCACCAGCCACATGACGCCGGTCATGGCCGCCGCCAGCGCCAGCGACGTGCCGGCCGTATGCCGGCGGAACGCGCCCGCGAGCGCGGCGGGCCAGGCGTAGCGCTCGTACGACTCGAGGCGCAGCTCAGCGAGCGTCCGCGGGACGTTGATCGCGAAGGCGTGCGGCGGCGCGTACTGACAGGCGTAGAGACACTCGCCGCAGTTGTGACAGAGATTGGCGAGGTACCGGAGATCGCCGGCCGGAAAGGCCAGCCGCCGCTCCATCGCGGGAAAGACCGCGCAGTACCCCTCGCAGTACCGGCAGGCGTTGCAGACGAGCATGATGCGCTCGCCTTCGCGGAGCAGGGTCGCGGACGTTGTCACCGGGAATATGGTAACGTCACCGGTCCTTCATGGCTGACCTGACGGCCACCCACGATCTCTCCCTCGCCGCCTCCCTGGATCCTGCCGAGCGCCGGCGTCAGCTCGTACGCGCGGTCTCGGCGTCGGCCGCCGGGACGACGATCGAGTGGTACGACTTCTTCCTGTACGGCGTGGCGGCGGCCACCGTCTTTCCGCAGAAGTTCTTTCCCGGGTCGGATCCGTTCATCGGCACGCTGCTGTCGTTCTCCACGTTCTTCGTCGGGTTCGTCGCGCGGCCGATGGGCGCGGCGCTCTTCGGGCACTTCGGCGACCGCGTCGGGCGCAAGGCGCTGCTCATCATCACGATGATGATGATGGGGATCGCGACGGTCGGCATCGGGCTGATTCCCTCCTACGAGGCGATCGGCGTCTGGGGCGCGGTGCTGCTCACCATCGGACGCATCCTGCAGGGGCTGAGCGTCGGCGGCGAGTGGAGCGGGTCGGTGCTGATGGCCGGCGAGTGGGCCGACCCGAAGCACCGCGGCTTCACCACCAGCTTCGCGCAGTTCGGCGCGCCCGCGGGCATGGTGCTCGCCAACGGGGCGCTCGCGCTCATGACGCTCGTGACGACCGACGCCCAGTTCGTCGAGTGGGGCTGGCGGATCCCGTTCCTGGCGAGCATCGTGCTCGTCTTCGTCGGCCTCTACATCCGCATCGGGGTGCTCGAGACGCCGGTCTTCTCGCAGCTGAAGGCGCGCGGCGCCGTGAAGAAGGCGCCGCTCGTCGAGGTGGTGCGCCGGAACTGGCGCGAGATCGCCCTGACGGCGCTGCTGCGCACCGGCCAGCAGGTCCAGTTCTACATCTTCACGACCTACATCATCACCTACGCGACCCAGCAGCTCGGGATGAGCCGGGGGACGATCCTCAACTACGTCATGCTGCAGGCGCTGCTGTCGCTCGTCACGGTGGTCTACATGGGCCACCTGTCGGACCGGTTCGGCCGGCGGCGCATCACCGCGATCGGCTGCATCATCATGCTGGTCTACCCGTTCCTCTACTTCAGCCTGCTCGACACGCAAGTCATCGCGCTGATCTTCCTGGCCGTGTTCATCGCGCTGCCGCTCCACGACCTGCAGTACGGCCCGCAGGCGGCGTTCATCGCGGAGAGCTTTCCGGGGTCGCTGCGCTACAGCGGATCGTCGCTCGGCTACCAGCTCGCCTCGATCACGGCGGGCGGGCCGGCCCCGCTCATCGCGGTGGTGCTGTACCAGCAGTTCGGCACGTCGATGGCCGTGGCCGTCTACATGGCCATCTGCTCGCTCATCAGCCTGATCTGCGTGTTCGCCCTGCGCGACCGGACAGGGACGCTGGATCATCACTAGCCGGTAGCTGGTAGCCGGTAGCGGAAACAAAGCCCCAGGAACGCGGCTCCCTACCGGCTACCACCTGGCTTCTGCTTCTCGAGCGCCAGCGCCAGGTTGCGCCGCGCGTCGGCGAAGTCGGGCCGGATGGCGAGCGCCCGCCGGAACTCGTCGATCGCCTCGTCGAGCCGGCCGATCGACGCGAGCGCGACGCCGAGGTTGTTTCTCGCTTCGACGGTCTCCGGCGCCAGCGCGAGCACGGCGCGCAGCTCGTCGATCGCCTCGCGGAAGCGTCCCGCCTCGAGCAGCGTCGTCGCCGCCGTGTAGCGGGCCGCCGCATCCGCCGCGACCCGGTCGGCCGGGGCCCCGGCGGGCGGCCCCTCGATCGCGGCGACGAGCGCCGGCACCTCGGGCGCGTCGGGCACGATCGACCCCAGGTACCCGCTGCCGGCAATACGCCGGCCGGCGGCAGCGCCTCCCGCGCGCACGCGGTCGGCCGGCGTTCGGTAGGCCAGCTCGACCAGGCCGAGGTAGGCGTCGAGGCCCCCGACCGCTGCTACCGGCTGCCCGTCGAGAAAACAGTCCGGACACCAATCGGCGACCCGTCCCACGGCGATGAGCGACGGGGGGATGCCGCCCTCGCCGAAGTCGACGAGCGACCACCTGCCGTACTCCTGGAGTGGACGGTCGTCGGTCACCGGCCGGGCCGTCTTCGTCGCGTCGGCGAGCACCGCCGCCGGCGCGACGAAGGTGCCGACGAGATCGCGCAGCGACCCGAGGTCGAGCCGCTCGAGGTCGGCCTGCACGGCCGGTGCCCGCGCGAGCGCGTCGGCCACCGGCGACGGGGCGATGACGTTCCGGGCGTCGTTGGCGCCGACGAGCAGCAGGTTCATGTTGGCTCCCGAGAGGAGCACCGCGTTCGGGAAGACCTCGATGAAGGCGCGCGTCATCGCGAGCACCACTTCTTCCGACACGCCGAAGACCGGCAGCCACTGACTGAGGATGCCGCCGGGCGCCAGGCGCGAGCGGGCGCTCGCGTAGAACTCGCGCGAGTAGAGCGCCGCCACCCCCGCGTGGACGATCGGCGGCGGCTCCAGCGTGACGAGGTCGTACGCCGCGGCCGGCTGCATCCGCAGGTGATGCCGGCCGTCGTTCACGTAGACCGCCACGCGCGCATCGCCCAGCACGCCGCCGTTGAACGCCTCGAAGTAATGCGAGTGCTCGAGCACGTGCCGCGACAGGTCGACCACCTCGATGCGCTCGATCGACGGATGGAGCGCCGCCGCGTGGGCGGTGTTGCCGACGCCGTAGCAGAGCACCAGCACGCGGCGCGGACCCTCGTGCGCGAGGAGCGGAATGTGCGCCATGGCGCGCATGTAACGCTGCGAGAAGAGCTCGGTGGACGACATCGGGTGGCCGTTGGTGACGAGCACGCGTCCGCCGTTCGGACCGTCGGTGACGGCGATCACCTCGGTGAGGCCCTCGCTCAGGCCGTAGACCTTGTCGAGGGGAAAGAGCAGGCCTTTCGCGATCAGGAAGTTCGCCGGCAACAGGAGCCACGCGCCGAGCGCGGCGGCGGCTGCCGACAGCGCGGCCGCGGCCGGGATCCGGGACCCGGGATCGAGGATCCGCCGTTCGACCTTCCGTCCGGACCCCCGATCCCCGATCCCCGATCCCTGATCCCCGATCCGTGATCCCCGATCCCGGATCCCGGATCCCGCGTACAGCGGCACGATGGCCGCGCCCGCTATCGCACACAGCACGGTGACACTGGCCTGCATGCCGGCCAGCGGCAGCAGCAGAAAGCCGGCCGCGAGCGAGCCGCAGACGGCGCCGGCCGTGTTCGACAGGTACAGCGCGCCCGCGCGGCGGCCGACCTGCCGTTCGACGCGCTGGACGAGAGCGTTGCCGAGCGGGAACGCGACGCCCATGAGGAGCGCCGGGACGCCGACGACGAGCAGGATGGGCCGCGCGTTGAACCAGAGCTCGGCGAGCGCGCGGCTCCAGCCGTCGAGCGCCGCCGGAGAGGCGGCGGCTGCAGCCGCCGTGGCCGCATCCCTGATCTGACGGGCGTCGACGAACGTCAGCCCGGCGAGCGTCGACACGACGAAGAGCGCCTGCGCGGCCATCCAGGCCTGCGCCGGCGAGACGCGCCGCACGATCCAGCCGCCGGCGAGCGCGCCCGCGCCGATGCCGCACAGGATGATCGCCAGCAGCAGCGAGAAGACGGCGCGGTACTCGCCGAGCAGCATGCTGAAGTGGCGGAACCAGACGATCTCCATGCCCATGGCGGCGAAGCCGGAGAGCGCGATGGCGAGAGCAATGGCGGGGATCGGGGACCGGGGATCGGGGATCGGAGAACCCGTCTTCTGGTCCGGCTGAAGCCGGACGCCACGTACGTCCGCCGTCCTGCCGGCCGTGGCGTTCGGCTGTTGCCGGACCAGCCTGTCGGTCGTGGCGTCCGGCTTCAGCCGGACCAGGGCGAACGCTCCCAACCCCGCGATCACGTTGCCCGCGAACGCGACGAGCTGCGTGCCGCGCAGGCCGACGGCCGGCACGAGCGCGAAGTCGGTCAAAAAGCACCCGATGGCCGCGCCGGCGGTGTTTGCCGCGTACAGCAGCGCGATGTGCCAGGTGCCCGCGTGCAGGTCGTCGCGCACCACGTGCCGGATGAGCAGGGTCAGCGTGCCGCCCATCAGGATCGTGATCGGCGCGAGCAGGGCGGCCGAGAGCGCCGCGCGCGCCACGTACGACGAGGCCGTGAGCGTGTGCCAGCCGTCAGGCCCGCGCGCGTACGAGGAGATCGCGGCCGACGCCTCGCCCAGGAAGGGCAGCAGCGCGGACAAGCCGAGCGCCAGGACGCCAATCGCCAGCTCGAACGCCCCGAAGACGCGCAGCAGCGAACCGGACCGCGTCACGTACCGGGCGTCCGCCCAGCGCCCCACGACGTAGCTGCCCACGCCCAGACCGAGCATGAAGACCGCGATGACGAGCGAGGCGGAATAGATCGTGTTGCCGAACACGGTGCCGAACGCGCGCACCCACACGACCTGGTAGATCAGCCCGCTGGCGCCGGAGCAGAGGAACAGCCAATAGAGCACGGGATTTCGTATACCATTGTCGCGCCCGATCGCCGATCCCGGATCTCGGAACCCGGATCTCGGAACCCCGATCCCCGGGCCCCGATCCCCGAGTCCCCGATCGCGGCACCTTGGAGGTTTCTGCATGCTGTCTGTTTCGGGACGTCGAGTCGGTCGAGTCGTACTCGTCCTCATGGCCGTGGTGCTTGCCCCGGCCGCTCCGGCGCTCGCCCAGGGCGGCGCGAGCGCTGTCGTAACCGGCGTGATTAGCGATGCGCAGGGTGGCGTGCTGCCAGGCGTGACCGTGACCCTGCGCAACGTGGAAACCGGAAACGTGCGGACCACCGTCAGCGAGGCGGATGGTCGGTACGAACTGCGGGGATTGCTTCCGGGGCGCTACGCCCTCACCGCCGAGCTGCAGGGTTTTGCCACCAGCGAGGTGCCCGACATCACGCTGACGATCGGTCTCGAGCAGCAGCGCAACCTGACGATGACGCTCGCGGGCGTGCAGGAGACGCTCACGGTCACCGGCGAGGCGCCGGTGATCGACATCACGACCACCGAAGTGGCGACCGTCGTCACGCAGGATCAGATCGAGATGCTGCCGGTCGCCAACCGGCAGGCCGGGTCGCTGGCGCTCCTGCTGCCCGGGACGCAGCTCCCGACGGGGACACGGCGCGCGCGGCCGACGGTGGGCGCCGGCGGTGCCAACGTGAATCTGACGACGTCGTACGTGGACGGCGGGCAGAACCAGATCTACAACTCCGGGCAGGAGTTCCTCGAGGTGCCGACGTCGGGCATCCGGGAGTTCCGCGTGAACATCAGCGGCTCGTCGGCGCAGTACAGCGCGATCGGCGGCGTCGTGCTGACGGCCACCAAGAGCGGCACGAACCAGTTCCACGGCGAAGTGTTCGAGTTCTTCCGCGACACGAGCCTCAACGCGCTGGACCGGTTCGAGAAGGAAGCGCACGACACGCGCGGCCAGCCGAAGCCGGAATACCGGCGCAATCAGTACGGCGGCGCAGCCGGAGGACCCATCCTCCAGGACCGGCTCCATTACTTCGCGGCGTTCGAGCGGACGAAGGAGCCCAAGACGGAGACGACGCGCACGGGGCAGCCGCAGTTCTACTCGGCGGTGGAAGGGAGCTTCCCCGCCGGCTACGAGCGGCGGCAACTGCTCCTGCGCGGCGACTTCCAGATCAACAACGATCAGAGCGTGTTCATGCGGTACCTCTGGGACAAGGAATACACGTTCTGCGAGAATTGCGGCGGCAGCAATGCGGGGAATGTCGGGACCGACACCGACTCGCCGCGCGATTCGCTGCTGGCGGCGCATACGTGGGTGATCAGCTCCCGGATATTGAATGAGGTTCGGTCGCAGTTGCCGCCGTCGCACCTGGAGAACCTCGGCAGCCCGCCTGGGATTCCGCGGTGGCCGGCGAGCGGCCGCGGCGAGTTCCCGGCGGAGCGGTTCCAGCAGTACACGGGCGTCTATGTGTTCCCGAGCCTCACCTGGGGATCGACCGGCTACAGCAACAACGAGACCAAGCGCTGGGACATCTCGGACGACTTCACCGTCAGCGCCGGCCGGCACACCCTGAAGGCGGGGGGCGCGTTCCTCCGCTTCCGCTCGAATGAGGAAGGGGCGCACAACGTCGGCACCTGGACGTTCGGCGCCGACCAGTTCTTCGACGGGACGCCGGCATCGATTGCCGCGCTGCGCAATCCGATTCAGTTTACCGCGTCGTTCCCGCCGCTGCCGCGGCACCTTCGCGCCGACTGGATTCAAACCTACGCGCACGATGAGTGGCGCGTGCTCTCGAACGTGACGCTCGACTTCGGGCTGCGGTACGAGAGGATCCACAAGGGGTTCAACAACCACATCTCGCTGGTCGGACGCGAACGGCTGGGAGAGCTGATCGATCCGACATCGCGGCACGACAACAACAACTGGGGCCCGCGGTTCGGGTTGGCGTGGGACGTCCAGCGCGACGGGCGGACGGTCGTACGCCTCGCGACGGGGAAGTACTACAGCAACGTCTTCGTGGCCACGCTTCGGGCTGAGGTGGTCGCGTTTCTCCAGAGCCAGGTGAATATCCGGAACCCGTCGTATCCGGATCCTTACGGCGGGCGGTCGCCCCAGTCCTTCGTGACGGTGTCGGCCACGCCGAACGTCAACATCACCGACGACCGGATCGAGCAGCCGGAAGCGAAGGCCCTCAACGTCGGGCTGTCGCGCGAGCTGCGGCCGAACCTGGCGGTGCACGTGGACGCCGTGTACACCAAGGGCACCAAGGCCAATCACATCGCCAACATCAACACGCCCGATCCCGTCACGGGCCTGCGCCCGCGGACGAACTGGGGGAACATCAACCAATATCGCGCGGGGGGCGAGAGCGATTATCGAGCGCTCTATCTGCGGCTCGACAAGCGCCTGTCCAACCGGTATCAGTACCTGGTGTCGTACACGCTGGCACGTGAAAAGGACCAGGGGGCGGGGCAGACGACGATCGTCGACTTCTACCATCCCGAGTATGACGACGGGTACGGGAACCAGGACCGCCGGCACACGCTGGTGGCGAGCGGCGCGGCGCAGCTCCCGTATGACGTCGTTGTCGGCGCGGTGTGGAGCTACCGTTCATCGCGGCCGTTCCCCGCACGCGCCGGGATCGACCTGAACCGCGACGGCGCGGTCACCGACTACGTGCCCGGTACGACGCGCAACGTGTTCAACCGGGGCGACAACGCGACGTATCTCGCGCTGGTCAACCAGTGGCGGGCCCAGAACGGGCGCGCCCCGATCGCGGCGAGCCAGCTGATGACGGATGAATTCAACCGCTTCGATGTGCGGGTGAACAAGCAGATCAGTCTGGGCGGCGGGCGCCGGGCGGAACTGATCGCGCAGGTGTTCAACCTGTTCGGGACCGACAGCTTCGGGCCCGGCGCGACGCCGTGGCAGATGAACGCGCTGTCGAACGCGTTCGGTACGATCGGCACCGTCCATCCGCGCCAGCAGGGCGAGTTGGCCGTACGGTTTGTCTGGTAGGATTGCTAGCCGGTAGGTAGTAGCCGGTAGGTGGTAGCAGGAACGAGGAACCAGGAACTTGCTACCGGCTACCGGCTACGGACTACGGAGGACGGCATCATGAAAATTCGTCGGCTTCTTACGTCGGTCATCGTCCTGGCCGCGTGCGGATGGGCCGCCTACCTCGTCGGCGTGGGCGTGGCCGCGCAGCAGCGCGGGGAGCTGGCCGGAATGGCGCGGCTCTCGGGCACGGTCACGGCCCCGCAGGCGTTCAGGGCCGCGCAGGTCTACCTCCGCAACGTGGACAAGAACATCCTGTACATGGTGTTCACGAGCGGCGGGCAGTTCCGCGCCACGGCGCTCTTCCCCGGCAGCTACGAGGTGATCGTCCGGGCCAAGGGGCTCGAGTCGCCTGCGCAGACGCTGACGCTGCGGGCGGGTGAGAACGCGAAGCTGAGCCTCGCGATGGGGCCCGGCCAGGGCGTCCAGCCGGCGCCCCCGGCGAACGTCACCTTCGCGCGCTACGCGGAGATCTACCCCCAGGGGCCGGGCCTCCAGGTCATCGAGCAGGGGTGCATGCGGTGCCACGACGAAAACTTCATTCCGGCGCGGCCGGCAAGCGAAGACGTCTGGAAGGCCCGCCTGGGCCACATGACGGGCGCCGAGCTGAACGTCCGCGACTCGCGCGCCTACAACGAGGGCGCGCTGGCCGGGCGCGTGCAGTGGTTCCCGTTCTCGACCAGGGACAAAGAGGAGTTCATCGCCTACGTCACGAAGCACTACGGGTCCGACGCGAAGCCCCGCTTCGTGCGCGCCGAAACCGAGGTGCCGCTGGACGAGGCGGCGCTCGGCCGGGCGATGTTCATGGAGTACTACCTGCCGATCGACGCGCCGGGCACCGGCAGCAGCTCGCCCGAGTTCGCCAAGCGCGGACGGGGCATCCGCTGGGGGCAGGACGTGCGCTTCGACGCCGGGGGCAACGTCTGGCTGACCGACCGCGGCTACCCGCACCGCCTGGTGAAGCTCGACCCGCGGACGGGGCAGCAGAAGGACTTCCCGTATCCCGACGTCAGCAACGGCAACCACGACCTGACGATCGACCGGTTCGGCATCGTCTGGGCGCCCGAGCACGCGGGGCTGAAGCCCGACGGCGGCAAGCGCATCCTCGGCTTCAACACCAAGACCGAGAAGTGGGAGTTCCAGGTGCCCGCCGACCCCAACGACGAGATCCGGAACTCGGTGAAGTGGATGCAGTCGATGGCGCTCGACTCGAAGAGCAACCTCTACGTCGGCTGGATCATGGGGGGCGCCATCACCAAGTACGAGCGCGCGACGGGGAGAGTCAAGGTCTATCCGATCTCCGAGCGCGGCGCGGTGCCGTACGGCGTGATCGCGGACCGCAACGACAACATCTGGATCGCGTTGTGGAACTCGGGCAAGCTCGCCAAGTTCGACACGACCAACGAGCAGTGGACCGAGTTCGCCCCGCTCACCTTCCCGTCGCACATCCGGCGGCTGAACGTCGACGCGCAGAACAACATCTGGGCGGCGATCTGGAACCAGGGGCGGCGGCCGGGCAAGCTGGCCAAGCTCGACCAGACGACCGGCCGGTTCACCGAGTACGACGTGCCGCTCTGGACGGCGCAGCCGTACGACGTGAATCCCGACCCGGAGGGGAACATCTGGTTCGCGGACTCGCCGACGCCCGATCGCGTCGCGCTCATCAGCAGGTTCAATCCGCGGACGCGGGCGTTCGTCTTCTACCCGAAGCCGCAGTTCGCGGCCGACTCGCCGAAGATCCAGGTGACGCGCGAGGGCGCAGTCTGGTTCTCGCCGCGCGGCAGCCGCAACCAGCCGGCGATCAGCGTCCTCTATCCCGACATGGACAAGATCACCACGCTGGGGGCGTTCTATCAGTACGGGCCTCCCGGCAATCCGTGGCCGTCGCCGCCCGCCACCCAGACGGCGCAGCGGTAGCGCGATGACCCCTCGTACGCACGGGACGAGCGCCGCCTCCGCGGCGCTCGTCCTCTTTCTCGTCGTGGCCGCGGTGTCCGGTATCTCGTACGTGGCGCCCGGCACCTCGTACGTGGCGCCCGGCGTCGGGTACGCGGCGTCCGGCTTCAGCCGGACCATGTATGCCCAGGCGCCCCGCTCGGTCAAGAGCGGCGTCTACACGGTCGATCAGGCGCGGCGCGGGCGCGATCACTACCGGAAGCGCTGCATCCTCTGCCATCTCGACAACGGGCAGGGCCGCGGGGCGGAGCCGGAGATCGTCGGCCAGTCGCTCGAGCGCGAAGGCGACGCCGAGGCGCCGGCGGTGGCCGGCGAGCCCTTGCTGACCAAGTGGAACGGCAAGACGGCCGGCGCGCTCTTCGACGTCATGCGCACGACGATGCCGGTCGGGAGCGCCGGGAGCCTGAGCGCGCAGGACTACGCCGACGTGTTCGCCTACCTGCTCGAGCTCAGCAGACTGCCCGCCGGAGCGCAGGACCTGCCCGCCGGGCGCGATCAGCTCGACCTCATCACCATCGAACGCTAATGCGCACTCATGCTGTTCTGCTGGCCGCGGCGCTGGCGGCCTCCGTCGGCGTGCTGACCGGCGCGGCGCAGGCGCCCGCCTACAGCCCGCCCCGCACGCCCGACGGCCATCCCGACCTGCAGGGCATCTGGCAGGTGCTCAACACGGCGGCGTGGGATCTCGAGGACCACGGCGCGACGCTCGGCGTCCCCGCCGGGCGCGGCGTCGTGGAGGGCGGGACCATCCCGTACCAGCCCGCGGCGCTGGCCCGGAAGCAGGAGAACGCGCGGAACCGTGCGACGCTCGACCCCGAGCGTCGATGCGGGCTGCCCGGCGTGCCGCGCATCACCTACATGCCGTACCCGTTCCGGATCGTGCAGCAGCGCGACAAGATCTCGTTTCTGTACGAGTACCTCGGCGTCGTCCGCTTCGCGTACATGAACGGCAACCCGCACCCGCGCGGGCCCATCGAGTGGTTCATGGGCGACTCGCGCGCCAGCTGGGACGGCAACACGCTCGTCGTGGATGTCGTCCATTTCACGGATCAGACGTGGCTCGACCGGGCGGGGAACTTCCACAGCGAGGCGCTGCACGTCGTGGAGCGGTACACGCGCACGGGCCCCGATCACATGCTGTACCAGGCGACCATCGAGGATCCCAAGGTCTTCACGCGCCCCTGGACGATCAGCATGCCGCTCTATCGGCGGCAGGAGCGCGACGCCGAGCTGCTCGAGTACGAGTGCCTGTCGTACCTGCTCGAGGACACGTGGGACAGGCCGGAGGCGTTTCCGTTCAAGTAATGGCTGGAGGGCCCGTGTCTCATAGATTGCTGATGTGGCTGGCCGCGGCTGCGGCCGTGCTCGGCCTGACGATGGCGACGCTCGAGCCGCTGGCGGCCCAGGCGCGGTGGGACCCGAAGACGCCCAAGCTGCCGATGGCGCGCACGTGGGTCGCCTACAAGGCGAAGCTGCCGCCGTACACGCCGCCGCGGACGCCGGACGGCGTCCCGGATCTGCAGGGCACGTGGGGCGGGCCCGGCGGCGCGGGTGGGGACGACATCGAAGAGCACGAGTACGTCGACGTGACGACCCCGCCGCAGGAGACCTTCGTATCCGATCCGCCCGACGGCCTGATCCCGTACACGGCGTATGGCCTGGCGCAGCGCAACGCCCACCGCGCCGGGCTGTCGCGCGGCTGGCCGGGTGAGAGCCCCGACCGCCTGTACGCCGATCCGAACACCTATTGCATGGTGTCGATCGGCCCGCGCGGCGGCATCGGCGAGATCATCCAGCAGCCGGGCGTCGTCATCATGGTGACGGCGCGGACGCATCGCGTCATTCCGACCGACGGCCGCTCGCACCTGAGCGATCGCGCGAAGTTCTGGCGCGGCATCCCGCGGGGGCGGTGGGACGGCAACACGCTCGTCGTCGACGTCCGCGGCCTCAACGGCAAGCACTGGTTCGACAGCGTGGGGAACTTTCACACGGAGAACACCCGCATGATCGAACGTCTGACGCTGGTCGACGCCAACACGATCGACTATGCGTTGACGGTCGAGGATCCGACCGTGTACTCCCGCCCCTGGACGATGAACTACCCGGTGCGGCGGGCGGGAACCGGCGGCACCGACAACGCCACCGGGAAATACAACTGGCGCGCGGCGCCGGTGGTCGACAACGATCCGTACGCCCGCGAGGTGTGGGAGAACAACTGCACCGAGGGGATCAGCGTCAACGTCCGTAACATGCATTCGCTCGGCTTCAAGTGGTTCAGGGGAGTCACGCCGCCCCGCCAGTAGAGCGCACGCATCGGCGTGCGCGGGAGAGAACAGCATGAGACTCGCATCCATCGCCCTTGCCCTGATCATGGCGCTCGCCGCGACCGCGTCGAGCCAGGAAAAGCCCCAGAACATCAACGCCAATCCGAACGCCGCGTTCTTCCTCTCGGCGGCCGACGTCGCCAACCACCGGGCCAAGCTGCAGAACGTCGCCTACGCGAACATCACGCTGGTCGAGCGCGTGGACGAGACGACGGCGAGCGGGCTGGCGTACCGGATGGCGGTCGATCGCCGGCGTCCGCCGCAGCGCGCCGCCGCGCATACGACGGAAGCGGAAATCTGGGCGATCGTGGACGGCGCCGGCGAGATCACGACGGGCGGCCGCATCGTCGAGACGAAGAAGGGGAACGAAGTCATGCGGCGCATCGAGGGCGGCACGGTCCACAAGGTGACGAAGGGCGACTTCCTGCTCATTCCCGAGAACGTGCCCCACCAGGTCACCGCGTTCACGCCCGAGCTCTACATGGTGACGTTCGAGTTCCCGCGCGGCGTGAAGGGCACGAGGTAGGCGCCATGGGACGGCGGCTCGGGCTGTTCGCCATCGTGGCCGTGGTGGGCGCCGTGGGGGCGTCCGCCGCGGCGCAGACGGAGCGCTTTCTGGCGCTCACGCCCGGGTTTCCGCTCTGGGCCTACGGCTACAAGACGCCCCCGGCGATGCCGGCCGACTGGTCCGGCCGCTGTCCTGGGACGCGTCCGCGCGATTGCGACCGGCCCGGCGGCATGCCGGCGGATACGACGGGAGAGAAGCTCACCATTCCTGGCAGCGGTCGGTTCTTCACCGTGGCCGAGATCACCGCTCCGTACAGCCCCGCCGACTGGTTCCCTGACGATCACCCGCCGATGCCGCCCATCGTCGGGCGCGGCAAGCCCGAGTCGGGCTTCCGCGCCTGCGCGATCTGCCACTACCCGAACGGCCAGGGGCTGATGCAGAACGGGCCGGTGGCGGGGCTCCCGGTCGACCAGTTCCTGCAGCAGCTCGCCGATTTCGCCAGCGGGCGGCGCAAGAGCGCCGATGTGAACAAGGCCAACGCGTTCGAGATGGCGGCGATGGCGCGGAACATGACGCCGGAGGAGGCGCGCGCGGCGGCGGAGTACTACGCCTCGATGCCGTTCCGGAAGTGGATCCGCGTGATCGAGTCGGCGACCGTGCCCCGGTTCACGGCCACGGTCAACGGCCTGTTCCTCAGGGCCGAGGGGAACGAGACGGAGCCGATCGGCCGGCGGCTGGTCGAGATGCCCGAGGACACGTATCAGTCGAACATGCTGCGCAACCCGCGGTCCGGGATGGCGGCGTACGTGCC
>Ga0194128_10008071_pt1 | contig 13480 bp, 9 predicted proteins | sample TA2KigCa65mmetaG_FD_148650 | JGI IMG/M metagenome (GOLD analysis project Ga0194128, IMG submission 148650) | Freshwater microbial communities from Lake Tanganyika, Tanzania - TA2015037 Kigoma Deep Cast 65m | ecosystem: Environmental > Aquatic > Freshwater > Lake | place: Tanzania: Lake...
ACTTTTAATAAGTAGTGCGATTTGCGATACAATTGATGTTTACACGGGAGATACATTAAAAAGCTTAAATACAACCGGTTTTAATATGGGCATTATGACTCCTGAAAATGACCAAACAATTCAAGTTACCGGAAATTCGGATGCACCAGCAGGAGCCTTTTCATATATTGTAACTCAGATTAGTGAGCAATTTTATGACCTACAGGCCTCATTCAATGCTACTGGAGTTTCACCGGGAATATACCACGCATCTATTACCGCTGCTGATAATGGAACACCCGTTGGAATCTCAACAAAAAACTTTGTTTTTGAGGTAATCTATGAAAATGCAGCAAGTACAAATGAACTAGTTAGACCTTCTTACAAAGTATATCCAAACCCAACAAATGATTTAATTAACATCATCATTTCTGATTCAGATAAAAATTTTCAAATTGAACTGATAGATCTATCAGGTCAACTAATACTGAGCGAATCCAATAAAAATGAACTTAATTTGAATCACATATCAAATGGTGTTTACATATTAAAGATTTCATTAGGAGATCAGGTAATAGCTAACGAAAGAATTATCAAGAATTAATTTAGGTAAAATAATTTTCAAAAAGGCCATCGTTGTATGGCCTTTTTTAATTACTGAAAACTTAAATAAAAAAGTATTTTTCCACTAATACCTATTTTATTCGTAGTTTTAATGGTGAAACTAAAGGAAATTATTCTTAAATATTTCCCAGACATTTGGCAATATTTAGTGAACATTTCTATTTTTATTTTTGTAGCAATTTTTATCTTATGAAATATTTCTTTGCCAGTTTATTTTTTTGTGGATATACATTCATTTTCGGTCAATTAAATATTGATTCTTTATCTCACATTAACTATCAAGCTCTTCATGGGGCCAATCTAAATGATGTTTGGGGATATGTGGATGAACTTGGAAATGAATACGCTATTGTCGGGACTTCCAAAGGAACTTCTATCGTAAATGTCACAAATCCTAGTAATCCTGTTGAGGTGTTTTGGCTCCCTGGTTCTGAGTCAATTTGGCGAGATCCTTGTGTTTATGGGGATTACGCTTTTGTCACGACAGAAGCGGAGGACGGACTAACGATTATTGATATGTCGCCACTTCCTCAAAGCAATGTGCTGTCTCATACGATTTATACAGGTCCTATTGGAAATACTTGGCAATCAGCGCATACTTGTTTTGTGGATGCAAGTGGATATGCCTATATTTTTGGTGCAAACCGGGGAAATGGTGGAACAATTATTTTAGATGTCCATAGTAATCCAATGAATCCAACGGAGGTTGGAACTTTTGATTCTTGGTATTTTCATGATGGTTTCGTTAGAAACGATACTCTGTACGCAGCACATATATACGATGGCTTCTTTAGTTTAGTGGATGTCTCAGATAAATCTAATCCGATTTTATTGGGAACAAAAACAACCCCCAATACTTTTACACACAATATCTGGCCATCTGAAAATGGTCAATTCGTTTATACTACTGATGAAGTTTCAGGTGCATTCATTGGGGTATATGATATCTCTGATCCAACAAATATTATTGAGGTCGATAGGACAAGGCATTCACCTATGTTTGGAGTAATTCCCCACAACACCCACGTCAAGGAGGACTATTTAATCACGAGCTATTATTCGGATGGTGTTTTGATTCATGACATCACTCATCCAACAAATACAATTAAAGTTGGTCAATTTGATACCTATCCGCTCCAAACACCTGATTTTAGTGGATGCTGGGGTGTGTATCCATTTTTACCTTCAGGAATAATTCTCGCTTCGGATATTACGGAGGGGCTATTCATTCTTGGTCCAAATTACCAAAAGGCATGTTACCTTGAAGGAATTGTAACAGATCAATCAACGGGTCTCCCACTATCGAATGTATCTGTTCAAATTGTAACAAATGACCAAAAGGAACAGACAAACTCACTTGGAATATACGAAACGGGTATATTTCAATCGGGGCAATATTCAGTGACGTTCCAAAAAGTGGGTTATTATCCGCAGACAGAATCGGTTACGCTTTCACAAGGTATCATCACATACCTTAATATAGCGCTCGCTCCTATTCCTCCTTTTCCGTTGAATATTGATGTTTATGATGCTCAAACCGGAGCCCCAATAAGTAATGCAAACATAAAATTATATCATCCTTTGATCACTCATGAGGGAATTACCAATGGTATTGGTCAAGAAACATTTACGCTTTATTATCCATATCAATATCGTGTAGCCGTCGGGAAATGGGGGTATAAAGGTGTGTGTAATTATGTGAATATCGATCAAACAACGAATTATTTGGTTTTTAACTTGGAACAAGGATTTTACGATGATTTTGAATTTGATTTTGGTTGGACTGTTTCGGGGAATGCCGAAACAGGAATTTGGGTAAGAGAGAAACCTCTTATCACCGCGAATACAGTTCTTGGAATTGATGCGGACAATGATTGCGGGGATATGGCCTATGTTACTGGAAATTTTGATAACACCTTTAGTCCTGATTTAGATGATGTAGATAATGGATTTACACAATTACTTTCCCCTCAATTTCATGTGAACGGCATGTCAACGCCTCATATCAATTATGCACTTGCCTATTATTGTTTTTACGGTCCGGGAGAGGTTGATGATACGCTAAATATTTTTCTATCTAACGGAATTGACCAAGTACAAATTGATCAAATCATCCCACCTCAACAATTTATGAGTTGGACATATAGAAGTATTCCAATTCCAGTAGGATTTACCCTGAACAATACCATGCAATTAAAGATAGTGGCCTCTGATTATGCACCCAATGTGAATGTAACGGAAGCTATGTTTGATTGGTTCTACGTGACGGATTATGATGCAACAGGCGTAGTTGACTTAGTTCAACAATTGAGTTTTTATCCCAATCCTGTCGAGGAACTTTTAACTGTAGAAAATCTTGATCTTGACTTTCCAATTGAAATCACAAATGCGATGGGACAAAAAGTTTTTCAGGGGCAGGTCAAACAATCGCTTGAACAAATTAATTGTGCACAGTTGATACCAGGAATTTACATGCTTAAAAATGGTATAAATACGTTTAAATTTTTGAAGTTGTAGAGAAATACAATAAACTCTCGAACCTATTGCTTAATTTTGTCGTATAGATTTGTTATGTCACTTCAAATTTCTGTTGTAATTCCGCTTTTTAATGAATCTGAATCTTTGCCAGAGTTGCACGATTGGATTGTAGGGGTGATGGAAGTAAACGAATTTTCCTATGAAATTTTGTTTATTGATGATGGCAGTAAAGATTCTTCGTGGGAAACCATTGAATCAATAAGTAAAAAAAATTCATCTGTAAGAGGAATAAAATTTCAACGAAACTATGGAAAATCTGCAGCGCTTCAAAAAGGTTTTGAGATGGCGCAAGGCGATGTAGTTATAACAATGGATGCCGACCTTCAGGATTCACCGGATGAACTTCCTGGACTTTATAAAATGATCATTGAAGAAGATTTTGATGTAGTCTCGGGCTGGAAAAAAAAACGTCATGATCCATTATCTAAAACAATTCCTACTAAACTATATAATTGGGCAGCTAGAATGATTACAGGTATCTATTTACATGATTTTAATTGTGGATTGAAAGCCTATAAAAATACAGTTGTAAAAAGTATCGAATTATATGGTGATATGCATCGCTATATACCTGCCTTGGCAAAGTATGCTGGTTTTCATAAAATTGGAGAAAAAGTTGTTCAACACCAGGCGCGCAAATATGGAATCACTAAATTCGGGCTTAATCGATTTTTAAATGGGCCGTTGGATTTAATAACAGTTGCTTTTATGGGTAAATTCGGGAAAAAACCGATGCATTTTTTTGGCGCTATGGGCACATTCATGTTTTTTATCGGTTTTATTCTTGTTTTTTATTTGGGAGTGGATAAATTATTCATTAATAAAAGTGCTCGACTAATTTCTGAAAGAACCGAATTCTATATTGCTTTAATTTCAATGGTTATAGGAGTTCAATTTTTCATGACCGGTTTTATTTCCGAGCTTATTGGTCGCAATTCATCTACTCGCAATCACTACCTCATAGAAAAAGAAATTTAATGGTTACTAAATGGAAGATTGATTCTTCATGGAGTCTTTTTTTGGACAGAGATGGAGTTATCAACGAACGAATACAGAACGGTTATGTGCTAGACTATAAGGATTTTTCCTTTACAACTGGCAGTCTCGCTGCAATCAAGAAATTTTCAAGCGTTTTCTCTCATATTTTTATAGTTACAAACCAACAATGTGTTTCAAAAAAACTTATTTCAATTGACGAACTAAATGAAATTCATCGTAACATGTTGAAGGAAATCGAGTTAAATAATGGAAAAATTACAGAAATTTTTTCCGCTATAGAACGTAAAAATAAAAATCCACATAGGAGGAAACCAAATACGAAAATGGGACAAGAGGCGAAAGAAAAATATCCGTTAATTGATTTTTCAAAATCCATAATGGTTGGTGATACCGACTCTGATATTGAATTTGGTAAGAAGCTTGGTATGAAAACTGTACGTATTATTTCAGAAGATGAGGAAACCTTAAATTCTGATTTACGGATTTCAAATTTACTTGAATTAGCTAATTTGTTAAACTAAAAAAATATGCGTTTATTTTTCGGTTTTGTTCTACTTACTTTCATAACAAACGCTCAAAACTATAATCAAACTGATTCCAAAGGTTTTAAACAAGGGGCTTGGAGAAAATTTTATGCAAATGGCCGATTAGAATTTGAGGGGAATTTTCAGGATGGAAAACCAAATGGAATTTTTCGTCATTATTACGAGAACGGTTCCAAAAAGGCCTTAATCGATCATAACCCAAACACAGGAAGGTCTCTTGCTAATTTTTTCCATACAAATGGTCAGCTTATGAGCGGTGGAATTTACCGAAATCAATTGAAAGACTCCACATGGATTAATTTTACAGAAAGTGGGCTTGTAAGTGAAATAACAAATTATTTGAATAATGAATTTCATGGTTCGTCTACAAAATTTTACACAAGTGGTCTTGACGGGTCAACCGAGAGAATCCCATTTATTAAAGCAAATTATAACAATGGGAAATTAGATGGTGAATACATTGAATTATTTATGGACGGAAGAAAAAAATTATACTCTTTTTATGTTGACGGTAAATTACAAGGTATTTCAATTGAATATTACAGAAATGGAAATAAAAGTACTCTGTTTCGGTATAAAAATGGATTAAAAAACGGCTACGCTTCAGGGTATGATGAAAATGGAAAGGAAGTAACTACAATTTATTACTACAAAGGAAGATTACTTGAAGGAAAAGAACTTGAAAAACATTTAAATTATTGTAAATCGAAAGGAATTGACCCGAACGAATAAATATGTATATTTGTTTATGAGGATAAAAAATAGTGATCTTCCTTATTATCTTCCATTAATTTTATTTTTCAATTTTATACAATTATTCTCTAAAAAGAAGAATAAATTCAAACGTAAAGTTCACAGAATATGTAATGAGTTATTAAGGGTTATTTTTAATGCGTATTTCCTTTTGAAAAAAACAAAATTTCAAACCCAATAAATTTGGTATTAATCAAAGAATGAAAATCTCAATTTTTTCTGCTTTTCCTCCTTTTCGTGGTGGTATTTCTCAATTTAGTACCAAACTAAGTGAGTCCCTTGAAAAGAAACATGAGTTATCTTTAATTACATTTAAAAAACAATATCCGAACATACTTTTTCCAGGAAAAACTCAGTACGACTATCTTCAAAATAATAATCTCAAGTCAAAAATAAATAGACTAGTAAGTACTTTTTCAATCCTTAGCTATTTTAAAACAATATCATTTATAGAAAAAGAAAAACCTTCTGTTTTTTTGACAAATTATTGGATGACAATTTTTGCTCCTTTTATGGGGTTCGTAGCACGAAAACTTCCCAAAGAAATTTTAAAAATTGTCATTGTTCACAATCTTACCCCGCATGAAAAACGTTTTTTTGACAAAGCATGTAATTCATATCTCCTAAAATCTTACGACGGCTTTGTTGCTCTATCCGATTATGTATATAATGACTTGAAGAAGTATGTTGACGAGAAAAAAATAATTCACATACCACACCCTACGTATGATCAATATGGAAAAAAAGTTAATCGAGAAAAAGCGTGTGAAAAATTATCGATTGATGCTTCTAAACATACATTCTTATTTTTCGGTATAATTCGTAAATACAAAGGATTAGACTTATTAATCCAAGCTTTTGATAGGCTCGATGATTCATTTCAATTGATTATTGCAGGGGAGGTATATGGCAAAGATGATGAAATTGTAAGATTAATTAATAATAACAAGAATAAAGATCGCATTCTTTTTCACAATCAATTTATTCCAGACGATGAAATTTCAACTTATTTTTCGGCATCAAATTACTTGGTTCTCCCCTATCGTTCCGGAACACAAAGTGGTGTCCTAGCAATTGCAAATCATTTCAACCTTCCGATAATTGCAACGGATATAGGTGGTTTAGCCGAAGTTTTAAATTTCAATACTGACCTTATTATTGAATTTCCTCAAATAACGGCAATAGAACAAACATTGATTTTGAGTAAAGAAAAGTCTACGGGTTTTTCAAAAAATGAATTTGTGGCGTCTAAATCCACAACATGGGATTCTTTTTCATCTAAATTGGAGGAATTCGCATTATCACTCAAGAAATAATTTTTTAAAGTTGAATTAATCTCTTTTTTTATTGATTTTCACGTTCCAATAACCTATCTTTGCGCCCCTAAATGACTTAAAATAATTATTAGATATGCGGAATAAAGGTTTTTTTTGGTTTATAACGATTTTATTAACGGCAGTTTGTATTTATCAATTATCTTTTACTTGGGTTGCAAATAGTGAGGAGACTCGTGCTGATAAGGAGGCACAACGCAAGGTAATGGAGTTAAAGACTGAAGCAGCTAAAACAGGAAATAAAGCAACTCTTCCAAATAATACTGTTGTTGATTTTACTAATCCCGAGGCTGAAGAAATTGCAAAGGCAGCATTTATAAACGAAATTTTAAAAAATAAATCCGAAAAGGAAGTGTATCCAGTTTTAGGATCTACCTTCTCTGAGGTGAAAAAAAGAAGTTTGGCATTTGGTCTTGACCTCGTTGGCGGGATGAGTGTAACCTTGGAAATTTCAATTCCCGATCTTCTAAAAAATTACGCCAGAAACCCGCGTGATTTAAAATTTAAAAAAGTTTTCACTGCTGCAATGGATCGTTACAAAAAGGGTGGTGATTTTATAACAATCTTTATCGATGAGAATAAAAAGAAAAACAAAGATTTAGTAGTAAAACTGCTTGCATTAACAGAAATTGAGGGATTATCAACAAAATCTACAGATGCAGAGGTAGAAAGTTTCTTGAGAAAAATTGCTTCTTCATCCATGGATGGCATTGAACAAATAATGAACAAGCGTATCAACCAATTTGGGGTTGCACAGCCAAATATTCAAAAAGATCCCTCAAAAAATAGAATATACATAGAACTTCCGGGTGTTCAGGATGAAACAACTGTAGCAGCAAAGTTGCAGTCTACTGCAAATCTTCAATTTTTTGAAACCTATATATACAACGATATTTCAAGTCAATGGAATCAAGCTATAACTTTGTCTAAACAAGTTTATAACCCGAATGAAGAAATTGAGGCGGATACTACAACAGTTTCAAAGGATTCAACAGGTCTTGTTAAAAAAGACTCAACTGATACCACGAAAAAAGAGGTAAAAGAAGAGAAAGTTACTCAGTCTACTAATCAAAAAGGATTAGGAGACTTAATAAAAGGAAATGCAAATGATTTTGCAGTTGGATCTGCAAAAGTAACGGATAAAATAAAAGCTGACGAATTATTAAAACGTGCTGATATTTTAGCACTTTTTCCGGAAGATTTGAAATTTATGTGGTCTGCTGAGCCCGAGAAAATGGACGATAAATCCAAGGAAATGGGCTATCGTTTATACGCTTGTAAGATTCCTCAAAGTGGGAAGGCCGATGTAGGTGGAAAAGATATTTTGAAGGCGAGTACAGGATATGACTCTCAAAATGGCGATATAACCGTTGATCTTCAAATGACGAATGAAGGTTCTGATAAGTGGGCGAAGATGACAGCAGAAAATGTTGGTAAATTCATCGCAATTACCATGGATGACGTTGTATACAGTGCTCCACGTGTAAACCAAGCGATTAATGGTGGAAATACGCAAATTTCCGGTAGTTTTTCTGTTGAGGAAGCGAAAGATTTAGCAGGATTGTTAAATGGTGGTGCATTACCTGCACCTTGTGTTATTAAAGAACAAACTAAAGTTGGGCCAACCATCGGAGCTGAAAACACCAAAGCTGGGTTAATTTCATTTGCTATTGCTCTGTTGGTTGTATTCTTATATATGTATTTCTATTATGGAAAATCAGGATTAGTCGCCAATATTGCACTCATCGCGAATATTTTCTTCATTTTTGGATGTTTGGCAAGTTTTGGTGCTGTACTGACCCTTGCGGGAATTGCAGGTATCGTACTTACAATTGGTATGGCGGTGGATGCAAACGTTTTAATATTTGAGCGTATACGTGAAGAACTTGCAAATGGCAAGGATAAATCCTCAGCAATTGATGAAGGATTTAAAAAGGCACTATCTTCAATCATTGATGCGAATGTAACCACGTTACTTACCGCTATTGTACTAAAAGTTTTTGGTTCAGGTCCAATTGAATCGTTCGCTACAACTCTAATCATTGGTATTTTCACTTCAGTATTTGCCGCACTTGTGATTTCACGTTTGATCTTCATTTGGATAATGAGTAAAAACATGACTATCGAATTTGATACAAAACTTACCAAAAATGCATTTAGAAATATAAATTTAAACTTTATTGGTAAAAGAAAACTGTATTATTTTATTTCCACCTTCCTTGTAGTTGGTTCATTAATTTTAGTTGCAACCAAAGGATTAAAACCATCTGTTGAATTCTCAGGTGGAAGAACCTACGGTGTTAAATTTAACAAAAGTGCCGCAAATGAAATCGAATTCATCAAAGCCAATTTGACAAAATCTTTTGGTGGAGCTTCAGTTGATATCAAAACAAAATCGAATAACTTCTTTGTAGAAATTACTACGAACTACCTACTTTCTGAAGATTCTGGAGAAGGAAAAGTTAAAGCTAAATTAACAGAAGGATTAAACAGTTGTAAATCTAAATTAGGGAATTATAAAATCATGGAAACACGAAGCGTATCTTCCACTGTTTCTGGTGAACTGATTACTTCATCTACCCTTGCCATTGGGTTGTCTCTAATAATGATTTTCGCATATATTTTACTGCGCTTTGGAAAATGGCAATATTCATTCAGTGCTATTGCCGCATTGTTCCACGATGTTATTATTGTATTGGGTGTTTTCTCATTATTTAATGGAATTTTACCTTTTAACATGGATGTAGATCAAGCATTTGTTGCTGCCATTTTAACAGTAATTGGTTATTCGATAAACGATACGGTCGTGGTTTTTGACCGAATTCGTGAAGATCTTTCATGGAAGAAAGGAACCGACTTAGGTTCTGAAGTAAATGGTGCTTTGAACTCAACCTTATCAAGAACAATTAATACATCAATGACTACAATAGTAGTTTTGATTGTTATTTTCCTTTTGGGTGGAGCTGCAATTAAAGGATTTGTATTCGCTTTACTAATTGGAATTGTTGTAGGAACCTACTCGTCATTATTGGTTGCATCACCAATGTTATTAGATCTTACAAAATCTAAAAAATAAATTATACTTCAATAATTTTTACGTCAGGCTTTTTTAAAAGAGCCTGATTTATTATCGTTTTGTCATCTCGATTTTCTTGTTGTGGCTTAATAAATTTTTTCCAGCCTGAAGTATCTAAATTATTAAAATGGTAGGGCGCAAAACCAAATCCAATAAACACCCCTTTCTCTACATAAACCAAACTTTTTTCAAACTTATCTCGACCTTTGTCTAAAATGAAGAAACTTTTTCTTTCAAACGTCAATTTATCCACAAAAAGTTGAACTCTTTGATTGTATAATTCGGTTGTTTCAATATCTAAACAAGCTCCTTTACATTCCTCAATCGAGTAATAAAAACAAGCATTTTCAACTTTTTTTGTACCACAATACTTTTCACATAAATTGTATTTAGACCGCACATATTCTAAAAAATCGGAAGCCTCTTTACGAGAAGAAAATTGAATTATGGGGGTTGAAGCTGATTTCCCAAGTGATCGAACAACTAGTCGTAGATATCCATTTATATCAAGTTCATCAAATATACCATGACTAAAATTTGATTTTTTTAGCGCACGATTAAACTTAGGTTTGTGATGCTTAACCAAATGAGATTCGCGCAATAATGCGATAGTTTCAGATCCTGTTAATTCAAATTCAACCCGTGCTATTTCTTGAATTAGTCGCAAGCCTTTTTCCTGCCTTGAGTTTCGAAGATGCTGCTCTACCCTACTTTTAATATTTTTACTTTTACCAATATATATTAGATGATTATGTTCGTTATAAAACAAATAAATACCCGTCTTATTTGGAAGGGCCTCTATTATTTCGAGATCAAGTGAACGGTGAACTAACTTTGGATTTATTTCGTATTGCACGAATGTTTTCAGCTTTTCAGAATCTTTTTCATGCATCATTTTAAACAAGTGTACAGTTGCAAGCGCATCCCCTCCTGCTCGATGTCGTTCATTCAGTTTTATCCCAAGTTCTTGAGTTATTCTTCCCAGACTATATGATTCAAAACCTGGATAAATAAGTCTAGCTGCTCTGACAGTACACAACTGAGGTAATCGAAAGTCGTAACCTAATCTATTATATTCCCGCCTAACGACGTTGTAATCAAAAGAGACATTATGCGCTACAAAAATACAATCTGTACAAAAGTCAAGAACCTTTTTGGCAATTTCGTAAAAACGAGGGGCATCAGCTACCATACGGTCAGATATACCTGTAAGTTTAACGATAAACTCAGGGATTCTTTGCTCTGGGTAAACTAATGTAGTAAACTCATCAGTGATGGTTTGACCGTCAAACTTATACAGTGCAATTTCGGTAATTTTTGTAGTCTTTGGGCTTCCACCTGTAGTTTCAACATCAATAATTACATAATTCATCATGCGAAGGTATTGAAAATGTTTCAAGATAATTGGGGTAAATTATTTTATGTTCTTACTTTTGCGTTTCTGTGAAAAAGAGATATGATTATGGCTTAAATTTTTGGATTATGTCGTTATCCATGTTCTTTTTCATGCTTAGTTTTAACCTTATAATGCCTGAATTAAATGGATTCATTGAACTTCTTGGTGGTGAGGATATTAAGGGACTAACAATAACTCTTTTCACAATTTCTGCAGCTATTTCACGACCCTTTTCCGGAAAAATTTCTGACTTAGTAGGTCGAAAAGCGACCATATATCTTGGAATAATCGTTTGTATTTTGGTTTCATTTAGTTACTCCTTCGTGCATTCTGTATTTATTTTTCTCATGCTACGATTTTTACATGGATTGAGTGCTGGGTTCACTCCAACCGGAGCTACTGCGCTGATTACAGATGTTTTACCTGAAAATTCTCGAGGACGTGCCATGGCAATTTGGGGTACCTTCATTTCATTGGGAATCGGAGTGGGTCAGTTTCTGGGATCATTCATTTATATAAATTTTAATTATACAGTCTTGTTTGTTACATCGGCCTTTTTGGGCTTCATTTCACTTCTACTTTCAATTTATGTGAAAGAAACATTGCAAGTAAAAAATAAATTCGTTCCTCGTATGTTATTGATTAAATGGAATGATGTTTTCGAACCCAGTGTATTACCTGCCTCTTTTGTAATGTTTCTAACTGCAGCATCATCAGGGATTATATTTGTAATAACACCTGATATTTCACAATTTCTTGGGATTCAAAACAAAGGATGGTTTTTTGGTATCTATGTTATCTCAACAATACTCGTTCGATTGTTTACAGGTTCGTTGTCCGACAAAATAGGCAGACGAAAAACTTTACTAATCGGAAATTTATTTCTTATGGTATCAATGGTATCAATTGGTCTGGCAAATTCAATTTCAATGTATACGTTTGCTGCCATAATTTTTGGTTTTGCAACTGGAATTTCAAGTCCCACTTTATTTGCATGGACGGCAGATTTAAGTAGTTTTGATCGCCGTGGAGTTGGAGCTGGAACTATGTTTATCGCCTTGGAATTTGGAATTATGCTAGGGTCGTTATCGACTCTGGTACTTTACGATTCTAAAATTTCTTCCGTATTTGTTTCTTTTCTTTTTGGAGCTTTTCTATCATTTATTGCATCAATGTACCTCCTATGGCACATTCGTAACCGTAAATCCTTATTTTAAAAGAATTTTTTTCATTATAAAGTGTCCGAGGTAAATCAGTGGCGTTAAAGAAATTGCAATCAAAATCTTCAATGTATAATTTGTTAAAGCCAACGAGGTAAAATTTGAAAGTTGAATTTTTCCAGGTAGAACGAATCCAATGTAGAGAACAAGAAAAGAATCAATCAATTGGGAAAGAAGAGTGCTCCCAGTACTGCGTAACCAAATAAATTTATTTCCTGTTCGCTTTTTTATTTCAGCAAAAACGAAAGCATCTAATAATTGAGAAACAAGAAAGGCGCATATACTAGCAAGAATAACCATTTGTGCTTGACCAAAGACTTGGTTATATGACTCCGTACTTGCTAAATCAACTCCTGGTATATTTACGGCAGGTATTCCGAGCGTAAGAGTTATTATTATAAAACAATACGCAATAAGAATTGAGGTTATCCAGGAAAGACGTCTAACGACTTTTTGACCATAAAATTCATTTAATAAATCCGTTAATAAAAATACCACTGGCCATGGTAAGATGCCCACAATTGTAACAAAAGGTCCAAAATTAGAACCACCAAGCGAGAAGGAAATAGGAATTTCAATGAGTTTATTACTAATTAATTCAGCTGTAACAGCATTTGTGATAAATAGACCCGCTAAAAAAACAAAAATCCAAATTCTTTTTTCACTCCACTGATATATTAAATTTTGATCCATATTTTAAGAAAACTGCTTAAAAAGTTACATGTAAATTCGCCAAAATTAATTACTTTCGATAAAATGAAAAAAGAATTGAACATTGACTATTCAAAACTAACAAAATTGTACTACTCAATTGGAGAGGTTGCTCAATTATTTTCGGTCAATGCCTCTTTAATTCGATTTTGGGAGAAGGAATTTAAACTACCGCTTCCAAAAAAAAATAATAAAGGAAACAGAATGTTTACAATAAAAGAAATTCAAACACTTGATAAAATTTATCATCTTGTAAAAATTGAAGGATATAAACATGATGCGGCAAAAGAGAAACTTAAAGCAAG
>Ga0194128_10008072_pt1 | contig 13478 bp, 13 predicted proteins | sample TA2KigCa65mmetaG_FD_148650 | JGI IMG/M metagenome (GOLD analysis project Ga0194128, IMG submission 148650) | Freshwater microbial communities from Lake Tanganyika, Tanzania - TA2015037 Kigoma Deep Cast 65m | ecosystem: Environmental > Aquatic > Freshwater > Lake | place: Tanzania: Lake...
AGGAAAGATGTATCTTGAACAACGGAAAAGACAGGAGTTAGGGCAATCAGTGGCCGGCTTGGAAGATTTTCTCAAAGAATTACAACTAAAGATTGTGATTAAAAAAGCAGATGCATTTACCATACCTAGAATATCACAGCTTACGTTAAAGACAAATCAATTCAATCTAACTACAAGAAGGTACCAAGAGGATGACATTAAAAAAATCGCAGAAGATCAACGATTTTTGATCGGATGCGCTCAGGTAGAAGATAGATTTGGAGACAATGGAATTACAGGTGTTTTCATTGTAGATAAAAATAATCCTAAAGAATGGTTTATCGATTCTTTTCTTCTTAGTTGTCGAGTCATGGGTCGAGAAATTGAAAAGGGTATATTGGGATACATAATCAATAAAGCAAAAGAAGACGGTGTAGAAAAAATCAAAGCTAAGTTTATTCCTACTCAAAAAAACAAGCCGATTGAACAATTTTTGCCAGATTGTGGATTTTCTAAAGAAGAAGATTACTGGATTTACCCAATTAGTTCAAATTTTGTAATTCCAGAGTATCTGAAGGTCAGTGTTGAATAATGTCAAAACGCCTATACGGAATCATTGCTAAAGTGATGGGTGTCTCTTCTTCCAGTATAAACGATCATTCTGGACCCGAATCAATTGAGAGTTGGAGCTCATTCAAAGGATATGTTCTGTTATACGAGCTAGAAACAGAATTTAATGTAAAATTCACAATGGAAGAAGCGATGGATGTTAAAACAGTCTCAGACATCAAAAGACATCTTGGTAACCATGGTATTGTTCTAGATGATTGAAGAAGCAGTCGAGTACAGATTTGAGGACATAGTAATAGGCATGAAAAAGAGGTTCCCCATTACAGTAAATGAGACAATGGTAGAAGAATTTGCAAAAATATCTGGAGATTACAATCCGCTACACGTGAATGAGGAATATGCCAGATCTACCAAGTTTGGAAAGAGAATATGCCATGGGATGTTGATGGCATCATTTTTCTCCAAGCTAATAGGCATGCATCTTCCCGGTAAAAACTCGCTTTATTTTTCACAGTCATTGAATTTTCTTGCACCATGTCATACTGATGACGAGATTACAATAGAAGGAGAAGTCATAGATAAGAGTCCATCAACTAGAATGATCACACTAAAGACATCAATTTACAATCAATCAGGAATTTGTCTAATTGAAGGAATTGCCAAAGTTATAGTAAGAGAAAATACTCTCAACAATCAATGATTGAGAAGATTGGCATAGGCATAGACATAGTAGACGTTAATCAATTTAAGAAAATTCCATATACAGAAAAGCCCGATTTTTACAAGAAGATCTTTCTTGACTCCGAGATAGAATACTGTATCAGATACAGAAATTCTTATGAACATTTTGCCGGGAAATTTGCAATAAAAGAAGCTGTAAAGAAATCAATAAAGACTAGTGTGTCCATGTTGAACATCAAAACATCACACTCAAGAGAAAAACCAATCATAAAACTAGGAGGAAAATTACAAGGAAAATATAGATTCTTAGTTTCCATCAGTCATGAAAGAGACTTTGCAATAGCAGTTGTGATCTCAGAGAAAAACAATAACTAAGACAAAATAGATTTTTTTGCATTTTTACTGAGATGAGATAGAACTGAGTTGAATATTTTACTTCCCAAGCTATTAGAAACGTTTTTTGGAACAAATATCTCATCAGGAAAATATTTTATCAAACTTTCATCCGGAATGATCTTTTTTGATTCTAGCTCTAGATATTTTTGGGAAATGAATTTCCTGTTTCTGAAAATTGCCAGTTCAGCTTTTATTTTTGCAATGAAGAAGCCTTTTGTGATATAGAACAACCAGACCATGATTTCAACTATTATTAAATATGGTAGAATTTTTTTGTATGTTTTTTTTGAATAGTGTGTAAGAAGGCAGTAACGTCTGTTTCTTTCCAGCCAAAAAAACTTTTTTGAGGACCATTTTAGACTGTAACTTTCCGCATGATAGACAATTGATGTTGGTACAAAGTAAGATTTTATGTTTAATTGGGCCGCTCTCCACCCCAAATCAAGATCATCGTGATACAAGAAAATAAACGGATCAAAGAGTCCAATTTTTTTCATAGTATCAAGCGATGTAAAAAGACATGTGCCAGAAGCATACCCCACTTGCTGAATTTCATTATAGTTGGAATTATCAGGAATTCCTTTATCTCTTGAAAACCCAAACCCAAAAAGATGTAACATGTTTCCAGTGCTTTGCAAAACATTCGATTCATAGAGTGAAAGGATTTTTGGTTGATAGATACCCCCTCCATTTTTTTCATATGCAGAGACTAGTTCAATCAGCCATTCTGGCGATACAATCGTATCAGGATTTAGAATTACCAACAAATTTCCTTTTGCTGCTCGTATTCCAACGTTATTTCCCTCACAATAACCAAGATTTTTTGTGTTTTCAATTAAATGAATTTGTGGGAATTTCTTTTTACATTCTTTATGACTCTGATCATTTGAAATATTATCAACTACCAATATCTCAAAGCTAGGATAATTTGTTTTTAAAATCGATTCTACACAGTTAACCAACAATTGCCCTGCATTGTAATTCAGTATTATTATGCTGACAAATGGTCGTGAGAAATTTTGTGCCATGTTTGTAAGTTTGTCTAATTACGGCTTAATTACTAATATGATATCAAATATTCTACTCAAATTGTGATTTTTGTTCCTTCACCAAGAAGGAAAATGTTTTGTTTTATTGCATCATGCACTATTGATGAGTTATATGCGATTATACTATTCTTTATTTTTATACTACAATCAATATTACAATCCGACATTACGATTGAATCACTAATATCGCACATAGATATTGTAGAATTGTCCCCAATACTGACGTTTGGTCCTATTATGGTATTTGGTTCCACCATACAGTTTTTTCCTATTATTACAGGGCCGATGATCTTGGATCCTTGTTTTATTATTGTACCATCTTCCACCATGACTTGTCCTTTGATCTCAACGTGATTTTCTTTTTTTCCTAGAAAGTAAGGCTTCATTGTTTCCAATATTGCACCATTTGCTTGAATTATGTCTTCTGGGGTACCAGTGTCTTTCCAATAATCAGTGATCATATGATACGTAATCCTGTTTTTTTCTTCTAACAACATATGAAGTGCATCTGTTATCTCTAGCTCATTTCTCCATGACGGTTTAAGCCTATCAATAACATCAAAAATTTTGGGTGTTAGGAGATAGATTCCAGTTACAGCTAGATTGGTAGGTGGATTTTTTGGCTTTTCCATTATTCTTAGAATTTTACCATCCCTCACATCTGCGATTCCAAATCTACTTGGATTATTTACTTCACATAACAAGATTGATGCATCAGCATCAGAAGTCTCAAACAGTTTAACATATTCAGAGATGGATTTTTGAATTATGTTATCTCCAAGATAGACCAGAAACTTTTCATTACCTACAAATTCTTTACACAGGCGTATTGCATGTGCTATTCCTCTTGGAAAGTCTTGTTCAACATAAGAGATCTTTACACCGAGTTTTTTTCCATCTTCATAGTATTCTTTTACTTTATTTGAACCGGTTCCGCCTATTATTATTGCAATTTCTCTGATTCCAGCTTCTTTCATAGACTCTACACAATATTGTGACATGGGTTTGTTTGCTATTGGCAAAAGTTGTTTTGGGCCAGTGTGAGTAAGCGGTCTGAGTCTAGTTCCATGGCCGCCATGAAGTAAAACTCCTTTCATTTACTAAGCACCATCTTTGCCAACTATTTAGATTTTGTAAGTTCTTTTGAGTTGTTTATTTGGGACATTTAGCCACCATTTACGATTGTTCATATACCAATCAACAGTTATTTGCAGACCTTCTTCAAAGGTGTGTTTTGGTTTCCAACCAAGTTCTCTCTTGATCTTAGATGAATCCAAACTGTACCGAAAATCATGGCCAGGTCGATCCGACACATATTTGATTAATGTGGTGGGTTTTTTCAGTATCTTTAGGATTTTTTTCACTATAGTATTGTTGTTTAATTCATTACAGCCTGCCAAATTGTATGATTCGCCAGATTTACCTTTTTCAAATACTCGCATTACTGCATCGCAGTGATCTTCTACAAATATCCAATCTCGGATATTTTTTCCAGTACCATATAATGGGATTTTTCCGTTTTTTTGGGCCAGAATTATTGTTTTTGGAATGAGTTTTTCTGGAAATTGTCTTGGCCCATAATTATTTGTGCATCTTGTTATTTTTGCATCAATATCATATGTTGTAAAATAAGATTTTATCAAGAGCTCAGAGGATGCTTTTGTAGAAGAGTATGGACTTGAGGGGTTATACAAATAACTTTCATCAGCTGATCCGGTCAATATACTACCAAATACTTCATCTGTTGATATATGAATCAGTTTTTTCTTGTATTTTCTAATCGATTCTAAAATTGTGTATACACCAATAATGTTTGAATCAACAAATGATTTTGGATGAGATATACTTCTATCTACATGAGACTCTGCCGCAAAATTAAATACAACATCCGTTTTTGCAATTAATTTATTCATGAGTTTTTGATCACATATGTTACCTTTGAAATAGCAGTAGTTTTTTTTATTCCTTAATTCTTGTAAATTTGAAGGATTAGATCCTATCATCTCTGCATCAACATTTATGATTGAAAATTTTGGAAAATTTTTTGCAACATATAAGATAAAGTTGCTACCAATGAACCCCATTCCTCCAGTGACAAGAATTTTCATAGGTACATTTTGAATCGTCATGATTTAAACGAAGTGTATAATGATTACAAAATTGTTAATCTTTTTATGGTAAATTTACTTGGGTTTTGTAAATGGAAAACGACACAATAAGATCAGTTAAGCTGGATAGATATCCAACAAAAGACATACGTGATGGACATATCAATGGAGTCCTTACTGTGATATGGAGGAACTGGGACAATATTTTGGAAAGCGAACCTAGAATGGTTTATGTCTCTTCTGTAAATCCTGGCGAGATAAAAGGCCCTCACTTGCATACAAAAAGAGATAGTTACTTTGTGTGCATACGAGGTAAAGTCGTGTTTATTGCAAAAGACAAAGCAGGCAGATATCATGAGATAGAATCAAGCGAAGATGCACCTGTTCTAGTTCAGATTCCAAGAGGTCATGCATCAGCCCATATCAACACAACAAACGAGATTGCAACGGTATTAGCGTTAGCAAATCCAGCTTGGAGGTCGGATGACGATGAGATGAAAGACGTTTCCTTCGATGATTATGACTTGAAAAAGTGGATAAAAGTCTAGATTGACCCCTAATGATCTTGTCATCTTATTTGATGTTGACTCAGACATAGAAGATGTAAAAAGGAACATGATCAGAAAACCCAAAATAATTTCTTTTAGTTATGAAGCACATGAAATTTTAAAAAACAACAACATCGAACATGTAATTTCAGATGCTTATTTGACTCGTGATGAATTAGTACAGATTCAAAACAAATGTTATGAAATAGCAAGATGGTTTGAAAATAAAGAAATTGCAAATAAGATTAGCTATCAAGAGATCAACCTAGGTTCATTGATAAAAATTGAATTAAATTATCTTTTGGTACCTTTTGTAAAAAAATTTGTTGAAATAGAAAAAATTGTAAAAAGATTTAATGGTGCAGATTTTCTTGTATCATCTGTATTCTACCAGATTACATCATCAATGACTAATTCAGTGATTCAGCTGCCAGACAATAAAAAAAATAATGTTAAATTTTATTATGATTCAGTCAAAATAACATTAAACATATGGAAAAAAAATCTAAATCTCCAGATATCCAGAAAACGGTATGAATATCTAAAGAAAATATTTGAGAGGTTTCTAGAGATATTATTTAGACCACGTGATAATAACAATAAAACAATATTATTGATTGAATTCAATCCGATAACATACAGAAAATTATTTGAGGCCATTTCCACATCAGGATTAAATTTTAATATTTTTAATAGGCGTAGACCACCCATATGGAATTTTAGATCATTATTTATCATTAAAAATTCTGGTTGTAGAATAATATCTTCCCGAAAGATATTAAACAAAGAATTACAAACCCATATAGAAAATCAAAAATTAGTTTTCGAAGGTAATATCAAATCTGTTTGGCAGTACAATGAATATTTCGATTCTGTTTTTTCCATAAATGGGTCTACATTCTGGAATTTTTTGAAGCCGACATTAATTCGATTATTCACCAAAAGAGCATTGGATGCAATTTTTGAAATAACATTAACCAAGAAGATGTTTGAAAACCAATGTTTTTCTGCAATTTTGGTATGGTCTGAAACCGGATTTACAGAACAAATACTCGTTAAAATTGCCAAAAAATTCAAGGTACCAATAATTCTCCTTCAACATGGATATTTTTACGACTCGGAGGTAAATGGAGCTTATAATATGAATAAATTTCAAGGAGCATACCCAATCGATGCGGATAAATACATCGTATGGGGAAATATTGAAAAAAAACATCAGATCAGGTGTAAAACTCCAAGTGAAAAAATACATGTTTTAGGCAGTCCCCAACATGATAGAATTCTTGAATTTAAAGAAAGGAGTGAAAAATTTGTTCTTTTAGCCACCTCAGGACCTGTAAAAGAAAATGCATTAGATCTAACTGTTGAAACCATACAGAAAAACAGAGATGCAATCAGGATAGTTTGCCAAACCATTTCCAAAATGAATAAAAAACTAATAATTAAGATACACCCATCTCCAGATGAATTCGATCCATCTGATTTAGCACATCAAATAGATCCAAAAATTAAGATTGTGAAAACAGGTGATATTGCATCATTAATTAGTAATTGTGAGTTGGTTATTGTCATAGATGCGTCAACAGTGATTTTAGATGCGCAGTTATTTAAAAAACCAATAATTTCAATCATCGTGAAAGATAGTGATTACGGAATTCCTTCAATTTTACAAGACGGTTGTCTTTATACAAATATAGAAAATCTTGGAGATGTGTTAAGAGTGGCTTTAGGAGATATTCAATTTAGAGAGACATTAGTTGACAGGGGAACTAAATATGTCAATAGTTATTTGATAAATCAAAATAACGCAACGGCGGCAGTTATAGATCTTCTTAAAAGAATTTAATTATATTTTCACATACTATAAAATAAACTTCTTCATGATCATATAAAAATCAGGCCATGTACACCTGCAGTTTCATTTAATATGTATATGATTATGTACTAACAAACAACAAAAATCAACCTAATAGATTTATTAGAAATATGAGATTTTAATTATTGATGAATTCTAAATTACATGGAAAAATCTTAGCAAGAGAATACTATGACCAAGAAACTAAGGATTATCTACAGATGTATGAGAGGGGATACAAGGGATATCCTGCAGACTTGATTAGATTTCAGGCCATTATCTTAAAAAGACTAAAAGATCTTGAAGTAAGAACAATATTAGATGCTGGCTGTGGAAGCTGTTGGCCTATGAGAGAATTACTCAGAAATGGATTTCAGGTTGTAGGTTTTGATTTTTCTAAGAAAATGATAGATGAGGGAAAAAAAGTGTTAAAGAATTCTGGCTTTAATCCAAATTTGATCTCTGTTGGAGACATAGAAAGAGAATCAAGTTTGCCCAAAAGAAAATTCGATTCTGCAATTTCATTAGGTGTTTTTACTCATTTATTAAATCAGAAAAAGGCGCTCAGAAATATTAGCAGATGTCTTAAGAATGGAGGTAAAGTATTGATACAATTTAGAAATGACTTATTTGATTTATTTACATTGAATAATTATTCTTATGATTTTTTTGTACGCTCATTAATCAACATGGAAAAATTACCAAATGCCATGAGAAGAGATGTCAATGATTTTTATTTAAAAAGATTAGTAATACAAAAAAATACCAATAAAAACTCTAAGAGAGTTTCCTACAATGATATACTAGCAAGTTTTAGTAATCCTCTAACTATTGAAACTGAATTGTTCAAACCTTGTGGATTTAAACTTGATAAAATTCATTTTTATCATTATCATGTATTACCGCCAGTTTTTGAATTGAGATATCCGGATTTATTTAAAAAATTAAGTATGAATATTGAAGATCCAGATAGTTGGAAAGGTTACTTCATGGCTTCAGCATTTGTTGTAGAAGCTTCAAAAATTAGATAATTTCTTTTAATAAATTATGTTTTACTAAAATATCAGCAGCTTTTTTAATTATGGCAAATTGTAGATTAGATTTTTCAGATACATCTAAGAGAGTTCTGTCCCCATTGGATAAGATTAGTACAGCAATCATGGCATCTTGTATATCAGGTACGTATTGATTGCCGCCAATAGATGAATAGATGCCTCGCTTTCCCAGCTGTGGTTCACATTTAGGGTTAAGATTCTGATATCGTTTGTTATTCTCAAGAACATAAAGTACATGTACATATTTTGAAAACGTATTGGCCAAGTACTCAGGTTGTACAAAATTAAGATTATCAGCTGAAGTATGATATTCTTTGAAATATGAATATGGTGAACGCATTAGAGAACCAACTGAAAGATTAAATCCAGGCGAACAAAATTGTCTTTCATCGCTTCCCATTGGAAAGAAATCGATTATATCATATGGTTCACCAGAATTTTTTAATACGTTAGTTACAACTCGATCTATCTCATCATTTCCGTGAAGTGTTTTTTTATAAATTGATTTACCGGGATCTCCAAGACAGGTTGCAACAAGACCGTGCTTAATATTATGTACTTTTGATTTATTGATAGACAACCAAGTTATTGCTCCAATAGTTTCAGGTATGAATAAAAATCTGTATGAGTAGTTCAGATCCGCTTTACTCAGATGTTTGGCAAGAAATGTTGTAAGTACCACTCCAGACAAATTATCATTACAGAGAGATGGATGACAAGTGTAACAAGATATCAGAACTTCATCTTCTTTCCTACCCTTAAGATAATATTCGCCATATGTTAAAGAACCATCAGATAATGTAGAATCAATAACTACTTTGTATTCACCCGGTTCAAGTTTTAAAAACTGATTATGACTAAGGCAGAACCCCCACTGTTCCTTATAGTATGAGGTACGGTAAGGGATTACATCTGGGATTTCCGGCATGGTGTAGAGATGTGGTTTGAGATCATCTAGTGATATTTTTGCATTTACTGGAATGCTATAACCTAGAACATGAAGATTAGATTTCTTAAAATCGATTATTTTGTTTCCTTTAGGATCAATTACGTATGCATCCCTAATATTCCATTCTTTAGGTATTGTCCAATCGAATACTTCGGTTCCAGTTTTTACTTCACATAGTTCAAGCGGGATATGTTTTGAAATTATTTGATCAGTTTTCCTTACCTCATTACCAGTAATACTTCTACATAGGGGATAAAGTTCTACCATTAATTCATACATATTTTTACCAATTTCATCTATATCAAATCGTAACAATTTTTTACTTCATTTGATCATCATGAAGGATTAATTTATTGTTTAAGAATTGCAGCATATTTGATAATAATAACAGATAATGATTATGAATATTCCAATCATATGAATTATCTATATTGATGATTGTTAAAACTCAGATAATTATTTCAGAATTCGAGTGAAAAACTAAACATCTACAACATAGATACTTTAGTTTAACACAAAAACTATTAGGATTTTGACCCTTGTCAATCCAATTTAGATTAGATTATCATATTGTAATTTTTGTAGATTGCCTTTTTCATCTCGCCAGACATTTCCATTTGAATCTTTTCTGAATAGATCCTTGTTAGCAAATTTATCTACTATTTTATAAAATTCTTCCCTAGTTATCTGCATATCACTCAAGAAATCATGAAAATATTTTTCAGGGATCTTCCCCTCATATTCCTTTACAAGTTTTAATCCTTTCTCTCGTGTGATTCTTCCTGCTCGAATGTCTATAGACGCATGATCGGTTGCTCTACCATACCCATATTTTATCCATTTAAAATAATCATGCATTCCTGTGTATTTCGTATCCAGATTTTCCCAATTGGTATATGTTCCCTCCTTGGGTTCCGGGTTTCTGCTAAAGCCTAATTTTTCAACAATTTCAAGCTGTTTGTAGATATCATATTTTATGTATTGGCCAAGAAAAATTCCTGTAACACCAACCCGTTTGAGGTCTTCGTCAGACGGATATATGTATGGCTTAAGATCTTTTATGTCAATACCACGCTCTGTCATGATAGTTGGTTTTATTTTGTCATACCAAAACGCACCATGTTTTTCAAGCCATGCCTTATCCAGAATAGATCCTCCCCCAGAACCACCATATTCCATTTGTGGGTTTTCTCCCCAAATTATTAGCGGTACATTATATGCGACTGCAACTTGGAACGGGACGGTAAATATCCCTACGTGTTCCGGCCAATTTACATCGCCGAGTTCTTGTAAACCGTATTTTTCCATCTTTCTATAAACATGCGGATTTGGAGTGAATTCAATGTAGTCTACACCTAGTTTTTTTAAATTCTCTATATTTTTTCTTCCGAGCGGGATTAAATCAATTGGATGAAAACTAACTAACAGTGGTCTTAATCCGAACTCATTTACAATCACATGTGTTTGGAAATGAGAGTCTTTTCCACCACTAACCGGAATAATGCAGTCATATCTGCTTCCATCTTTGCTTCTAAATTTTTCAAGAATAATAGATAGATCTCTTTTCCTTGCATCCCAATCAATTTTTTCTTTTTCTACTGTCCAATTACAAGCATCACATATTCCATTTTCATCAAATTGTAATTGTGGTTTAGTATCAGGATAAAGACATTTTTTACAAAACCTCATGTTTAGAGATGATTTTCTAATAATAATTAACTTATTGTTTATCTATTCTGTTTTGATGTATGATTTAATTATCATTATTAACTGATTTCAGGTAACCTTCATCCATTATGTGATTTTTGTTGATTTTAAGCAAGTCTGGTTCTTTGGACAGAACATCTAGAATGTCTGTCATCAGTATAGGCCGCTTTTGTATTTTAGAAACTAATGATCTTACCAGATCCAGATCATCTTGTCTATCAACAGTCCAGCGAAATGTCGAAAGATTCTCAGAATGTTCCACATTTGAAATTCTAAATAAATCCCGATTATTGTATATGAATGGAGTGACGTGCTCTTTTTCAGATTGTTTTTTTGCAAGTTTCCACGCGTTTTCCAATGCTTCAAACGAAAAAACTTCCACTTCATTACCCTGTGGAAATGTTCGCGGATGCACGTTACTCACATAATCAAAAGAATTAAGAAGAAATTTTTCAATCACTGCATTTATGATGTTTGGATCTACCAGAGGATCATCTGCAGAAATCCTCACTATTGGCGAGATAGAGAATTTTTTTGAGCATTGGTAATATCTGTCAAGAACGTTGAACGGATCACCTTGGAAGTAGTTTAGGCCATTTTTTATTGCATAGTCCACTATGATTTCATCTTTTTTTGACGTTGTTGTTGCAATTACAATATTTTTTGATACTTTAGAAGACATTACTTGTTTTATCACGTAATCCAATAGTGAATTTCTGTCATCAATGACCATCATGGTTTTACCAGGTAATCTGGTTGATTCCATTCTGGCCTGAATAATACAGCCAAGCAATAACAACGATATCTATTTTGATAATTAAAAGATTGACAGCATCGAAGATAATTTAAATTCTAGATTTCCCGAACGACGTTGATCATTATTGAAAATCGGCATCACTGGAGGCTCTGGATTCATAGGAACTCACGTCATAAATGCCCTCAAGACAAAACACGACATTGTTGTTTTTGATCGAGCCAAGCCAAAGATAGAGGGAATAAAATTTGTTTCAGGCAATATTATCAACGATTCAACCAAGGAGGTATTTGAGAAATGCGATGCGGTAATACACTTGGCTGCCGCAGTGGGGGTCAAAATTACAGAAGAAGATCCCGTATTAACACTTGATACAAACATACTAGGTACAAAAAATGTTTTGGAGGCATGTAGAGCAAACAAGATAAAGAAGATAATTCTTGCGTCATCATCAGAAGTATATGGCGAGCCATTAAAGACTCCAATAGAAGAATCCGATCCTGTTATACCCATAACAAACTATGGAGCTAGTAAAGTAGCGGCCGAAGAATATGTAAAAGCGTATTCTGCCAATTTTGGAATAAAGTACAGCATATTGAGATTTTTTAACGCATATGGCCCAGGACAATCCAAGGATTTTGTCATGCCAGAGTTTGTGAGTAAGGCGTCAGAAAATGAGCCGATTGTAATTCATGGAAGCGGCTCGCAGATCAGAGCATTCTGTCATGTAAGCGACATAGCAAACGGAATTTCACTTGCAATCGATAACGGAGATAATGAAATTATGAATATTGGAAATGATGCAGAGCCGATAACTATTTTTGAATTGGCAAAAAAAATTGTCAGCATAACTAATTCAAAGAGCAATATTCAGTTTGTGCCTTTTGTAGATTCCAATAGAAAAAGACGTAAAGAAATTATCAACAGGATTCCAGATATTAGAAAAGCCAGAAGGATACTTTCTTACGAGCCGAGTATTTCTCTAAACGATGGTATAATTAGCGTTTTAAAAGGAGAAAAACATGCTCTATCTGGATGAGATACAAGAATCAATACAACGCATCCATGACAAACAGATAAAAATTTGTGTAGTTGGTGTAGGCACCATAGGTTTACCGTTAGCAACTTTTTTGGCAAAAGAAGGATTTCAGGTGGTTGGATTGGACATAAGTCAAAAGCGAGTGGACGAGATCAATTCTGCCAGAGTAGTATACGAGTATACTGATATCTTAGAGGATGTAGTATTGAAGCAAAAAAAGCTACGAGCTACTGTCAATCCAAAAGATGCCTTGGACGGCGTAGAAGCGATTTTTGTTTGTGTTCCAACCCCATTGAACGATAAAATGGAGATGGATGTGAAGAACCTGATCGATGTGGCAAATAGAATAACCCCCTATTTGGTTAGAGGAATGACGTTAATTTTTGAGAGCTCTGTTGCAATAGGCACCACAAATGAGATTTCAAAGACCATTGAGAAGATTTTAGGTTTAAAATTTGGAGTCGATTTGGGGCTGGCATACTGTCCTGAGAGATACAATCCAACCCCAATGAAGAAAATAAAACAAGACCTAGAATACAATGTCGCGGCCAAGGGAGAAAGCTTTACTGTAGATAAGATCAGTCGAGTTGTAGGAGGAATTGATGAAAAAAGTGCAAAAATTGCAAAAACAATCTATTCTCAGTTCATAAAAACCGATGTAACGGAACTGACATCCATAGAAGCAGCGGAAGCCACAAAGCTGCTTGAAAACATTTTCAGAGATGTCAACATAGCTCTTGTCAATGAGTTAGCTAAGGTGTACCCAAAATTCGGTTTGAATGTGTTTG
>Ga0194128_10008073_pt1 | contig 13473 bp, 12 predicted proteins | sample TA2KigCa65mmetaG_FD_148650 | JGI IMG/M metagenome (GOLD analysis project Ga0194128, IMG submission 148650) | Freshwater microbial communities from Lake Tanganyika, Tanzania - TA2015037 Kigoma Deep Cast 65m | ecosystem: Environmental > Aquatic > Freshwater > Lake | place: Tanzania: Lake...
TGCTCGCCGCCCTCGCCGCCGTCGTCGCGCTCGCCTGGGGCCTGCGCCGCATGCCCGTCGCGCTGCCGCTGCTGCTGGTCGCGGCGCTGCCCTTCCGGGTCCCGATCGACCTCGGCGCCGGTGAGGACGCGAACCTGCTGCTGCCGCTGTACATGGTGATCGCCGCCGGCGTCGCGGCGATGGCCTGGGACGCCCTGCGGGAGGGGGGTGAGCGCCGCGGCGGCGAGCCGCGGCTGCTGCTGGTCGCCCTCGCGGCGGCGACCGCGCTCTACGGGCTGCAGGCCTCCTACTCGGCCGACGTCCCCTTCGCGGCGCGCAACATCGGCTTCTTCATCGTCCCCTTCGCGGCGATGTTCGTGCTGCTCTCGGAGGTCGAGTGGACCCCGAGGCTGCTGGGGCTGAGCCTGGCGGTGCTCGTGGGCGAGTCCGTCGTCTTCTCGCTGGTCGGCGTCTGGCAGCACCTGGCCGAGGAGATCTTCTGGAACCCGGCGCTCGACCGCTCCAACGACTTCCACTTCTACTTCCGCGCCAACTCCCTGTTCTGGGATCCGAACATCTACGGCCGCTACCTGGCTACGGCCGCGGTGCTGGCGCTGGCGGTCGTGCTCTGGACGCGCGAGCCGCGGCGCCTTTCGCTGCTCGCGGGCTCGCTCGCGGTGCTGCTGGCGGGCCTGTTCGTCGCCTTCTCCCAGACCAGCTTCATCGCCGTGCTGGCGGGCGCGGCCGTGCTGATCGGGCTGCGCTGGCGCGCGGGCTGGACGGCGCTGCTGGCGCCGGTTGCGCTCGCCGCGGTGCTAGCGATCGTGGTCTTCGTCGGCGGCACCTCCGAGGCCGAGGACTCCGCCAGCGAGGTCTCGAGCGGGCGCACGACCCTGATCGAGGGCGGCTGGGAGCTGTTCAAGCAGGAGCCGCTGGTCGGCCAGGGGTCGGCCGCGTTCTCGGAGACCTTCGGCGAGCTCGAGGACGTGGGCGAGGGACAGACGACGATCTCCCACAACGAGCCGGTCACCGTCGCCGCCGAGCAGGGGGTCGTGGGCCTGCTCGCCTACGCGGGGCTGGTGGCGGCCTGCGCCTGGGTGCTGCTGACGGGCATGCGCGCGATCGCGCCCGGGCTGGGGGCGCCGCCCGGCGCGATCGGCGAGCCCGGCGAGGGAGGCGACGGCGTCCGCGCCCTGGCGCGGATCGCGATCGCGAGCGCCTTCGCGGCCCTGCTCGTGCACACGGTCGGCTACGGCGGCTTCCTCAACGATCCGCTGACCTGGGCGCTGCTCGCGATCGGCGGCTCGCTGGCGGCCGCGGGTTCGGCCGACGCAGGCTCCAAGCTCCGATAGATGACCGGCTACCTGCGCCGGCTGGCGACGACCGGGGCCGCCTACACGGCCTCGAGCGTGATCTCGAAGCTGATCGCGGTCGCGCTGCTGCCGCTCTACACGCGCTACCTCACCCCCGAGGACTACGGAGCGGCCGAGGTCCTGATCGTGGCGGTGATCGCGGCCAGCATCGTGATCCGGCTGGGGATCATCGAGGCGCTGCTGCGCTTCTACTACGAGCGCGACGAGGACCCCGACAAGGTGGTGAAGACGGGATTCGCCTCGCTGCTCTGGTCCACGACCATCGGCCTCGCGATCGCCTTCCCGCTGGCCGAGCCGATCTCGCAGCTGCTGCTGGACCGCTCGGACCCCGAGCTGGTGCGGATCGCGATCTTCGGGCTCTGGGTGTTCACGATGTACGAGTTCCTGCTGGCGCTGTTCCGGCTGGACGAGCGCGCCAAGGCATTCCTCGCCTTCACCGTCTCCAACGTGCTGGTGACGATCCCGGTCACCGTCTACCTGGTCGTGTTCCAGGAGGAGGGGGCGCAGGGGCTGCTCCTGGGCCAGTACGCGACCGGCGCGGTCTTCCTGGCCGCGCTGCTGGTCACCCAGCGCAGGCGGCTGGCGCTGCTGCCCGACCGGCCGCTGCTGCGCCGGATGCTGCGCTTCGGGCTGCCGACGATGCCGGCCGAGCTGTCGCTCTACTCGCTCAACTTCATCGACCGCGTGATGCTGGTCCGCCTGGCGGGGCTGGCCGACGCCGGGCTCTACGCGCTCTCGGTCAAGTTCGCCCAGGCGGTCAACGTGCTGGTCAAGGGCTTTCAGCTCGCCTGGCCGCCGCTCGCCTATTCGATCACCGACGACGACGAGGCCCGGCGCGCCTACGCGGTGATCGTGACCTGGTTCGTCGTCGTCTGCACCTTCTGCGTCGCGGGGCTCTGGCTGCTCTCGCGCTGGGTCGTGCGCCTGCTCGCTGCGCCCGAGTTCTTCGAGTCCTACGAGGCGATCGGCCTGGTCTCGACCGGGGTGATGCTCTACGCGCTCTACCTGGTGCTGGTCGTGGTCCTCGGCCGCACGGGGCGCACCGAGTTCAACTTCCCGGCGACCGCGGCGGGGACCGCGGTCAACATCGGCCTCAACCTGGTCCTGATCCCGGCGCTCGGGATCGTCGGCGCGGGCGTCTCGCTGGTCGCCTCCTACGCCGTGGTGCTGGCGCTGATGTACGTGTTCACCCAGCGCCTGTTCAAGGTCCCGTACGAGTGGCTGCGCCTCTCGCAGGCGCTGCTGCTGGCCGGCCTGCTGGTGGCCGCGGGCGAGGTGCTGCTGCCGACCGATGGCTTCGCCGGCCTCGCCTCCCGCACGCTCGCCTGGCTGCTCTACCCGGCGGTCCTCTTCCTGACGGGCTTCCTCTCCGAGGAGGAGCGCCGCGCCGCCGCCAACAACCTCACCCCATCGGCGATCCGCGACTCCTACCGCCGCCTGCGCGAGAGCCCGCCGGAGCCCGAGCGCGAGCGGCCCGAGGCCGAGGAGGGCGCCGGCCCCCGCCTCACCCGCGAGACCCTCGAGGCCGCCCAGCGCGACGAGGACGCGCGGCAGTAGTCGCCCCCTGCGCGCCACCTCTGACATCTGTGCCGCCACGGCGATGGGGTGAGTAGCTGAGCGGAACTCAGTCGCCACCGCGGTTGAAGGACTCCGCCGCCTCGCGGATGCCCTCGCCGCGGCCGGGGCGGATCGCCTGGCGGGCGTGGGCCCACATGCGGCGGGGGTCGCGGCCCGGGACGAACAGGGCGGCCAGGGCCCGGAGCAGGTAGGGGAAGGCGAGCAGGGGGCGCAGCATCACCGCCGCGGCGCCGCCCTTGTGCTTTCGCAGGTAGCGGTCGCGGTTGCGGTGGAACTCGACGATGCGGCGCTCGGCGCCGGCGGCGTCGCTCGCCATCTGGTCGCGGTGGACGGCGCGGGCCGCGGGCACGAACAGGGTGCTCCAGCCGGCGTTGGCGAGCCGGCGGCAGAAGTCGGTCTCGTCCGAGTAGATGAAGAACTCGGGGTCGAGGTATCCGACCTGCTCGGCGGCCTGGCGGCGGACCGCCATCGCGCTCGACTGCACCCAGTCCACCCGGCGGGTGCGCTCGCCGCCGCTCTGCACGGTGAAGCGCCGGTGCATCAAGGCCGCGCCGGCGAGCGCGGTGGCGAGCCCCGGGAAGCGCCAGGCGCAGGGGACGGGGTCCCCCTCCGAGCTCAGCAGCCGGGCGCCCGCCGCCGCGACCCGTGGGTCGGACTGGACCGCGTCCACCAGCGCCGCGGCGGCGCCGGGCTGCAGCTCGGAGTCCTCGTTCAGCAGCAGGCAGATCTCCCCGCGTGACTCGCGCAGCAGGCGGGAGTCGTTGGCCGCCTTGCCCTCGCGCCGGGAGAGCTCGATCAGCCGGATCTCGCGGCCCAGCTCGCGCACGGCGTCGGCCGATCCGTCGGTCGAGGCGTTGTCCAGGACCAGCACCTCACGCTCGATCCCGGGCGGGGCGGTGGCCTCGATCGCCTCGAGGCAGGCGAGAAGATCCTCCCGTCCGTCGGTGTTGACCACGCAGTAAGAGAGCAGCACGGCGACAATGCTGCCCCATGCGTGTTCAGATCGTCGATCCGGCGGCATATACGCCTCCATACGACCACGCCCTCTGCGCGGCGCTCGCCCGCGCCGGCGCCGAGGTCGAGCTCGTCACCTGCCGCTTTCCCTACGGTCCGGTCCCCCGCGAGCCGGGCTACGAGGTCACCGAGCTGTTCTATCGCCGCAGCTCCGGATCGGGCGGCAACGCGAAGCTCCGCCGGGCGCTGCGCGCCGCCGAGCACCTGCCCGGGATGCGCCGCCACCGCCGCCACGCGTGCGGCGCCGAGGTCCTGCACTACCAATGGCTGCCGGTCCCGCGCCTCGACCAGCACCTGCTGGCGCCGGTGCACCCGCGCGTGTTCACGATGCACTGGCGGCTGCCCGAGGCCGAGAGCCGCATCGGGCGCACGCTCAAAGACCTGCTCGGCCGCATGGACTCGGTGATCGTGCACACCGAGCACGGAGCGGGACGGCTCGAGCGCGAGTTCGAGGTCCCGCGCGAGCGCCTCGAGGTGATCCCGCACGGGGCCTTCGACTACCTGACCCGCCAGCCGGACGAGCAGCCCCTGCCCGACGAGCTGCGGCAGGTCGAGAGGCCGGTCGTGCTCGCCTTCGGCCTGATCCGCCCCTATAAGGGGACCGACGTGCTGCTCGAGGCCTTCGCCGGGGTCGAGGACGCCGAGCTCTGGGTCGTCGGCATGCCGCGGATGCCGATGGAGCCGCTGCGCGAGCTCGCGGCCAGGGCCCCCGGCAGGGTCCGCTTCATCGATCGCTTCGTCACCGATCCGGAGATCCCGGCCTACATGCGCCGCGCCGACGTGGTGGCGCTGCCCTACCGCAACATCGAGCAGTCGGGCGTGCTCTACACCGCGCTCGCCTTCGGGCGCCCGCTGCTGCTGAGCGCGGTCGGGGGCTTTCCCGAGATCGCCGCTCAGGGCGCGGCGCGGACGGTCCCGCCCGAGGACCCGGCCGCGCTGGCGGCGGCGCTGCGCGAGCTGCTCGGCGACCCCGCGGAGCGCGAGCGGCTCGCGGCCGGGGCGCTCGCCGCCGCTCAGGGCCGCTACTCGTGGGACCGGATCGGGCGCGACACCCTGGCCCTGTACGAGCGCCTGCTCGGCCAGGGCGGGGGAGGCCCGGGCTGATGGTCGCCGTGGAGGTCGCCTTCTGGGCCGCGGTAGCGCTGATCGTCTACGCCCACCTCGGTTACCCGCTGCTGCTCGCGGTGGCTTCGCGCCTGTTCGGGCGCGACGAGCGGGCGGCCGAGCCCGCCGAGCTGCCCCGCGTAGCGCTGATCGTGGCCGCCTACGACGAGGAGGACGTGATCGAGCGCAAGGTCGCGAACGCGCTCGCGCTCGACTATCCGCGCGAGCTGCTGGAGATCGTCGTCAGCTCGGACGGCTCCTCGGACCGGACGGTCGAGCTCGCGCGCGCGGCCGGCGCCGACCGCGTGCTCGAGCTGCCGCGCGGCGGCAAGGTCGCGGCGCTGAACGAGGCGGTGCGCCGGACCGACGCCCCGGTGCTGGCCTTCTCCGACGCGAACAGCTTCTGGGAGCCCGACGCGCTGCGGCGCCTGGTGGCCCGGCTGGACGACGAGCGGGTCGGCTACGTCTGCGGCCAGGTCCGCTTCAGCGGTGGCGATCAGGGCAACCAGGAGGGCCTCTACTGGCGCTATGAGATGGCGCTGCGCGCGATGGAGTCCCGCCTGGCCGGGATCACCGCCGGCAACGGCGGCATCAACGCGGTCCGCCGCGAGGCCTACGTCGAGCTCCATCCCAGCCGGGGCCAGGACATCGGCTTCCCCTTCGAGATCACCAAGCGCGGCCGGCGCGCGGTCTACGAGCCCGGCGCGATCGCGAGCGAGCGCATGGCCCCGAGCGTCGAGGGCGAGTTCAAGCGCAAGCGCCGGATGATGTGGGGGCTCTGGGACGTGATGCTGCGCTGGAGGATGCTGAGCCCGCGCGGCTACAGCCCCGCGTATGCCTGGGAGATCTACTCGCACCGCCTCGGGCGCTATCTGACCCCGTGGCTGCACCTGGTCGCGCTGGCCGCGAACGCGGCGCTCTTGGGGCAGGGAAGCGTCTACGTCGTCACAATGGCGCTCCAGCTCGGGCTGCTCGCCGCCGCGGCGCTCGGCCGCTTCGTCCCCTTCCTCCCCTTCCGCATCGCCTACTACTACGTGACCGTGACCGCCTCGATCGCCGTCGGCCTCTTCGACCGCATCCGCGCGGGCCGGGTGCCGATCGGCTGGGAGAAGGTCGAGGGCACCCGGTGAGCCCCCGCCGCGGCCTGCCGCGCGCCGCCGACGTCGCGATCGCGGCGCTCGGGTTGCTGCTCGCGTCCCCGCTGCTGGCGCTGGCCGCGATCGCGATCAAGCTCGGCTCGCGGGGACCGGTGATCTACCGCCAGCGCAGGGTGGGCCGCGGCGGAGCGGAGTTCGAGCTCTGGAAGCTGCGCACGATGGTGCAGGGCTCGGACCCGGTCGGGGTCGGGACCGCGGTGGTCGAGGGGGACTCGCGCGTGACCACGGCCGGCCGCGTGCTGCGCCGCTTCGCGCTCGACGAGGTCCCGAACCTGGTCAACGTGCTGCGGGGCGAGATGGCGATCGTCGGCCCGCGCGCGACGCTGCCCGCCCAGGCGGAGCTGTACACGCCGCGCCAGCGGCGGCGCCTGGAGCTGAAGCCCGGAGTGACGGGCTGGTCGCAGACCCACGGCCGCGCCGGCATCCCCTGGGAGGAGCGGATCGAGCAGGACGTCTGGTACGTCGAGCACCGCTCGCTCGGCCTCGACCTGAAGATCATCGCCGCGACGCCGCTGGTGCTGCTGCGCGGGACCGGCCTCGCCGCGCCCGACAGCTTCGGCGGCTCGGCCGCCGACTCGCCACTGCGCCAGGCGGCCGAGCGCGAGTCCGAGACCCACGAGACCCGCGGATAGGCTGGGGCCATGGCACGAGGGATCTCCCTGCGCAGGTTCAGGCCCGAGGACGCGGCCGCCGTGCACCGCTGGTTCAACAGCCCGGCGATGACGGCGAACCTGGTCGAGCACCGCGACTCCTTCACCGAGGAGGACGCCCGCGCCTGGGTGGAGCGCGCGATGGACGACTCCGGGGAGGACCGCAAGTGGGCGGTGGAGTTCGAGGGGGTGGACGAGGCGGTCGGCTACACGGCGCTGTACGGCCTCGGACGCCAGACAGCGCCCGAGCTCGGCGCGATCGTCGCCGACGAGCGCGTCGTCGGCAAGGGCGTGGGGCGGGAGGCCGAGCGGCTGACGAACAAGATCGCCTACGAGGAGTTCGGCGCCCACAAGGTCTACGGGCGCATCCCCGCCACCAACGAGGCCGCCAAGAAGGCCGTGATCTACAACGGCTGGAAGCAGGAGGGGGTGCTGCGCAGGCACGTCCGCCACGGCGACGAGCTGATCGACGTCGAGCTCTGGGGAGGCTTCCCCGAGGATCAGCCGGACCCGCCCGCAGCCGAAGGCGAGGACGGGTCGAGATGACCTCGGCGCCCGATGAGGGCTGAGCTGATCGAGGACGGGGGTGCGGCTGGGTCGGACCCGAGCAACTTCTTCCGCTCGCCCGAGTTCCTCGCGGCCGAGGGCGTCACCCACACCGTCGCGATCGAGGGCTCCGCCGGGACCGTGGCGCTGCCGGTGATCGTGCGCGAGATCGAGCGCTCGGAGCTGCGGGACGCGATCTCGCCCTACGGCTACCCCGGCGCCGTGACGGATGCGCCCGACCCGCTCGACCCCTCGCGGGTGGACTGGTCGGGAACGGGGCTCGTCAGCCTCTTCGTGCGCGACCGCATCGGCGAGGCGCCCTGTTTCGCCGGGGGCACGGTCAGGGCGGAGGTCCACATCGCCGACCCGCGCGCCGAGAGCGGCGTCCGCAAGCGCCTGCGTGAGCAGATCCGCCGCAACGAGCGGCGCGGCTGGGGGGTCGCGGCCGAGCCGGGCGCCGACGCGGCCGAGCCCGACCGCCGCGCTTTCGAGCGCGCCTACGCGGATACGATGGCGCGCACGGGGGCCGGGGATCGCTACCTGCTCGACAGCGACTACTTCGAGCGCGTGCTCAGCGCCGAGACGGCCTGGCTGCTGCTCGCAGGGCGCGACGGCGAGGCGCCGGGCGCGGGAGCGATCGCGGTCACGAGCGACCACCTTCTGCACTACTTCCTCGGCGGCACCGCCGAGGAGGCCCTCGGGGACTCGCCGATGAAGAACCTGTTCGCGGCGATGACCTCACTCGCCGGCGAGCTGGGGCTGCGGCTGCACCTGGGCGGCGGGGTGACGCCGGGCGACTCGCTGGACGGCTTCAAGCGCGGCTTCGCCAACGAGTCGGCTCAGTTCCGCACGCACGAGGTCGTCTGCGACCCCGCCGCCTACGAGGGGCTCCGCGCCGCCCGCCCCGAGGCCCCCGCCGGCTTCTTCCCCGCATACCGGGCGCCGGCGTGAGGCGCGCGCTCGCCACGGCCGCTGCGGCGGCGACGGCCGGCCTGGCGCTGCTCGGCGGCGCCGCCCCGGCCGCGGCCCAGCAGCTCGAGCTCGTTCCGTTCGGCGGCCAGAGCTTCACCGACCCCTACTACGTGGCCGGCCCGCCGGGCGACCCCGAGCGCGTCTTCGTGCTCGAGGGGGCGGGCACGATCCACCTGGTCAAGAACGGCGTCACCCAGCCGACCCCGTTCGCCGACTTGACCGACCAGGTGCTGGCGATCAACGAGGAGGCCTGCGGAGAGTGCGGCCTCTATTCGATCGCCTTCGCCCCCGACTACCCGCAGAGCGGGCTCTTCTAAGCGGGCCCAGCGCAAGCTGCGCCGCGCGCTGCGGTCGGGCCGCCGGGCGATCGCGACCTTACGAGGTCAGCGCGGAATCGTCCGGGCTCGCCCCCGACTCCGTCGGCGGCAGGGTCGTGCAGCGGCGCTGAGCCGCTGGCGCGTCAGCCCTTGGCGGGGCGGGCCGGGCCGGCCCCGGGCCCGGAGACGAGGGCGCGCTTCTGCACGGCCTTGCGGATCGACTTGATCTGGGCGTAGAGGCTGTCGCCGGGGCACTCGGTCGAGCCCAGGTCGCGGTGGCCGAGCACGCGCGAGACGGTGATCACGGTGCCGGCGGGATAGAGGCTGAGGCTGCCGCCGCCGGAGGTCAGCTCCGTGGTCGTCGCCGGGTCGATCCCGTGCACCCCGAGCTTCCAGGCCACGTACCTGGCGACCGCGGCCCTCGCCTTCTTTCTCAGCTTGAGGCCGCGGTTGTCGCCGATCGAGGCGATCGCGGTGGTCTCCTCGTTGAAGCCCTGCGCCTGGGCGCCGACCACCGCCGAGCGCATGCCGCCGGCGCGGCCCTTGTAGATGCGGCCGAAGCGGTCGACGAGCGCCTGGTAGCCGATGTCGTTCCAGCCGTTGCCGTTGACGTGAAAGCGGCAGATCCCGAGCACGATGCCCGCCGCCTCGGCCTTGGTGTAGTCGTTGGCGCTGACGGTGTGGTGGATGACGGCGGACCTGACCGCGCCGTACTCGGGCGCGCCCCGGGGCTGACACCCCCCCTGCTCACGATTCGCCCCCCAGGCGCCGCGGCCGATCATCTTCGGCTTCGGCGCCGCGGCGCTCGCCGCTGACGAGCGCGCGGTCGAGAGGAGAGCGGAACCGGCCTTCTCGCGGGCATCCTCGACCGGGTCGCCTGCGCCGCGCCCCTTCCCAGAGACGACGACGAAGTGGAGCTTGCCGTCGGGGCGGAAGGGGGCCCGGAGCTGGACCTCGTCGGCCCCGTCCACCCAGATCGGGGTTCCGTCCACCTGCTCGACCCACTCCGACCATGCCCCGCCGCCCGCCCGCACCCTGATCTCGAGGCGGCGCATCTCGCGCGCGACCCCGACCAGGTCGAACCGCTGCTGAGCGGTCACGACCGGGGTGATGAAGCGAGCCCGGTGCTGACCTGCGTGCGCGTGAGTCTGTGGGCGTCCCCAGGCCCCCGGCTCGTGTGCGGCCCCCGCGGGCCGCCCCCACCCGGAGGGAGTGGGAAGCGGACGCGCCGCCGGAAGCGCGACCTCGAAGTCAACGGCTCGGGGCGCGTTGCCTCGCGACATCGCCGGGGGGGCCGCCCACGCGAGGAGAGCGGTGGTGCCGAGCACCAGGGCGATCAGACGGCTACCGCGCATCATCATCGGAACACGATTGCACGGCTTGTGTTTCTCTCTTCGTGGCCGTATTCCCCGCCTGAACGGCGCCCTGCATGACCAGCGCCGATACGTTTCCCCGGAGGCGGGCGTCCTCCCCCGCCCAGCGGGGCAAAGGAGAAGTCGAGGCGCTAGAGGAAGGGGACGTTCTCGGGCCCGTTGCCGCGGAAGGTGTCGCGGAAGTTTCGGGCCACGTCGACGACCAGCGGGTCGAAGTTCTTGCAGCCGACCGCGTTGTTCCAGGCGCTGAAGGCGACCGCGTAGGGCAGCTCGGGGTCGGGCATCATGATGATGCCGCCCGGGTCCTCGTCGAAGACGCCCTTGAGCGCGAGCTGCTGGTCCTCGGGCAGGTCGGGCGAGTACCAGATCGCGACGCGGCCGTGCTCGAGGGCATGAACGGTGCGAGCGTGGGGGATGGCCTCGGTGTAGGCGCCGTCGGCGGTGGCGCCGCTGCCGGTCTCGTCGGGGACGCCGTAGTGCTCCCCCGAGGTGGGGGGGTTGGACTCGAATGAGCCCTCGTTCTCGTCGGTGAAGTGCCCGCGGCCCTCCTCGGGCAGGTCCAGCATCAGCACGCAGCCGGCCTCCTGGGCCGACTCCTCGAGGTCGCCGAACTGGAGCTCGGGGGGAGGAGTGCCCTCGCGGTTGTCGCACCCGAAGGACTCCCTGTAGAAGCCGAAGTCTGTGGCGATCGAGGCGTTCTCGCAGCTGTCGCTGACCTGGACGCCGCTGCCCTCGTCGCCGCCCGAGGTGATCACCACCACCAGGCCCGCGACGACGGCCGCGGCCAGCAGCCCGGCCGTGATGTAGCCGACGATCATGCGCCGCCGCTCGCTCGAGCCCTGGCTCGACTGCTGGGCCAGCCGCTGCCGGCGCAGGCGCTCCCTCTCCTCGCGGTTGCCGACCATCGAGCTCGCGAATCTAGCGAAGCCGGCTCAACCTCGCCTCAGCGGGCGCGGGGACGGCGGCCTCGGCCCATGCCTCGTCGAGGAAGCGGCCCAGCTCGTCGTCGAGGCGCTCGGGCGCGATCCGCCACTCGAGGATCGATTTGGCCTCTATCAGCCGGGCGTTCGGCAGCTCCTCGGCGAGCATGCCCGAGTCGCTGAACGGGTGCAGCGGGTCGGCGCGGTGCCCGATCACGAGCGCGGGCTGCTGGATCTTCACCCGCTCGTCGTGGTGGGGCGCCCCAGGGCCCAGGACAAGGCCCTCGAGCACGGCGGCGGAGGGCTCGGGGTCCTGGCGGGCGAGGTCCAGCCAGAGGTCGAGGATGTAGGCGCTGCGCGGGATCCGCCGGGTCAGCGCCGCCGTGCGGCGCCACAGGGGGGCGCCGAAGCGCAGCCCCAGCAGGATCGGGGTGAAGATGACGCTGACGCCCAGCAGCGCGTTGTCGAGCACGGGCATCTCCAACATCATCCCGCGCACCCGCTCGGGCTCCGCTCGGGCGATCGTCAGGGTCGTGTTCGCTCCCAGCGAGGTGCCCCCGATCACGGCCTGCTCGGCCCCGAGGTGATCGAGCAGGGCGATCACCTGCTGGGCGAAGAAGTTGATCCCGTAGTTGACCATCTCCGCGGGCCGGTCCGACTCGCCGTGGCCCAGCAAATCCACGGCGACGACGCGGTTGCCCCGCGCGGCCATCTCCGGCGCCAGGCGGTCGTACATGTGGCGGTTCATCAGCAGCCCGTGGATCAGCACGAGCACGCGGTCGCCCTCACCGTGGACGTCGTAGGCGATGCTCCTCCCCAGGTGCTCGAACCTCGGCACGAGAGGGAAGTCTAGGCGGCGCCAGGCACGGTCTTGGCCCAGGCTTCGTGCGGCAGCCGCTCCCAGGGGCGGGTCGCGCGCAGGGCGCCCAGGATGGCCCGCGTCGCGGGCCAGCGGTTGAGCGCGTAGAAATGGATCCCGGGCGCCCCGGCGGCCAGCAGCCCCGCGCACTGGGCGGCGCCGTAGCTGACGCCGAAGTCGAACTCGGCGCGGTCGTCGCCTCCGAGGTCGCGCAGCGCCCGCTCCAGCGGCTCGGGGATGCTCGCGTCGCAGAGGGCGCAGGTGCGCTTGAGCTGGTCGAAGCTGACGATCGGGATCACCCCCGGCACGATCGGCACGTCGATCCCCGCGGCGCGCGCCGCGGGCACGAAGTCGAAGTAGACCTGGTTGTCGAAGAAGAGCTGCGTGATCAGGAAGCTGGCGCCGGCGTCCACCTTGGTCTTCAGGTAGGCGAGGTCGGCCTCCAGGCTCTCCGCATCCGGGTGGACCTCGGGGAAGCAGGCGCCCCCGATCGCCATCTCGGGGTGGGACCCGCGGATCATCGCCGTCAGCTCGGCGGCGCTGCCGAGCCCGCCGTCGGGCTGCTCGAAGCTGGTCTCGCCGGTGGGCGGGTCCCCGCGCAGCGCGAGCACGTTCTCGATGCCAGAGGCGGCGATCTCGTCCACGACCTTCGCCAATCCCTCCGCCGTCTCGCCGACGCAGTTCAGGTGGGCCATCGTCTCGATCCCGTTCTGATCGCGGATCGTCCGGGTGATCTCCATCGTCGTGCGGCGGTCATGGGTGGAGCCGCCGGCGCCGTATGTGACCGAGAAGAAGGCGGGCTCGAGCCGGCCGAGCATCTCGACCGTCTGGAACAGCTGCCGGCGACCGTCCTCGCTCTTGGGCGGGAAGAACTCGACCGAGAAGCTCGGGTCCGGCCGCTTCAGGATCTCGTCGATTCGCATCACGGCCATGGTAGAGCCGCCCCGTCCGGGACCCGGCAACACGGTCGCCCGGCGACGAGTCGTGCACGTCAAGACGTCCTAGCCTCGGACCCGCTCGTGCGCTCGTTGGCTCTACGCCCGCCTCGGCTTCGAGGTCGCCGCCGCGAGCAGCGCCAGCACCCAGACCGCGAGGCTGAAGATCAAGCGGGTAGCCCGCCGCTGAGGATGACCGCTGCCCCCGGACGGGGCATACAGATCGAGCCCACAGGCCCTGCGGTGCGCCTGCTGATGCTCGCTGGGCAGGCAAGTATGCGATGGAGCTAGCCGGACTCGAACCGGCGACCTCCTGGGTGCGATCCAGGCGCTCTTCCAGCTGAGCTATAGCCCCGTGGAACACATGTTGGCACGGTGAGGATGCCGGGCGCACGTCGGCGCCGTGGCTACCATGTTTTGGCGAGCTTTGGCAGGCGCTTGGCGCTCTTTTTCGTGCTGATCGTGCTGGTCGGTGCGCTGGCCCTGGTCGGCATCCTGCGGCTGGTCAGCGAGGACTCCCGCCAGGGCAAGGCCGACGCCGGGTTGGCCGCCGGCCTGGAGGCGGCGATCGCGCTCTACGACGAACGCGTCGCGGACGCCGAGACCCCGGCCCGCGCGCTGGCCGGCGCGCAGGCGCTGGCCGACGGGCTGCGCGGGGCCGATGAGTCGCTGCTGCGGGAGTTCGCCGCCGGCGCC
>Ga0194128_10008083_pt1 | contig 13461 bp, 9 predicted proteins | sample TA2KigCa65mmetaG_FD_148650 | JGI IMG/M metagenome (GOLD analysis project Ga0194128, IMG submission 148650) | Freshwater microbial communities from Lake Tanganyika, Tanzania - TA2015037 Kigoma Deep Cast 65m | ecosystem: Environmental > Aquatic > Freshwater > Lake | place: Tanzania: Lake...
GCCGATGCGCGTGCGCTTCAAGACGACCGCCGGCCCGCACAAGATCGGCGCGACGTTCCCCGCCACCCACTACGCGCCGCTGCTGGACCTCGACCGCCGCTTCGAGCGCTCGACGGTGCAGACGGGACCGACGCCGGGCTATACGTTCTTCCCGCACGTCGGCACGATTCGCATCGAGGGTCCGTTCAACGCGACGAAGGCGACCGACTCGCCGAGCCGCCGCCGGATCTTCGTCTGCACGCCGAAGACCGCCGCGGAGGAGGGCCCGTGCGCGCGCCGCATCGTGACGCAGTTGGCCACGCAGGCGTTCCGGCGCCCGGCCACGCCGGCCGACGTCGAGTTCCTGATGGAGTTCTACGAGCTCGGCCGCAAGGAGTGCAGGGGCACGGCGGCGCCGTGCCCCTTCGATAACGGCATCGAGCTGGCGCTGTCGCGGATCCTCGCGTCGCCGCAGTTCGTCTACCGCATCGAAGAGGAGCCGGCGGCCGCGCAGGCGACGCAGGCGTACCGCATCAGCGACGTCGACCTGGCGTCGAGGCTCTCGTTCTTCCTGTGGAGCAGCCCGCCCGATGCGGAGCTGATCAAGGTGGCGCAGGCCGGGCAGCTCAGGGGCGCGGCGCTCGAGCAGCAGGTGCGGCGGATGCTGCGGCATCCGAAGGCGAGCGCGCTGGCGCAGAACTTCGCGGGGCAGTGGCTGAACCTGCGCGGCCTCGACAGCTCGTCGCCGATTCCGAATCTCTTCCCGGACTTCGACGATCCGCTGCGCCAGGCGATGCGCACGGAAGTCGAGATGATCTTCGACACGATCGTGCGCGACGATCGGCCCGTGACGGAGCTGCTGACGGCCGACTACACGTTCGTCAACGAGCGCCTGGCGCGGCACTACGGGATTCCGAGCGTCTACGGCAGCAGCTTCCGGCGCGTGACGCTGGGCCCCGGCTTCGAGGCGCGGCGCGGCCTGCTCGGCAAGGGCGCGTTCCTCGTCACCACGTCGAAGCCCGAGCGGACATCGCCCGTCACGCGCGGCAAGTGGGTGATGACCAACGTCCTCGGCATGAGCCCGCCCGACCCGCCGGCCGACGTGCCGCCGCTGCCGCCGCGCCCCGCCGACGCCCGCGGCAACGCGAAGACGCCGACGATGCGGCAGATGATGCTCGACCATCGCGTGCGGCCCGACTGCTCGCAGTGCCACCGGCTGATGGATCCGATCGGGTTCGCGCTCGAGAACTTCGACCCGATCGGCCTCTGGCGCAGCCACGATGCGAGCACGCCGGTGGACGCCTCGGTGCAGATGTTCGACAACCTGAAGCTCGACGGCCCCATGGAGCTCGGGACATGGCTCGCGGGCTACTCCAACGTGTTCGCGCGCGTCGCGGTGGAGAAGCTCCTGACGTACGGGCTCGGCCGCGGTCTCGACTATCAGGACATGCCGCTGGTGCGCGCGACCACGCGCGACGCCGGCCGCGACGGCTACCGGTTCTCATCCCTCATTCTGGGTATCGTCAACAGCACACCGTTCCAGATGAACACCAGGGCGGATGCCGCGGCGGGTCGTGCGACCGCGAGCGCGGCCACGCCCGAAGCAGGGGGCAGATAAGCGATGTCATTCGTCACCAAACGTCATATTCCCCGACGGGTTTTCCTGCAGGGCGCCGGCGTCACGCTCGCACTCCCGCTCCTCGAGGCGATGATTCCGGCGCGGACGATGTTCGCGCAGACGGTGGCCGCGCAAACCAGGCCGCGGTTCGTCGGCGTCTTCTTCCCGCACGGCATGGCGCCCGGCCACTGGGAGCCGAAGGCCGAGGGCGCGCTGCCCGACAAGCTGCCGTACATCCTCGAGCCGCTCGAGCCGGTGAAAGACCAGACCGTGGTGATGACCGGGCTGTGGTCGAAATCGGCGGAGCCGCCAGAGGGGACGACGGGCTCGGACCACTGGGTCGCGGCGGCGTACCTGACGGCCATCAAGCCGCGGAAGACCGCCGGCTCGGACGCGACCGTGGGCAGCCCGACGATCGACCAGATCATCGCGTCCAAGATCGGCACCGACACGCTGCTGCCGTCGCTGCAGCTGGCGGTCGAGGACCCGAACTCGAGCTCGAGCAACTGCGGCGAGGGCTACAGCTGCTCGTACACGAACTCGATCTCGTGGGTGGGGCTGCCGACGCCGAAGGAAGAGCACGTGATGCGGACGGCGCCGCTGCCGATGGAGCTGAACCCGCAGGTCGTGTTCGAGCGCCTCTTCGGCAGCACGGGCACGCCCGAGGAGCGCGCGTCGCGGCTGCGGCAGCGCAAGAGCATCCTCGACTCCATCACCACCGAGCTGTCGCGCCTGAAGCGCGAGGTCAGCCCGAACGACCAGCAGATCATCAACCAGTACACGGACGAGATCCGCGAGATCGAGCGCCGCATCGAGCTGGCGTCGAAGGCGTCCAACGAGGTGCCGGATCTCGACCTGCCGCCGGGCATCCCCGACCAGTTCGACGACCACATCAAGATCCACTTCGACCTGCTCGCGCTGGCGTTCAAGGCCGACATCACGCGCGTGGCCACGCTGCTCGGCGCGCGCGACCTGACCAGCCGCGTGTTCCCGTTCCCGCGCGGCCCGCTCTTCCCCGAGGGCGGCGTCAGCGTCAGCTTCCACGGCGGCTCGCACCACCAGGAAGATCCGAACAACATCTACCGCTACGCGCACCTGAACCGCTACCACGTCTCGACGATGGCCTATTTCGCCGAGAAGCTGCGGTCGATCCCCGACGGCGACGGCACGCTGCTGGACCGCGCGCTCATCATGTACGGCACCAACATGGGCAACTCGAACCAGCACCAGCACTACGACGTGCCGCACGTCCTCGTCGGCGGCGCCAACGGCCAGCTCCAGGGCAACCGTCATCTCGCCTACGACCGCAAGTCGGAGACGACGGGCAACCTGCTCCTGAGCGTGCTGGACATGTTCGGCATCCATCAGGACGTGCAGGGCGACAGCACCGGCAGACTGCCGAAACTCGTATGAGGAAACTCGCCGCGTTGATCCTCGTGGTGGGCGTCGCCTCCGCGACGCTCTCGGCTGCGTCCGAGGTCGCCGACGCCGTGCAGCGGCGCGACATGGCGGCGCTGAAGGCGCTCCTGCAGAAGAAGGCCGACGTCAACGCGCCGCAGGTGGACGGCTCGCGGGCGATGCACTGGGCCGTCCACTACGACAACCTGCAGGCCGCGGACCTGCTGATCGCGGCCGGCGCGAACCTCAACACGCCGACGCGCGAAGGCGCGACGCCGCTGTCGATGGCGGTGCTCGGCGGCAGCGTGCCGATGGCCCGGCGGCTGCTCGAGGGGGGCGCCGACGCGAAGTCACGCGGGCCGAACGGCGAGACGATGCTGATGTTCGCGGCGCGCAACGGCAGCGTCGAGATGATCACGCTGCTGGCCGCCACGGGCATCGACGTGAACGCGGCCGAGGAGCTGCGGGGCACGACCGCGCTGATGTGGGCGGCCGAGCAGCAGCACCCCGGCGCCGTGCGCGCCCTGCTCGCCGCGGGCGCGGACCCGAAGGCGAAGTCGGGCCCCGCCGGTCTCCCGCGCAACTACATCGCCCCGCGGACCAACACGCAGCGAGTGGAGGAGGCGCGGCAGCGGCGTCTCCGCGCCGTGGCGGCGGGCAGGACCTACGAGGAGCAGCTCGCGTTCGAGAAGCAGCAGGGGCTCATCCAGGCCCCGCCGCCGGGGTCGATTCCTGGCGGCCCGGTCCTGCCGCAGCAAGTTGGAAGGGCCGGTGGGGCGGGTGCGGCGGGTGCGGCGGGTGCGCAGGCCGCGGCGCAGGACCAGGACGACAACCCGTTCATCGAGGCCGGTCTGGTCGGGAGCGGCGGCGGCGGCCTGTCGGCGCTGCACTTCGCCGCGCGCGAAGGCGACATCGAGTCCACGCGCGCGCTGCTCGACGGCGGCGCGGACGTCAACCAGCTCACCGAGTACGGCTGGACGGCGCTGCTGACCGCGGTCAACAACCGCAACTACCGGCTGGCGCAGCTGCTGCTCGAGCGCGGCGCCGACCCGAACATCGCCAACAAGGGCGGCTGGACGCCGCTCTACATCGCCACCGACAACCGCAACATCGAGGGCGGCGACTACCCGGTGCCGAAGCCGGACATCGACCACCTCGAGATCATCACCTCGCTGCTCGACAAGGGCGCCGACGCCAACGGCCGCATCAAGGACAACACGCTGACGCGGACGATCTTCACGATGCAGTGGTTCTACGAGGACGGCGCCACGCCGTTCGTGCGCGCGTCGCAGTCGAGCGACACCGAGCTGATGAAGCTGCTGTTGAAGTACAAGGCCGACCCGAAGCTCCCGACCGCGTACGGCGACACGGCACTGACCGCGGCCGGCGGCATCGGCTGGGTGGACGGCGTCACCTACGAGCGCTCGCCGCAGGAGAACCTCGAGGCGATCCGGATGCTGCTCGACCTCGGGCTCGACCCGAACGCCGCCAACAACGAGGGGCGCACGGCGCTGATGGGCGCCGCGCTCAAGGGGCGCAACGACGTCATCCAGCTGCTCGTGGACCGCGGCGCGAAGCTGGAGCTGCGCGACAAGGGCAGCCGCGACACGCACAATCTCGGGTCGCAGGCGGCCGGCGTCCGCTGGCAGGCGCTCGACTACGCCGAGGGGCTCGTGCGCGTCGGCGTGCAGTCGGCGGTCGCGTATCCCGAGGCCGCGAAGCTGATGCGCCGGCTGATGATGGAGCGCGGCCTCCCGGTGCCCGAGGAGAACCGCAACATTCTCTCGATCTGCATCACCGTGCTGTGCGGCCCGCAATAAATCCCAAATCCCAGATCCCAAATCCCAAACGACAATCCCGATTCGGATCCTGGGGCTTGGGGTTTGGGTTTTGGATCTTGGGATTTGATGCGTAATTGGGTTTCTTTAGTCCCCATCGGGCTCAACGAGCAGAAGCCGAACCACTACAAAGAGATGCTGCGCGTCGCGTGGGACAACCGCGACGCGCTGCCCTACGCCTGGCGCATCCTGAACAACGGGGTGTGCGACGGCTGCGCCCTCGGCACCTCCGGCCTTCGCGACTGGACGATGCCCGGCACGCACCTGTGCATGGTGCGCCTCGAGCTGATGCGCCTCAACACGGCGCCGGCATTGGACGTACGCGTGCTCGAGGATGTCGACCGTTTGCGGGCGATGCATGCATCGCCCCTACCACGCGCGCGCGCCGGCGTTGTAGGGGCGACCCATGGGTCGCCCGTACACTCGAAGGCGCTCCGTGATTTGGGGCGGCTTCCTGAACCCATGGTGCGTCGTCGCGGCGACAAGGGTTTCCGCCTCATCACGTGGGACGAGGCGCTCGACATCGCCGCGTCTGGCATCCGTGAGACGCGGCCGGAGCGGCTCGCGTTCTACCTGACCTCGCGCGGCATCACCAACGAAAGCTATTACGTGGCGCAGAGGACGGCGCGCTTCCTCGGCACGCCGCACGTGGACAACTCCGCGCGCCTCTGCCATCAGGCGTCCACGGTGGCGATGAAAGGGACGCTGGGCTACGGCGCCTCGTCCTGCAGCTACGTGGACTGGCTCGGCGCCGATCTCCTCGTCTTCTTCGGGTCCAACACGCCCAACAACCAGCCGGTCACGACGAAGTACCTGTACTACGCGAAGGAGAAGGGCGCGCGGATCGCGGTCGTCAACCCGTACCGCGAGCCGGGGCTGGACCGCTACTGGGTGCCGTCGGTGCTCGAGAGCGCCCTTTTCGGCACGAAGCTCGCCGACCACTGGTACGACGTGCACACGGGCGGCGACCTCGCGTTCCTGACCGGCGTGCTCAAGGCGCTCGTCGAGACCAACGCCGTGGACCACGAGTTCGTGCGCGAGCGGACGACCGGCTGGGAGGCGGCCCGCGATCAGGCCGCGCGCGCGGACTGGCGCGCGCTCGAGGAGGAGAGCGGCGCCACCGAGGCGCGGATGCGCGAGTTCGCGGCGCTCCTGGCCGCGAAGCCCAACACGATCTTCGTCTGGTCCATGGGGTTGACGCAGCACGCACACGGCGCGGACACGGTGCGCGCGCTCCTCAACGTCGCGCTGGCGCGCGGCCTGCCCGGCCGCCCGCACCGTGGCGTCGTGCCTATTCGCGGCCATTCGGGCGTGCAGGGCGGTGCGGAGGTCGGCTGCGCGCCGGTGTCGGACGTCGCGACGCTCGACCGCTGGGAGCAGGTGTGGGGCTTCGAAGTGCCGAAGGCGAAGGGCTACGCCGCGACCGAGATGCTGACCGCATCCGCTGAGGGCGCCATCGACACGTTCTGGATCGTGGGCGGCAACTTCCTCGAGACGTTGCCGCAGCCCGACGTGATCGAACGCGCGCTGCAGCGGCCGCGCCTGCGCATCCATCAGGACATCGTGCTGACGTCCGCGATGCTCGTGGACCCCGGCGACACGGTGTTGCTCCTGCCGGCGACGACGCGCTACGAGTCGGCGGGCGGCGGCACGGAGACGACCACCGAGCGGCGCATTGTCTTCTCGCCGGAGATTCCGGGGCGGCGCATCGGCAGCGCGCAGCCCGAGTGGTGGGCGTTCATGGAAGCCGCCGCGCGCGTGTACCCCGAGCGCGCGTCACAGGTCCGCTTCCGCGACGCTGCCGCCATCCGCTCGGAGATCGCGAAGGCGGTCCCGCTGTACTCCGGCATCGAGCGCCTGCAGGAGAAGGGCGATCAGGTGCAGTGGGGCGGGCGCTACCTCTACGCGGACGGCCGCTTCGCGACACCCGACGGCAAGGCGCGCTTCACGGCGCCGGCGCCGCGGGGCCGGCGTCGTCCGGAGGGAACGTTCTTCGTCTCGACCCGCCGGGGCAAGCAGTTCAACTCGATGGTGCAGAAGGACGTCGATCCGCTGACGGGCGCCGGCAGGAGCGCGGTGCTCATGAGCCGCGAGGACGCGGACCGCCTGGGCGTCGCCGACGGCGCGCCGATCCGGCTGCGCTCCGAGCACGGTTCCTACGACGGCCACGTCGTCCGCGCACCCATCCTGTCCGGCAACCTCGAGGTGCACTGGCCCGAAGGGAACGTGCTGCTCGGCCCCGCCGTCGATCCGGACTCGCTCGAGCCGGACTACAACGCGGTGGTCTCTGTTCAGGTGGTAGGTGGCAGGTCGTAGGTCGTAGCGATCCAACCGCGGAGGCTGTTGATGAGCCACACGCGTGACGCCTTTCCGAGATCCTCTTTCGTGATCACGCGCTCGCGGATCTCGCCGTTGTCGAGCAGCTCGGCTCGGTAGACGCCGGGCAGCAGCCCGCACGCGACCGGCGGTGTCACGCGCGCGCCGTCGAGCTCGGCGACGACGTTCGCGAGTGTCCCTTCAGTGATCTCCCCCCGCTCATTCCACAACAGCACGTCGTCCGCCTGCGGCTGCTCGTGCCGGGCGGTGTCGTACAGGGTCCGGTCCGTCGTCTTGTGCCGCAGGAGCTCGTTGCCCGACTCGACCGGCCGCTTCGCGAGCACCACCCGCCAGACGCGCGGCTCGCGGCCCTCGTGCGCGCTGCAGGTCGTGGCGACGCCGCCCTCCGGATCGAGCAGGAGCCGCAGGCGCCAACAGCCGGCCGGGTGCAGGATGCGGGCGTCCTCGACCGCGGAGGCGGCGTGCGCCTCGCTCCACGTGAACCCGAAGTGGCGCGCCGACGCCGCCATCCGCGCCAGGTGCCGCTCCAGCCGCGCCACGCGCCCGTCCTCGAGGCGCATGGTCTCCAGCAGCGAGAAAGTGTCGGACATGGTGGCTGTCACAGGTGGCCTCGAGGTAGCGGAGATTACGGAGGACACGGACTTCACACGGAGGCACGGAGCAACGGAGACGCACGGAGGGTCACGCCGGTGGGGCCGGCCTTCGGCCGGCCGCTGAACCGAGTGCCGGCCCGCATCCAAGCCATGCGCGATTTCAGACCGGCTTGAGATGCGGACCGGCACTCGGTTCAATCGCGCGAAGCGCGCCACCGGCGTGACCGGCGACTTCGTCCCTCCGTGCCTCCGTGTCTCCGTGTGAAACCGTTCCCTCCGTCCCCTCCGTTCCTTCCAGACGCTACAATTCTGACTGAATGCGTGCTCTCGTGGTCGAGGACGAGCAGAAAGTCGCCGACGCGCTGCGCGAGGGGCTCGCGGGCGAGCGCTACGACGTCGTGGTGGAGCGCACCGGCGAGGGCGCGTTCTTCCGCATCAACACCGAGGAGTTCGACGTCATCCTCCTCGATCTCACGCTCCCCGGCCGCGACGGCCTAGAGATCCTGAAGGCGATCCGCGAGCGCGGCACCAAGACGCCGGTGCTGGTGCTGACCGCGCGCGACACGCTGCAGGACCGCGTGCTCGGCCTCGACAGCGGCGCCGACGACTACCTGGTGAAGCCGTTCGTGTTCGCGGAGCTGCTGGCGCGGATCCGCGCCCTCGTCCGCCGCGGCCGCGCCACCGAGTCGCCGCGCCTGGCCTGCGGCGACCTCGACGTGGACCTGATTACGCGCAGGGTGACCCGCGGCGGCCGGGCCGTGGACGTCACCGTCCGCGAGTTCGAGCTGCTCGAGTACCTGCTGCGGCACACGGGGCAGGTGGTCTCCCGCGAGACGCTGGCCCGCGACGTGTGGAAGGAGACCGCGCGCACCACGCCGCTCGACAACGTGATCGACGTTCACATCGCGCGCCTGCGCCGGAAGGTGGACGCCGACTACCCGGCGAAGCTCATTCACACCGTGCGCGGCGTCGGCTTCATGCTGCGCGAGGGCGAGCCATGAGGCGCTGGTGGCGATCGCACAGCGTCCGCGTCCGGCTGACGCTGTGGTACATCGCCACCATGGTGCTGGTGCTGGGCGTGTACGCCGCCGCCGTCCTCGCCTTCGTCAACCGCACCGCGTCCGACGCGCTCGACCAGCAGATCCGCCGCGACTTCCAGTGGATCTCCGCCGCCATCTACTACACGCCCGAAGGCACGCTCACGTCGAACGACCCCGAGGAGATCGTGCCCGAGGAGGGGCTGCCCTGGGTGCAGGTGTGGCACGCCGACGGCCGCGCGCTCCTGTTTCGCAACGCTGAAGCGCTGCGCACGCCGATCGACGAGAGCCAGGCGCTGGCCGCGCAGGCCGACGGCCAGATCGTCACCGTGCCCGGCGAGGCCGCGCCGATGCGGGTGCTCTCGCGTCGAGGCGGCATCTGCCGATCGGTCGAGCGGATGGTGGTCGCGGGGTTGTGCGTCTCCGCGCAGGGCGACGAGCCGCCGCTCGCCCCGATCCCGGTCGTCATCCAGGTCGCGCGCTCGGAAGCGCCGCTGCGGCAGGAGTTGGGCGACCTCCGCCTCATGCTGGCGCTCGGCCTTCCGCTGGCGGTGGCCCTCGCCGGCGTCGGCGCGCTCACGCTGGCCCGCCGCGCGCTGAGCCCCATCGAGCGCATGACCGAGCGCGCGCGGACGATCACCGCCGAGCGGCTCAGCGATCGCCTGCCGGTGCACAACCCGGAGGACGAGATGGGCCGCCTCGCGACCGTCTTCAACGAGACGCTCGGCCGCCTCGAGGAGTCGTTCGACCAGATGCGCCGCTTCACGGCCGATGTGTCGCACGAGGTGCGCACGCCGCTGACCGCGATCCGCAGCGTCGGCGAGGTCGGCCTGCGCGAGCACCGCGACGATGCCCAGTACCGCGCCATCATCGGCAGCATGCTGGAGGAAGTGGATCGGCTGGCGACGCTCGTCGATCGGCTGCTCATGCTGTCGCGCGCCGAGACCGGCGACGCGAAGCTCGCGCCCGAGGACGTGGACCTGCGCGAGCTGGCGGAGAACGTCACCGCGCACCTGGGCGTGCTGGCCGAAGAGAAAGGGCAGTCGCTCGTCATCGAGCGCGACGGGGATCCGGTTGCGTACGCCGATCGCGTCTGCCTGCGGCAGGCGCTCATCAACCTCGTCGACAACGCGATCAAGTTCAGCCGGGCCGACAGCCGCATCCGCATCCGCATGAAGCACACCCCCACCGAGGCGGTGGTTGACGTCATCGACAGCGGCCGCGGGATAGACGCAGCCTCGCGCGAGCGGATCTTCGATCGCTTCTATCGCGCCGAGGACGGCAACGGCGGGACGCGGGGCGTGGGGCTCGGATTGTCGATCGCGAAGGGCGCCGTCGAGGCCACCGGCGGCCGCCTCACCCTCGAGGATTCAGGGCCCGACGGCAGCACGTTCCGCATCGTCGTCCCACGCGGTCACGCCGCCCGCCAGCTCGCTCACGCGGGTGTAGCCCGCCCGCTGCAGCAGGCTCGCGGCAATCGATGACCGGTAGCCGCCGGCGCAGTGCACCAGCACCGGCCGGTCGCGCGGAATCTCCGACAGCCGCTGCATGAGGTGGTTCAGCGGGATGTGCACGCTGCCCGCGACGTGCTTCTGCGCGCGCTCGGTGGCGGTGCGCACGTCGACGACGAGGGGCGGGGTATCCGACGCCAGCCGCCGCGCGGCGACGCCCGCGCTGACGCGCTCGGTCCCGGCGATCGTCGCCTCGGCGACGTTGGCCGCCTGCAGGCCGCCCTCGAGATAGCCGGTCACGTGGTCGAAGCCGATGCGCCCGAGGCGCAGCGCGGACTCCGTCTCGGTCCCCGGGTCGGCGACGATGACGATCGGCGTCTCGCGGCTGAGGACCGTTCCCGCCCACGTGGCGTACTGCCCCACGAGGCCGATGTTGACGCTGCCCGCGAGGTGCGCGGCGGCGAAGGCGGCCGGGTCGCGCGTGTCGAGCACCTGGGCCCCCAGTGCCTGCTCCGTCAGTACCTCGGTGATTGTGAGCGGCTTCAGCTCGCGCGCGAGCGCCTGGTCCAGCGTCGGGCGCTCGCGGCTGTTGAGCACGGCATCGTAGGTGAAGTAGTCGGGCGCGTCGGGCTGGTCCGCGGTGACGAGATCGACGAACGCCTCCCGGCTCATCGGCTGCAGCGCGTAGTTCGCCCGCCGCTGCTCGCCGATGGTGGACACGGTTTCCCGGCCGATCGCCTTGCCGCAGAGCGAGCCGGCGCCGTGGGCAGGGTAGACGAGGCTCGAGTCGGGCAGCGGCAGGAGCTTCTCCCGCAGCGACGCATACAACAGGCGGCCCAGATCGGTCGCCGACCACCCGAGCGCCGCGCGGAGATCCGGGCGGCCGACGTCGCCGACGAACAGCGTGTCGCCCGTCAGCACGGCGTGCGGCGTCGTCTCACTCTGGTCGAGGTCGTAGACGAGGAGCGAAATGGACTCCGGCGTGTGGCCGGGCGTTTCGAGCGCGGTGAGGCGCACGCGCCCGAGGTCCACGCCGTCGCCATCAGCGAGAGGGGTGAAGGCGTACTCCGCCTTCGCGGCGGCGCCGAGGTAGATCTTCGCGCCCGCGCGGTCGCGGAGCTCGAGGTGGCCGGCCAGGAAATCGGCGTGGAAATGCGTCAGGACGACGTGCTCGACGCGCAGCCCGTGCGCGGCGGCAAACGCCAGGTACTGGTCCACGTCGCGCTGCGGGTCCACGACGGCGGCCGTCCCGGTCTGCTCGTCGCCAATCAGGTACGAGGCGTGAGCCAGACAATTCAGGTAGAACTGCTTGACGATCATCGGTGCTGGCGGGCCGTAAAGACCCGCCCTACAACTGTACGCGCAAACTGACGATCTGTCCGGTCATTTGACGCGTCTCAATGAGAGCAAGTACAAACAAGGTTCCTGTAGGGCGGGCCTTTACGGCCCGCCGGGAGACATTCAATGGCTTTGCAGATTAACGATACCGCCCCGGATTTCGAGGCCGAGACCACCGAAGGCCGCATCCGCTTTCACGAGTGGCTGGGCGACTCCTGGGGCGTGCTGTTCTCGCACCCGAAGGACTTCACCCCGGTCTGCACGACCGAGCTCGGCTACATGGCCCGCATGAAGCCGGAGTTCGACAAGCGCAACGTGAAGATCATCGGCTTGAGCGTGGACCCGGTCGACAACCACTCCCGCTGGGCGAACGACATCAAGGAGACGCAGGGGCACGCACCGAACTACCCGATGATCGGCGACACCGATCTCAACGTGTCGAAGCTGTACGGGATGCTGCCCGCCAGCCTGTCGGGCACGTCCGAAGGACGCACGGCGGCCGACAACATGACGGTCCGCAACGTGTTCGTCATCGGCCCCGACAAGAAGGTCAAGCTCGTGATCGTCTACCCGATGACGACGGGGAGGAACTTCGACGAGGTGCTCCGCGTCATCGACTCGCTGCAGCTCACCGCCAAGCACAAGGTGGCGACGCCCGTGAACTGGAAGCAGGGGGAGGACGTCATCATCGCCGGCTCGGTGTCGGACGACGACGCGAAGAAAATCTACCCGCAGGGGTGGAAGGCGCCGCGCCCGTACATCCGCATCGTGCCCCAGCCGCGCGGCTGACGCTGAGGGCGGGTAGGGCGGGTAAGGCGGGTAGGGCGGGTAGGGCAAATCGAGCCCACTCGCCCCACCCGCCCTACTGGCCCCACCTGCGCTTGATGTATCGTGTCGAACATATGCGGTATCTCGGTCTTCCCTTCATCATCTATCTCGTAGTCATTGGAACCACTATCGGAGCGGCGCAGGCCCCGCGCAGCGTGTGGGACGGCGCCTATACCGACGCACAGGCGGCGCGGGGCAGGATCCTCTACGCGGCCAACTGCGCCGAGTGCCACGGCGCCTCGCTGCAGGGCGGCGAAGGGCCTGCGCTCGCGGGCGAGACGTTCTGGACGTCCTGGCGCGAGCAGACGGTCGGCGACCTGCTCGGCCACGTCAGCAAGAACATGCCGTTCTCCGAGGACGGCTCCCTCGCCGGCACGCTCCCCATGAGCACCTACGTCGACATCGTCGCGCCCATCCTCAGGAGCAACGACCTGCCGACGGGAACCGCCGAGCTGGCGCAGCCGTCCGCCGTGGGAGTGCGCATCATTGCGAAGGACGGCCCCGGCGAGCTGCCGGCGACGACGCTCGCGCGCGTGGTGGGCTGTCTCGAGAAGGCGGGCAGCGGATGGCGCCTCGTGAAGGCGTCGCGGCCGGAGCGCGTGACGCCTGCGAACCAGAACGCCACGGTGGCAGCCGCACCGCTAGGCGACGCGTCCTTCAACCTGATGTTCGTGCTGACGCGGCTCGACAAGTACGTGGGGTGGAAGATGACGGCGACCGGGGCGCTCATCGGCGAGGGCGGCGTGGACGGGATCAACGTGACCACGGTCACGCCCGTCGCGCAGCAGTGCGAGTAGGCTGACCTTCCTGTTCGTTTGAGTCTGCTGGGAGTGTAGGACTAAAGTCCACGCCGCGAAGCCTCGATTGACGGGCTGATATCATCGTCAGGTTTGTCTTCCAATCAGGAGCGGCGCCGGGCTCTGCGTGTGCAGCCGGGGCCGCTGAAGGTAGCCATGTACGCGCGCGACGGGGAGCTGATCGACATCAGCGATTCGGGCGCGGCCATCCGCGCCCAGTTCCCGCAGAGCTCGGGGGAGTTTCTGG
>Ga0194128_10008094_pt1 | contig 13443 bp, 14 predicted proteins | sample TA2KigCa65mmetaG_FD_148650 | JGI IMG/M metagenome (GOLD analysis project Ga0194128, IMG submission 148650) | Freshwater microbial communities from Lake Tanganyika, Tanzania - TA2015037 Kigoma Deep Cast 65m | ecosystem: Environmental > Aquatic > Freshwater > Lake | place: Tanzania: Lake...
CTACTGAACCTTATTCAGTCTTTGTTAATTATCAGACATAACCACCAGTTTGACCGTGGAGGTTATCTACACGGAAGAGACGGTAGTAAACATTGGTGTCCTTTTCAAGACCATCTCCAGAGAACGAGATTTGATCACGACCCTTAGCGAATGGGTTTGCAACCATTCCGTAACGAGTCTTGAATCCAATCTTGGGTTGGAAGGTGTCCTGATTTACTGCACGAACCATCTGTAGTGGAACATATGGGCAGTAGAAGAATCCTGCGTCATAAGGAGTTGCACCCTTATAACCAACGCAAACGAAGTTCTGGTTGGTGTTGACGAATGGATCGATATAAACCTTCATCTTACCGGCAAGTACACCGGCGAAGACATTACCAGTATCGTCAACATTTAGGTTGGCGGTTATGGCAGGAGCGAGGTTTAGGAATCCACCCATTGCTAGGGCGCTTGCAACATCTGCGGAGCAGATGATGAAGTTACCCTTGCCTCTACGAGTTTGCTTGGCAATGACGTTTGCTTCGCGCTCGATTTGGAACATTAGACCACGGAATCGTTCTGCGCTCCAACGACCATCTGAGTCGTTTAGAATGTCGTAGATACCACCAGTACCGCTGCTATAGTTGGCAAGATCTGGTTGCTTGCAACCGGTCTTTGCTACATGGTACATTGCACGGATAATTTCACGGTTGATTTCATTGAGGATTTCGGTGCTAAGAATATTAGCAAGTTCTGCCTCAGCGTCAAGTCCGTGAACTGCCTTTAGATCCTGTGCAAGTTCCGTGGTATATTCTGCCTTGAGTGCGCGAGTCTTTGCTTCGACTGCAACGCGCTCAATGCTGAATGCCATTTGCTGGAAACTTGGATTCGCACCACCGCCACCAAGATTTTCTGCATTGGCAGTTGAGAATCCACGGAAAGTTGAAAGTGGATCATTGTTTGCATTACGAGTTGGCCAATTTGAACCAGATGCTGCACCGTTTAGGTTGAGCCAGGTTCCACCTTCTAGTGGTGAGAATCCGAAGGTAATACCTGCGGTTGAACCAGAAGCACCTGAGAATGCTGGGAATGGTTCATCGTACATTGCTTCAAATCCGTTCTGACTCTCATACTTGCTACGCATTGCAAAGATAAGACCAGTTGGAGCGGTCATTGGTTGAACGCCGCAGATATCATATGCAACGACGTTAGGCATTGCACGACGAACTAGCGAGATAAGAATTGGATCATATCCTGCTAGTGCACCGCTGCTCGTTCCAATCTGACCTACGGTAAAATTACCACCCATTGAGTTAGCAGGTGCTTCGGTTAGCAGCTGCTGCTTCATTGCTTCCTTCTGATTTTCTAGAAGGACTGCGGTAACTCTCTTCTTGTGAACGTCATTAATTTCATCTAGATCCTTGTGGTTTAGCACAGGGCTCCACTTTTCTACTAAAGTATCGTATGGTGTTGACTGATTAAAATCCATTTCTCTATTCTCCTTTGTATAATCTATCTATTATTTTGCTGTTTTACGATTAGTTAACTTAAGCTGGTTGCTGATGCTATGGATATACGCATCCATCATAGGATCCGCACCAGCTGGTTTTCTATTTACTTCGGTTGTATCTTCTGTTAGGAATGATCCTGGTAAAGTACCATTTTCTGATACTTCTTCTCCGAAATAAGATTCCTTAAGAAGTTGAATTTTTTCACGATATTGATCTACATTGTTGAATTCGATATTTTCAGATAGTTTGGCAAGTTTTTCAACTTCTGTATCTGCTAAACCTCTGCTCATTTCAACAAAAGATTCTGCACACTCATGTGCGAGAACTCTATTCTTTAGATCAATATTTTCTTTAATAGTGTGATTGAGTTGATTTTCAAGATCACTATTTACAGTAAATAGATCATCTAAAACATTATACTTTTCTTGTGGAACATCAATGAAACTATTTTCAAATAGATCCTTTAGTCCCATCATAAAGTTTTCTGCAATTTCAGTTCTAAATCCAGATTCCACTGCAAGTTTGTTTTCTTGCATCCATTCTTCAACCACATATGAAAGATATTGATCCATGTGATCGGTTAGGTTTTCTGTAATAGATGAAACATTTTCTTCAATAATTTCTTTGCTTGCTTCAAGGATTGCTTGTTCAATTAAAGAAACTTTTTCTGAAAGTGCTGCTTCAAAAATGACTTTGAATTTTTCAACAAATTCAGGTGTTGCTTCGGTTGATTCAAAAAGTGCGTTGAGAGTATCGGAAATATCAACTTCTAGTTGTTCCATTTCTGATTCGGAATCTTCATTCAATTCTTCATCGGTATCTTCATCGGTATCTTCCTCTTCTGCACCCGCTCCAGCTGGTGAAAGTGAAGCCTTGTTTTTACCAGCATAATTCATGGCCTCCGCTCCGTCTAGAGTGCCTAAATATGCACCCTTTCCTGTTCCATCGTTGTAAAGTCTTGTATCTTCGTATTCTGACACGTTATACCTCCGTTTTTTAATATTTAGTAAATCTTAATTTTTCAAAAATCAAACCGTACACATTATTCTTCTGGATATTTTAAAGGATTCAATCCTATTCTAGCTCTTCTAGCAGATCTATCTGCCATTTTATCGGCATATGAAGAACTAGAATCTATACCTGTTGAATATCTATATGGGTCTTTTCTACGACCGCTATAATTTCCACCAGCAAATATTTTACCAGTTGAATAATAACGAGGTCTAGTTCCAGCCATAGATGTCTTTGCTTCTGCTGCAATTCTGTATAAAATATTAGAAACAATAGGACCTATAGATCTAATGAGTCTTGATATATTAGGGTGTTTTAAATCAAAAGGAATAGATCTTTGTTGGGGTGGAATCTTCTTACCTGTTAATGATACTTTTCCTTCTAAGTAATCTTTTACACCTTGACGAAATGTTCCTCTTATTTTTGTGGGTCCAAGTTCGTGTGGATGAAGACCTTCAATATCAGCAAATTGCAATTTATCTAGAGGTTTTTTGCCACCAGTTCTAAAGTTTTTTAAAGTTCCAGGAGGAGGTCTAAACATGTCCATTACTTTACCAAGGAATTCATCCCTTGATCCATATTTTCTCTCTCTAAATCTTGCTTCGCCTTCATTCCTTGCTCGTGCTAGCAAAGCATCATATGCTTTTCCAGTTGGTATTGGATTGCTTGGATTTCTAGAAGCATAATCGTTAAATACATCATGAGATGCAGATTGTAAGTCTGCTTTTTTTCTTCTATAATCACGAAATTTATGTGCTCCATATAATCCTATCAATCCAAGGGATAATAAACTTTCCTTTAATTCTTTTTTTCTACGCCAAGAATTAAATGCTAGTTTTTCTGCTTCATTTTCTGACAGAAATTTTATAGATTTATTATTCATAGTCTTCGCAAGAAGTCTTCAAACAATTTCAATGCAGTTTTTTCTATTTTTCTCTTTGGAGTTCTTTTAAGTTTGTTATGATATTCATTTATTTTTTGTTCTTTAAGAATACCATTATCCCAGATCCACTCTTTTCCTTCCATAATCCCGTTGACAAATGCACCGGGTGCAGAAGGATCGGCAACAACATCGATTGCAGAAAGAGTAAAATCCTTTTGAACAATATTAACACCGTTGATCTTTTCTAGTGAACCCATACCTCTAGATGAAACACCTAGTTGTGCTCCCTCATCGATTAGGTTCTTAACGATTGCACCCATTGGTGTTTCGGTAAGAATCTTTGCCTTTCCGTAGAAGTTATTGCCGCTTTTCTTCATTTCACATACCATATGACAAACCTTATCGAGATTTACAGTAGGACTTGTTGGATGATTTAGTTCACCAAGTGCTCTATTTTTAAGAATATAGTTGGTGTTATATCTGTCTACTTCTTCGGAAAGAATTGGAAGAGGATATACGCGACCATTGCGATTAACAGTTTCTGCCTGAAGCATTATCCCTTCAAGGAAATAAGACTTCTTGCCATCTTCACGAGCTTCAATTAAAGATTTTACTTCCTCAATATGCTCTGTGATTAATTTCATGATTTATCCCTTCTTTTTCTTTTTCTTACTGGACTTTACATCGTCCCCCGGTTCATACCACTTACCATCGCCGTCACTATCTTGCCAACGAGCTTCTTTTTCATTTAGAGTAGCATATTCATTGATAAAATGAGCAGTAACATATTCAACTTCTTCATTAGTTAGTTCTCTACCTTGTTCTTCTTCAATTTCTTCAATTAAGGATGTTAAAGATTGAAGTAATTGATTTTCAAACTCTTCGTTAATTTCTTTTTCATCTTCATCTTCATCTTCATCGTCAGATTCTTCATCATCTTCATCAGATTCATCAGATTCTTCATTACCTTCGTCCTCTGAATCTTCAGAATCATCCTTTTCGTCCTCTTCTTCATCCTCTTCCTTTTCTTCATTGAATATACTTGGAGCATATTCCATGAGTTTTTCTTCTAGTGCTTTGCCTAGTTTTGCATATAGATCATTTTCAATAGATTCTTTTGCTTTAACTAATTCTTCATTAATCGTGTACTGAATTGTGTTTTTGAGGTTTTCCATTTATTTCTCCTGTTTAACTATTTATACTGTATTTATATTATTGTTGCTCTTCACCGGCGACTTCTTCTGTCTCTTGTTCACCTTCTTGCTGCTGCTGTAGCATCTGTTGCTCCATAGCAATCGCTTGTTCTTCCTGAATTTGAAGATTTATTTCATTAATTTCTTCATCAGTCTGATTTAATATATTTTTTCTTAACCATTTTGATGAATAAAATTGACCAACATAATTGGCCATTATGTTTAACATATCAATTTTTTCTCGCATTATCTCGTTTTGTTTTAATTCTTCAAAATATGAGTCTTTATTCCAAACAAAATAAATATCTTGATATGTTTTATTCCAATCAGATTCGGTCATAATTCCTTTAAGTAAAACCTGTTTCTTTAATAAATCTAGAAACAAGAAAGAAAATCTTTTTCTAAGTTTTTCTATAAACTTATAAAATAAGACTTCATCTCTGGTTATTTCCGTAGAACGACCTAAACTAAAACCCGTGGTAGTTTCCATTCTGCTAATAGGAACATTTAATGCTCTATATACCTTCTTTAAGAGATAGTCCACATCTTCTAATTGTCCCAGGTTTTGTCCACCGTCTAACGTCGCAATTTCTGTTCCTCTTCCACCTTCTCTTCGTGGAATCCAGAAATCTTCCAACATAGACATGTGATTTCTTTCATCTTTTATTTCGCCAGTCTTACTATCATATGTGATTTTATTGCGATACTTATTCATTAAGCTAGAAATATATTGTTCTGCTTTTTGTTTTGGAAGATTCCCTACATCCACATAAAAAATACGACGCTCTGGTGCTCTTGACATTCTATAAATTACAACAGCATCTTCAATCTGTCGAAGCATGTTTACTGGACGAATTGCCTTATGTATATATCCAACTACTCTTTTTGTTCCGCTATCTACTATTCCACTATGAACATATGAAATAGAATCTTTTGCAATTTTAATACCTTGAGAAGTTGTTGGGGTTAGTGAGTCTGTGTCAAGATCTGTGTATATAAAAAATTCATCTACACTTTTTACAACTGCAACACTTCCAGATTTTCCTGCTTGGATTTCTTTGTTTACTTTTCTTATCTTTTTAATTTTAGTTGGATCAATCCCTCTAAGTTCCATTATTCCTTTTTGGGGTTGTTCCATATCAATAACAATGTGGTAATATAATTTAGAATCAATATACCACCTTCTAAAAATGTCATCGCCTTTATTATGAAAATCTAAAAGTTTTTTAATGTATTTGAATTCGGTTTGTAACTTTCCTTTTATATTATCAGAAAGGGAAGTAACATTATCTAAATTCATCTTTACTATTTCATTTTCATCATCGTAAACAACGCAATCGTTTATAATATCTTGAATTGCATTATCTACTTCTGGATAAAGTGCCATAGATCTATATTGTTGAATTAGGGTGTTTTCTTCAATTAAAGATCCACCAAAATCAAAATAACTACTTAAAATACCACCAGTTTCGATGACATATGTGCCATCATAATCTTCTGGTGAAATAAAAGAGGGTTGGGCTTTAGGAGCCTCAACCCCCTCTATTTCATTTGAAGTTTTCTTTTTACCGAAAGAAAAACCAAAATAATCGCTTATTGCCATAATTTAAAATCCTGTTGTAACTTAACCTTCAGTTGGGTCAATAGGTGCTGGAGTAACGTAATCCCAATAGTCATATGCAAATGTAACAGCAAATTCACTGAAAGTATCTTGTAGGTCATAACTTAACTCTAGAGGACCAACATCGATTGGAAACACATTATAAAGTGCAATAGATCTAGACCAATTTTGCTGATCACCGTGTACCCCTACTTGACCACCTCCAAAGTCATTCCATGCAACTGTTGCAGTGCTGGTAACATTGTATGAAACATCGTGGCTTTTAACGGTGTCCATATAATTTAACCATGTCATCATCCATTTTCTAACATCTTGGTTCTCATCATTTGCATCATATAACTGAACAGTCCAGTCTGAGAATGTTCTTTCACCTGAAAACTTGATTACTCTACCCATCCAAGGAACAGGAATTACACCTATTGATGCAGTTGGAACTTGAGTCGCTTTTCCATAAAGATCTAATTTTTCTAACCCAGCTCCTCCTGGCATGTCAATGCTGATTCTAAATCTATTTGGTCTTGTTCCTTGAAAATTATTTCTAAAATCGTTAATAGTTTTTGCCATTGTAACCTCTTCTTTCTATTAATATATATCTATTTTCTTATAGACTTGCTGAAAGATTATCGTTTAGATTCTTGTTAGTAAAAGTAATTCTGACATAGTTGATTGCAATTGTTGGTTTAACTAAAATATCAGCAACAAATACTCTTGCCTGTACTAGTTCAGGTGGATTGTTAGTTTCATCGCAAATGATTCTATAGTCAGTAATTCCTCTCTGACCTCTAACCTGTTCAAGAACAGTTGTTGCAGCAAGAGCAAATCTAGCTCTAGTTGTTGCATCATTGATTTCAAAGAGAATGCTTCTTGCAATTGGATTGATTACTTTTCTTAGATATATGAAAAGTCTAGAAACATTGATTCTTGAAAGAGTTGATGTATCTGATGCTCCAGTTTTATCACCAAAAAGAAGAGTTCCTTCTCCGGGGAAAGTTACTACTGGATTGATTCCAGCGTCAAAGAGAATATCTTGTTGTGAAATTGTTGGATTATCTAGCAATCTTACAACATTAAGAATTCTTCCTCTAACTCTGCCAGCAGGAGAGAACCAAGGATATGAATCTCTATCGCAACGAGTGATGCATCCTGCAACATCTGGAGTTAGATTTGTAAGAATAAGGTTAGATGCATCGAGATTCCCTTGACCAACACCATTCAAGTGATATTTTGACCCTGCAACATTTACATAAAATTCTGTGTTTGCGCCTGTAGCCTTTTGAGTATCTGTAACTGATCTAGCTACCACTCCTAAAACTGGAACATCACTTGCAGCTTTGCTATCCACTACGCTTGTTAAATTAGTTAAATCTGCATCGCCGGTATCTCCCATGAAAATGACATCAAATCCTATAGTTGGATCTGATAGAGATGATGTGTTGGAAATAGTATTTGAAACTGTTCCGGTTTGACCCACTAAACAACTAGATCCATATTGTAAGAAGTTATGCAATGCCCACCATTCTTTCATCCAGGCTTTTGTTACTCCTTGACCTTCCGCGGCTCCAACATTGATGAATCCTGCCGCGGTTACACCAATTAGTCCTTGAAGTGTTGCACCAGTAACGCCTTCTGAGATTAATGTTTTTTCTGCATAATTACGAAGTTTACCAAAAAGATCAGTTATTCCTTCTACGGTCATTAGACCGGATTGCTTTTCGCCTGTATTTCCCAAATCTGATACCATAGCTTTTCTAGAAACCATAGCACCAATTCCGGGACTTGTGGTTTCTCCGATGGGTGCCACCAATGATTCGTCTATTACTTTAATTGTTACATTTGGTCGTGCCATTTATATCTCCTTTAAATAGTATTGATTTAAAAGTATGTATATTTTTTTCAATCTTCAAACAAACCATTCACTTATACCATCTGTTCCTTTGTCGTTTACGAAAATTCTTTTTGGTATTTTAGATTTATCTACAATTATCCATACATCATCGTCATTTTTTGAGTCTTTATCGTCCATTTCATTACTAGAACCATCATTATAGAGTAATGGTAAAAGTTCAGATTCTATCTGTTCAATTTGACTCTGATACATCTCAAGACGGACATCTAAATTTGTAAGATTTTCAAAGAAATCTTGTCGGGTTGCCCATGCAAAAAGAACCAGACACATAACCAAGTCGTCATTATGTCCTTCGTCTGCTTCAAAACTTGTCCTTTTGGCAATAAAGGTGGTAAGTTCGTTTATGATGTCAATATCGCTGAACTGAAGTTTGTCCTGTTCGATGAGATTTTTAAGAACCGAACATCCTAATTTCTTTACCAGACTGCTGGTTTTGACCCCAAATTGCAGGTTTTTGGATCCACCAAATTCACTGATAATTTGGCCTTTTCTACCCAACATATTGACTTTTACAAGATTTTCATATTGTAAATCGGTATGTAGAACATCTGCCACTTGGGAACCGATGTCGTTAACTTCTACCAATATCCACGCATCGTTATATTTTTTGCCGACCGACCGTATAATTGACGGAAACACCAGAGGAGAAATAATATTATTTCTAAATTTAGCAACTACTTTGTATGGGGGTTTGGTGACATCTATAATTACAAACGCGCTATAGTCCTTTCCCTGTCCTCTGGCGGTATCTACAGTCATGAAGTAGACATGATCGTTGTTGCTGTCTTTTTGATCTTTCACTGGTTCTTCATAAATCCAGAATCCGTCTTTGTTTCTGATAAGGGGTGGGGAATATGTCAAGGTATGAAGTTTATGGGAGGCAACCAGAGTATCACTAGAACCGATGAAATCACATTCGAATTCTTGTTGAAATTGCTTCTCTGAGGTATTTTGAATTGTCTTCTTTCTCCACTCATCATCGCGGAGAGGTCCTCCCGGAAACTGTGGAGTCTCGTTCCATTTAATATCAATTGGAATATATTCGTTCTGCTTATTGATCGCACCCTTCCAAAACTGGTAAAACATGTTTAGACCGTTTGGGGTGGAAATGATGATAACCTGAGTTGTCTGCCCGGCAGTAACTGTTGGATAAACCGAACTAAAGAATTCATCTGCCACAGTTACGGGAACGTGTGCAAATTCGTCCAGAACGATGATGTTAAAAGAACCGCCACGAACTGCCGAAGAGGAGGTGGCCGCAGCAATAATCTTTGAACCATTTTCTAATGTGATCGAGTTCTTATTCCATTCCACAATACCCTGTTGCAACCACCAAGGCAGATGTTCATATGCCATTTTGATGCGTTCAAGAACTTCTCGTGCAGCAGTCTGCTTGTTTGCAAGAATGGCAATATTCATGTTCTGATTAAATAATACCTTGTTTAGAAGATATCCCGGTCCTACCGTAGTAGTCTTACCTGACTGCCGCGGTAGTTTACAAATCACATGTCGCTGATTTACAAGAGTCTCTAGAATTGTTTCCTGATAATCATATGGAATAAAAGGAATAACACCTCGGTCAAGAGAAACTACCTTAATATATGTCTTTGCAAAGTAAATAGGATCGTTCGCACACTTGATGTATTCTTTGACTTGTTCTTTTGAAAAGTCAACCTTTACACCAGTTGGTTTTAGATTCTTATTTCCTAGATAACCTTTTTTCTTATATCGACTGCTCGCCATCTTCATCGTCCTCATCATCAATCACTTCTGCTTCGGGTAAATCTTTATACTGACTTCTAGATTTATTAATTAAATTTTGAAGATCAGTAGTAGAACCAACATAGATTGATTGATTTGTTGTGTTCTTGATTGTGACATTTTCTTTTTCTGCGTCTTTTACTTTCTTGTGTATTTCTAGAAGATCTTTGTTCATTTCGGTTACTGTTTTGAGAAGCAATGAAGCAACTTCATATGCTCTTGGCGAATCTCCTGCTTCCGCAACACGCATTATTCCCTGCACCGCATCCATGCCAGTAGTAATCATCTCGGTGATGCTATCTCTAGCCTTTTCAAAGTCACCACTTAGCATTGCCTCTTTCTGCTCTTTTTTGATCTTGTCTAGATCTTTTTTACAGACAGGCAAATCTTTTGGTTTAGATGGATCATATTCTACATCTAATGCTTTTGATATTTTTTGATTTGCATCATTCATGGTACATATGTGACACTTCCTGTGTCAGCATCTCCTGTATATCCAGTGTCTGTAATAAATTCTTCTGTAACATAATTTTTAAAGTTAATATCAACTTCTTCAATTGGACCACTAGTAACTGTCTTGATTTTTCCAAACATATAAGTTTTTGCAGTAAATCCTAAAGTAGATATTACACTTCTTCTAGTAGCATACGTTCCTTCAAAATCTTCTGTGGTTTGAACACCATTGAGTTGGAATGGTACATCTACTTTTGTATTAAGTTCATTGAAGTTTATAGTAACGGTAAAATCTGGTGTAAAGTTAGGGATTATCTGTTCTACGATTTGAAAGTTATCATCTATAGTTCTAGTAAAAATATACACACCAAAATCAATATTATATGGAACTTCTGACCACATTGATGACATCGTGTTATCTTCATATTTTATAACTTTATTTAACTTATTAAGTTTTCTTGTTGGATCGTATATAATATTTGATATTTGAAATCCAATAACAGGAAGAGTAATTCCCAATTTAGTTCCAGAGCTAATACTGCTTGCTTCTGTTAATCTTCTTACAAACTTTTCTTTTGGGCCGTATGTAAGAGGAACTCTAATTTTCTCCACTAATGAATTAGAAGAATCAAATCTAGAGATGTATATCTCATTTAAAATAGATCCAAATGCAACTACTAATTTTTTAAGAGAACGATTATAATAACTGTCGTTTATTCCAAACATTAGTATGCTCCTTCAGAGAATGGATCCTTTTCAGTAAAATCAAATATAGAATCTTTCTCCTGTTTAAATGCAATTGCATCATTATCTCGATCTGGATCGTCTGTTTCTGGATTTCTTGCAACTACTATGGTAGATGTAGTAATTCCTGATATGTAATATTCGACTCCAGATGTTATTCCCTTAACACTCTGTCCTGTTTCAGTATTAAATGTTCCTGTTATATCTGCAACATACACATGATTATATGTTGTTCCGTTATAGTAATTAAATTCTATTATAGTTCCATGAGCAGTCGCATTTGCAAAAGTTGCAGTTGCTCCAGTAACACCGTAGACTTGAAATATTTTTTCTCCAGTGTAAAAATCGTAACTTGCTCCAAATGCAGTTGCTCCTAGAGTTAATAGTTTTAAATATTCTTTTCTTTCTGATTGTGTAGAATCTATATCCGAGTTTCCCGTACTGATTGTTTCGTGTGAATAGTTGAAAACTTCACATGTTAAATTATAGGTGGTTAATTTTCCAAATTGGAAGAAGGGTTGCTTATCTTCAACGAAATTAATTTCAAACAAATATTCCATCATCGGAAAATAGATAAGATCTCCTTCTCGGGGTCTTGTAATATCAGTTTCCTTCGAAGCAATTTCTTGTTCAAATCTAGTTTTTGATAATACTAAATTTATTCTATCGGTTAATTGAATACCAAATTTGCTAACAATATCTCTCTCACCACCAAACTGCTGAACATCACTTAAATACATTTCAATTGGATATCCTTTGGTAAATTTACTACCATGAGTATCCTCTCCAAGAGTTTGATCTAAATTGATATATTGTCTTGGTATATAAACAACATCTCTACCCATTGCTTTGATTGTTTCAATAACAAGGTCGTTCAGGAGAGTTTGTTCTCCGATATATTCTTTAAAGTATGGATTTACTGCCATTTTTAACCCATCATGAAATCAACAGGTAACTCGTAACTTCTAAGAAATTCGTTTTCTATTTCTGCAATTTCTTGAATTGCATCTGCGTATATCTGAGCACCTTTCATAACAATACCGCCAGGCAAAGCAACACCATCATATTTTGCCATATTTGCACCCCATTGTCTTTTAATAAGTGCTGTACTATATTTTTGCAACCATCTATCGTTGTAGATTTCTGTAAATTTTTCTGGATCGAGGGCGGCATATGCTTCTACTATTAAATAAGATCCAGGAGTTATATCAGAAAGAGTACCATCAATATATAAACGATTTGTTACTTTGCTAAATCTGATTGCTTTTTCTGGTTGAAAAAAATCTTGAATTAATTTGATATATTTTTTCGTAGAATCGTATGTTGCCATGCCGAGCGCAGGAGAACCGGCTAATCCTCTATTAATACCAAAGTAGTCGGTTAGTGCTAATTGATATCGTATATCAAACATGTCTATAGAAGTAAAGTTTCCAAATTGAAATACTTTTACAACTGAAACTATGTCCTTTCCACCTGGACTGTCTCCTGTTATACCATTAATTGGTCCAATGGAATCGGTTTCGATATATTTACGATCAATATCAGTTTGTGACAATTGATATTTAAAATAACCTTTTTCTACACCATCAAAATGTCTTTCGGAGAAAAATAACATGGCATCATCAATACGGTCTTCGCACTGACGATAATCCACATTTATTTGTATTACTGGTTTGCCGAGTTTACGAAGACAATATTCTATTAATTCTTCTCTTGAATTTATTGTTACCATTAAAAAATCTCCGTAGTATTTATACGGAGATTCTTTTTTATTTTGAAGTATTTAATTATGCTTCGGTTGATTTAGTTTCGGTGTTTTCACTCGCAGTATTTTCTTTCTTAGGTCGAGGTGGAGTATTGTGAATTGTAACTTGAACCATATCAATATCCTTGTAGTTCATATTTTCAATGTAATATCTACGAGTTATTGGGGATACTGCTTCATCTGCTGTTGATTGCTTGTAATTAGTAAAACCTGGCATTTGCAAAGGACATGCCAGTTTTGGATAATCTAATTTACTGTATTCATCGCCTTCTGCAATCAACCATGTTCCTTTTCGATCTCCACAACCACACCCCCCACAGTAGTGTTTTCCTTCTGTTGCTGAAGTCTTAAGGTGTTCGCATGGTGGAAGAACACCACCAGAAGATTGATTGCCAAAACAACTTAAAACTCTTAATTGTTTTACTGGTTTTGTTGTCTTTTCGTTTTTAAGTCCTCTAGATGTTAACGCGGTAGCAAAATTTTGAACCATAGTCAATTTGTTTGCAATTCCACTCTTTTGCTCTATTGTTTCTTTTCTAAATTCTACTTGATTGTCGTCGTTCATAGTTAAAATATTCCTAAATCGAATTAATTATACTACTTATATTTATTATGT